>ENA-OFCI01000169-OFCI01000169.1-metagenomes-genome-assembly--contig:-NODE-169-length-43531-cov-4.062540_pt1 | contig 43531 bp, 36 predicted proteins | sample MGYA00153391_OFCI01 | MGnify analysis MGYA00153391
CGTACCAGCTGCTGTAGCGCCTGTTTATACACATCACGCTTGAATTCGATCACGTTCTCCAGCGGCACCCAGTAATCATGCCAGCGCCATGCGTCAAACTCGGGATGGGTGCTGGCGCGCAGCCGGATGTCGTGATCACGTCCGACCAATCTGAGCAAATACCAAATTTGCTTTTGGCCTTTGTAAGTACCGCGCCATTCGCGCTTGATCCAGTGCGAAGGGACGTGATAATGCAGCCAGCCCTTGGTACGGCCCAAAATTTTTACATGCTCGCGGAGTAGCCCGGTTTCTTCTTCCAGTTCCCGATACATCGCATCTTCAGGGCTTTCGCCCATTTTGATGCCGCCCTGCGGGAACTGCCACGCGTGCTCCTTGATGCGCTTGCCCCAAAACACCTCGTTCTTTGCGTTGCAAAGTACGATAGCGACGTTCGGGCGATAACCATCACGGTCAATCATGGCTGCCCTTCCAATTCAATAGTTACAGTGATTCTTTCACAAAACTACCTGATTGGGTAGGGTACGAGCTTGAGTGCAGTGTAAAATAAGACTCTAACCCAAGCATAATTTAATTCCAACCTACTGAATATCAACAAAAAATGCGCGCATCCCAGTTTTTTATCTCGACCCTTAAAGAAGCCCCGACCGACGCCGATATCACCTCACAAAAATTGATGTTGCGAGCGGGCATGATCAGAAAACTCGCGGCGGGCATTTACAATTACATGCCGATGGGCTTGCGCACAATCCGTAAAATTGAAGCCATTATTCGCGAAGAAATGAATGCCGCTGGCGCGATCGAATTACTGATGCCGGTAATACAACCGGCTGAATTGTGGATGGAAACAGGGCGCTGGCAAAAATACGGGGCTGAACTCATGCGCATTAAAGATCGCCATGATCGCGATTTTATTGTCCAGCCTACTTCTGAAGAAGCAGTGACCGATATTGCGCGAGGCGAGATCAAAAGCTATCGCCAATTGCCGGTAAATTTTTATCATATTCAGACCAAATTTCGCGATGAACGCCGCCCCCGTTTTGGCGTGATGCGTGGCCGTGAGTTCACGATGAAAGATGCTTACTCGTTTGATCGTGATGAAGCCAGTGCGGCGGTCAGCTACGATAAAATGTTTGCGGCCTATCAAAAAATATTTACCCGTCTGGGCCTCACATTTCGCGCGGTGAAAGCCGATACCGGCGCGATCGGTGGCTCGCGCTCACATGAATTTCAGGTGATTGCCGACACTGGCGAAGATGCGATTGCCTACTGCCCTTCTTCTGACTACGCGGCCAATATCGAGCTCGCCGAAGCGCTCCCGTTAATTGCCTCAAGAGCTGGGCCAATACTCAAGCTAACGAAAACACCGACGCCTGGCAAAGCGAAGTGTGAAGAGGTTGCGACGTTTCTGAATCTAGCCTTGTCGGCCACCGTAAAATCGATTGTGTTAGCGGCGGACAAGGTTGATGAAAAAAATAATCCTTTGCCTTCAGAAATCTGGTTGCTGCTTTTGCGTGGCGACCATGAATTAAATGAAATTAAAGCGCATAAGGTGCCGGGCCTGGATAAAGATTTTCGCTTTGCGAGTGAAGCCGAAATCATTGAATGCTTCGGCTGCAAACCCGGCTACCTTGGCCCCGTCGGCTTGAAAAAAACCGTGAAAATTGTTGCCGATCGCACCGTCGCCAACATGAGCGATTTTGTGTCCGGTGCGAACGAAGAAGATACGCATTACACCGGCATGAACTGGGGCCGCGATTTACCCGAACCTGACATGATCGCTGATTTGCGTAACGTGGTGGCGGGAGATCCCTCTCCGGATGGCCAGGGCACGCTGGCGATTCAGCGCGGCATTGAAGTGGGCCATGTGTTTTATTTAGGTACGGTCTACTCCAAACCGATGAACGCGACTTTTCTCGGTGAAAACGGCAAGCCGCAGTTGCTTGAAATGGGTTGCTATGGCATCGGCGTGACGCGCCTTTTGGGTGCGGCCATTGAGCAAAGCCATGACGAGCGTGGCATTATTTGGTCAGAAGCGATGGCCCCGTTCACGGTGGCGATTGCGCCGATGGGTTATGACCGTTCAGGTATGGTCAAAGAAGCCGTAGACAAGCTTTACGCCGAATTGGTTACAGCGGGTATAGATGTACTGCTGGATGACCGTGGTGAGCGTCCTGGCGTGATGTTGGCCGAGCTGGAACTGATCGGCATTCCGCATCGTGTGGTGATCGGCGAACGCGGTTTGAAAGAAGGAAAAGTAGAGTATCAGCATCGACGTGATTCGGCCGCAACAGTGGTTGATGTAAATGAGATTGCCGCTTTGATTAAAAATAAACTGTCCGCTTAATTTTAAAAACTCCAGACCGGGCGCGGCTTTTGGGTCAATATTGCCTGAAGAAGCTCGCCCAGCCTGGACTTTCATTTCTATTGGAGTCTTGCTATGCGCGCACCTGACTGGCGTTTGTTGTTTTTATCTACGGCTCTTTTGCCTCTGAGACCCATCGTAGTGTCACTTTGTTTAGCAGGTATTGCAGGAGTGGCGTCGACCGTTTCTGCGCAATCTGCGCCATCGCCTGCTGCGGCTGCGGATGTCCCTGCGCCCGCCCCTACCCCTACCCCCACCCCCGCCAAGCCTGCCGACAAACCGCTGACCAAATTTCCTTACACACCGGGTCTTGATGTCAACGCGATGGATAAGACTGCCGACCCGTGCGTGGATTTTTATCAATACACCTGCGGCGGCTGGCGGAAAAATAATCCGATCCCGGCAGATCAGGCGAAATGGGATGTCTACCGCAAACTGGCGGAAGATAATCAGCGCTACCTGTGGGGCATTCTTGAAAGCCTCGCCAGCAATACGTCCAGGAGAAACGTGGCGCAACAAAAGACCGGCGATTACTTTGCCGCCTGTATGGATGAAGCCGCGGTAGAAAAACGCGCCGCGAGCCCCCTGCAGCCCTATCTGGACAAGATCGACGGCATGCAGTCGAAAGCAGATTTGCCGAAAGTGCTCGCAAGCCTGCACTTATCAACTGCTGATGAGGGCTTGTTCTTCGGCTTTAGTGCCAATCAGGATTTTGCCAATTCATCGCAGGTCATTGCGTTTGCCGGTTCAGGCGGTCTCGGTTTGCCAGATCGTGATTACTACACAAAGGATGATGAGAAATCAAAGACCATCCGCAGCCAGTATTTAGCGCATGTGACGCAAATGTTTGTATTGCTGGGAGATGGCTCTGCGGCTAGCGCCGATAGCGCCAAACGCGCGGCCGCTAAAGTACTGGCGATTGAAACGGCACTCGCGAATCAGACCCTGACACGAGTCGATAAGCGCGATCCATACAAGCTGTTTCATAAAATGAATGCCCGAGGCCTGCAGGCTTTAACGCCGGGCTTTGATTGGCGCGTTTACTTGAACGCACTCGGCATGAAAAATCTCAATACCTTTAACGTCACCGAGCCCGCGTTCTACAAAGCATTTGCCCAGCAACTGCAAACCCTCAGCCTGGATGACATCAAAACTTATATGCGCTGGCATGCAGCGCGCGCAAATGCGCCGTACCTCTCCAAGGTATTCGCCAATGAAAGCTTTGCTTTTTTCAGTAAAACTCTACGTGGCGTGCCTGAGCAAAAGCCGCGCTGGAAACGTTGCGTCGCATTGGTGGATAGCCAGCTCGGTGAAGCGCTGGGCCAGGAGTTTGTGAGCCGCGCATTCAGCCCTGAACTGAAAGCAAAAACGCTGCGCATGACCAAACAGATTGAGCAGGCCATGGCTGAAGATATCAAATCGCTTACTTGGATGAGTGCACCCACCAAACAAAAAGCGCAGGAAAAATTGCACTCCGTGGTGAATAAAATCGGCTATCCGGACAAGTGGCGCGACTACAGCGCTTTTGAGGTTAAGCAGGATGATTTTCTCGGCAACATCGAGCGCGGTAATTTATTTGAAACCCGCCGCCAGCTCGCGAAAATTGGCAAACCACTGGATCGCGGCGAATGGAGCATGACACCGCCGACAGTCAATGCGTACTACAACGCGCAGATGAATGACATCAATTTTCCGGCCGGTGTATTGCAGCCGCCCCTATACGACCCGAAGATGGATGACGCGCCCAATTATGGCAACACCGGCGGCACAATCGGCCACGAATTAACCCACGGCTTTGATGATGCAGGCCGCCAATTTGATGCGAAGGGCAACCTGAAAGACTGGTGGAGCAAAAAAGACGCGAAAGAATTTACCGATCGCACCCAGTGCATAGTGGATCAATACGCGCAATACACCATTGTTGACGACCTCAAAATCAACAGCAAACTCACGCTCGGCGAAGACGTCGCCGATCTCGGTGGATTGATCCTCGGCTGGATGGCATGGAAAACCGAAATCGCCAAAGCGCCCGCAGAATCCCGCGATGACCTTTCGCCTGAGCAACGCTTTTTTGTAGGCTATGCGCAATGGGCCTGTGAGAATGATCGCCCGGAAAATCTGCGCGTGAAAGCGCTAACTGATCCGCATTCACCCGGCAAATATCGCGTCAATGGCCTGGTCGTAAACATGCCCGAGTTCGCCACCGCCTTCGCCTGCAAACCAGGCCAGCCGATGGTCAAAGCGAATCGTTGCCGGGTTTGGTAAGTGAGCCGGGATTTTATTTTGGAATATTAAGGCGCAACGCAAGATGTTATGCGGATGTGGTGCTCTTTAAATTAAGTTAGGCAAAACAATCTTTGTTGATGAACGCGCGAAGTTGATTGACGATCAAGATCAATCTGAGGACGCACGCGGCTAGCAGCCGCAACGACAAAAAATTGCCCAAAAAAAAGCCCGGCATGCCGGGCTTTTTTTTATTTATTTCAGGCTCAGTGCCCCATCGGGCTTTCACCGGTTTTGCCGCGAACACATTTCATGAACTCGCGCCCCTGATCAAGTTCACAGGATTTAAATGCGGCTACTTCGGCTTTGCATTGCTCGCTCTCAACGCCCGCCAACTTGGTGCAATCAAGCGGATTGGCGATGAGATATTCACGGTCGCATGCGAAATGTGCGTCGCCTTTAACTGCGCCGCATTTGGCTGCCATGGTTTCATGCCGCTCGCAGCGTGCCTTGTTGACGCCGATGGCTTTCGCGCAGCTACCAACATGATTTTCTGTTTTGGTTTTTGGCATATCTTGCGCAAATGCAGCAGACGCTATAAACAGAGACGAGAACAACGCTGTCGCTAAAATTAATAATGGCTTGCCAGGGTGGTTTTTATTTAACATGTCATAAGCTCCAGATCAATAGTGGGGATCGCTTGTCGCGTGGTTGAGAATACATAAAAATTGCAGAGCGCCATTCTACGGGCATTTTCGGGCCTTTTTGCCTTGAAAACCGCGCCAGCGCTTGTGTTCAATTTTAATAAATCAGGAAACTTTTTCGCCTGCGATCACTCTTTTCAGCAATTCCGCCGTGACCACGCCGGTTTTTTGATAAACGATTTTCCCGGTAGGATCGTACACAATCGTTGTGGGCAGGCCTTTCATTTTGCCAAATATTTTTTCACTGGACTCAGTGCCCAACACCAGCGGATAGGTATGACCTATTTTTTTAGCGAAGGCTTTTACCTTGCGCTCATCGGTTTCGGGCTTGCCGGTTTCGTCCCAATCAAGTGCGATCCCCAGAACCTGAACTTTGTCGCCTTGCGCGATGGCGAAGGCGGCTAGATCGGGAATCTCTTTTACGCAGGGCGCACACCAAGTCGCCCAAAAATTAACGACTACCCATTTACCTTTGAGGTCTGCCAGGCGCTGCGGTGCACCGCTGGTATCTTTTAGCTGGAAAGCATCGGCCTGTGTTGACGCGCCGGCTGCTAGAATTAAGAAAATTAAACCGACTATCGCTGCGCGCATAAAACGACGCATCACATTTAGCTCATGAGGCATTGAAATTAACATCAAGTTCTGCATTGAATTTGACCCTGTCCTGTCTGTTAGAATTAAGAATATGACGATAAGATTATGGATAAAGTGTGGTGGATATTACGGCATGACCTCCACACCCGAACGCGCACCGCATTGCAAACCGCGATGCATATTACAACGCACCACCGCACAAAAAGTTGAAGGAGGTTGAATGGCCCTAAGCCTTTCAGTACCGGTATCTACGCGCAGTTTACCGAAAGAGATTGAAACCAATCTTAAAAAAGCCCGGATTTGGGTTGAATCTCTGCCGCTGACCAAAACGATTGAATCTGCGAACAGTATGATTTACATGCTCGAATCCATCAATCGCAGCAAATTAGCGGCTGAAGAACGTATTGAACTGGTCGACATTTATCGGCCTGTCATTACCGTTTTGCTGGATGAGCTTGAAGCCATCTTTGCCTACAGCGCGCTGCCGCTGCCGCAAAAACAGTTAAACGCATTTGAATTATCGCATCGGCTCCTCACCGAATGCGGATACGCATACAAAATGCTGGTGCTCGAAAAGACCGGCAAGATGATCATGTTCAATGCGAAAAAAAATCTGCCTCTACCCATCTATCGCACCTTGTTTTATTTTCGCGAGCTGATGCTGCAATGCTACAAAACCTATCATCCGGTGCCGCCAGGTGTGTGGCAGGAGACGCACGCGCTTTACCATTACGCAGAAGAACAGGGTTTCGTCGGCGAGGGGGATGCTGAAGCCAAGGCCACCATTCTTGATGTGTATGTCGATATGTTGATGCTGGCCCTAGCCGACCCGTATCGCCTGATGTATAAAGAGGTAGACCGGGTCGTCGAGGTGCTGTCTCAAAATCGTGGTTTTGTGGATATTCTAAGCAGCGCGGAAGGGGTTAATCCACAACGGCTATTTGTAACCGCGCTCGATGGTGATCAAGCACCAAAGGTATTGATTCAGGGTAATCAGCCGCCCGCTGGGCAGGTGCTGCGTTTGATTGATCCCACGCGCCTGGTGGATCGATTAAGCCAAAAACTAAAAGCCGCAGGCAATGCTAATTCCGCCAAAAGCCGCGCTACCCATGACCTTAACGATCTGATTGCACGCTTGCTGCGTCTGTGGGGTGACCCGCCTAAACGCCAATTCCGCCGTAATCCGGCCGATTCGGGTGTGGCTTTATGCAGCGGCATTAAAGCAATTTCCTATTTTGCGGAACTGGCCGCGACTGAAAATCCTGAAGCCGATGCAGAAGCGATTCGTGAAGGCCGCACCATCCCACTGCTAAAAATTCCGCAAGACCCAATGTCGCAAATGATCGGGGTTGAAGAATGGCAGGTGCTCAATCAAAGCGCTAACGGTGTGCGTCTGCACCGCGAATCCGGTGGCAATGTGGGCGTCACCGTGGGCGAAGCGGTTGGCGTACGCTTTGTTGGCGGACGCAGCTGGAACGTGGGCGTAGTACGGTGGCTCACACTGCTTGAAGGCAACGCGCTGGAATTCGGAGTGGAGCTTATTTCGCCCACCGCGCACAGCATTACCATTGAGCCCACGATGGGCAATGTCAGCAAGCCGGTGCCGGCATTGTTGATCGCGCCACTGATGGGCGAATCTGCCGCTGACACGGTACTTACGACAGCAGAAGTTTTTTCAGACTTGCGCGAGTTTGAAATAAACGATGCTGGCGATCTTTCTCATGTGCGCGCCACAACGCTGATTGAGCGCACCTCACGATTCGACTTGTTTCAGTTTCAGGCGTCTTGAAATAACGATTTCGTTACAACAGTAACGCCTTCGCTATTGATTTTGCGCGGCCATGCTGGTGTGACTGACGGCCGTCAACGCCAATCTGATTTCATCATCGGCCACACCATGTCGTGCTGTTGACAGGTAGTAGCAAGATTGGCCACCTGCGTTTTGCTGCACCACTATTTTGGCTTTCACCAGACACTCCAGAATATCTTCCACTTGATCAATCGGCATGGATGCGCAGTTCCGCAATGCTGAAAAACTCATCAACCTGCCCACATTTTGGTTTGGGCGGTAATCCGTCAAATGATCCTTACCCACGTCCGTACTCACATCCATACCGCCCGATCGTTCAGCGCCCATGGCATCAATCATGATTCGCGCGGCACGATACCGACTAAGCGGATCCTCATACTGCGCATGGGGATGGCGAAAATAAGAAAACGTTGCGGTCACCTCAGCGCCAATCAGCACCACGATCCAGCAGCAAAATAGCCACGCCAGAAAAATCGGCACACTCGCAAACGCCCCATACACCAGACTGTATGTCGGCATATTCACAACATAGGTCACAAACACATGTTTGGTCAGCTCAAATAGCAGCGCAGCGAAAAGCCCGCCCGCGAGCGCATGGCGTGCCGGCACATAACGATTCGGGATAATGCGATACGCCAAAATCAGCGCGCCGATCGTCAATAAAAATGGCACCAGCTTCAACACTACATCATCGAGCATCGGTAACACACGATCAAAATCATGCGTCAAATGCAGCATGTACGACGTCATCGACAAGCTCGCCCCGATCAGCAGCGGTCCCAAAATCAATAACAGTAAATAGGCGGCGAGACGCTTCCACCAGGATCGACGGTTACGAGTGCGCCAAATATCGTTAAAAGCACTATCAATGGTGAACAGTAAGGCAACGGCTGTGACGATGATCATGGCTAGACCAATCACGGTAAGCCGTGCCGCATTGTTGGCAAATTGTTCCAGATAGACTGAGACCACCCGCCCCGCCGCATCGGGCACCAGGCTTTTAAAAATGAACCCTTTGAGCTGGGCAATAAACTGCTGCGTAGCCGGTACCTTTGATGCGAGTGTGAGCGCAACTGTAAATACCGGCACCAGCGCCAGTAAGCTGGTATACGTCAGGCTGCCCGCCACCGTCAGGCAACGATCATCTACCAAGCGGCGAACCACAAAACGCAGATACAAAAAAATCTGTCTGAACAAATTCATGTTGATGTAGCTCCAAGCCTTCATGTGCCTTGATGTGCCTTGATGCTTGAGTCCTGAGTTTCTAATCTAGCTAAGCAGGCTCGTATAATAGGTCAATAATCTCCGGCTTCGCTTTCTTCCGCGCATCTTTTTGTTTTTTACATCGATACCCATCCCATGGCAGATATTTTGGTTCTCTATTATTCCAATTCCGGCAGCGTCCGTGAACTGGCGCGCCACATTGCGCGCGGTGTGGAGTCAGTGGCAGGCATGAGTGCAAGGGTACGCACTGTGCCGAAGGTTTCTACCGTTGTTGAAGCCACTGAGCCCGAAATTCCTGCTGATGGCCCGCCTTATGTGACGCTAGCTGACCTGGGTGAATGCGCAGGCCTCGCGATGGGTTCGCCGACCCGCTTTGGCAATATGGCCGCACCACTCAAATATTTTCTGGATGGCACCGGGGGTGACTGGATGCGTGGCACACTAATTGGCAAACCCGCCTGTGTATTTACCTCCACCTCGACCCAGCACGGCGGGCAGGAAACAACCCTGCTGACCATGCTGCTGCCGTTATTGCATCACGGCATGCTGATTGTGGGCCTGCCGTTTTCGGAACCTGAGTTAACCTCCACGCGTGAAGGCGGCACGCCATATGGCGCAAGCCATGTTGCCGGTGCGGCCAATGATATGCCGGTGAGCGCATCAGAAAAAAAATTGGCGTTCGCGCTCGGTAAACGCGTAGCTGAAGTTGCTGCAAAATTAGCTGATAGTGCCGTTTGATGAACACACGATTTTTTTACGCGACCGCATCGATTTCCCTAATTGCACTTATTGTGCTGTGTGTGGCGTGGGAGGCCGTGCTGGCGCCACTTCGTCCTGGCGGCTCATGGCTTATTTTAAAAGTGCTGCCACTGCTGCTTCCCCTGTTTGGTATTTTGCGCGGCAAACGCTACACCTATCAATGGGCCTCCATGTTTGTGCTGATTTATTTCACTGAAGGGGTAGTTAGGAGCTGGTCGGATAGTGGATTGACACAATTACTGGCGCTGCTGGAAGTGATCCTGACGATCGTATTTTTTCTCGCTGTCATTTTTTATGCAAAGCTGACTGCACCTAGTCGGCTCGCCAACAACGCCGCTACAACTCGGCCTTCGCCTGCATCTTTGCCTTGATGAGGCCAATCGCAACCGGCATCAGACTCAGCACAATAATGCCGATGACCAAGAAACCTTGATTGGCTTTTACCCAGGCAATATTGCCAAAAAAATACCCCAAATAAGTAAGTGATGCGACCCACACCACGCCACCTGCAATGTTGTATAGCGCAAACTTCGGATAGGTCATACGCGACATGCCCGCCACAAATGGAACATAGGTGCGCAAAAAGGGTGTAAATCGGGCGAGGATAATAGCAGCTCCACCCCATTTTTCATAAAAGTCATGCGCTTTGTCGAGATGATCGCGCTTTAAAAATCGCGCGTTATTGTCTTTGAATAATTTGGGGCCAGCCCATGCACCGATAAAGTAATTAAGCGCGTCGCCCAGCACCGCCGCGATCATCAGCAGGATAACTAATAGATGAATATCCAGGCCCGTTGCACCATTAGCACTGCTGGTTGCCGCTAAAGCACCGGCAATAAACAGCAATGAGTCTCCCGGCAAAAAAGGGGTCACGACCAAGCCGGTTTCACAAAAAATAATCGCGAACAAAATAGCGTAAACCCATGGCCCATAATTTTGCAGGAGCATGGTCAGGTGTTTATCCAGATGAAGAATCAAATCCCAGATTGAAAGAAAAAAATCCATCGCTGTATTCTCAAAAAATCGGCCATAAAAACAGGCCCGCAACTAGTGCGGGCCCGATTATATAAATGATAGTGCTGACGCTGCTCTGATTAAAATTTCAGGGCGCTGCTGAAATGACTTCCGGTTCACTTTCTTTTTTCTTGTCTGTTTTCACAAAATCCTCGCGTGAAACACCAAGGTATTTTGCCAGCGGACAGGCGACCAGCACGGATGAATAAATACCGAAGCAAATGCCAATGGTCAGTGCCAGCGCAAAATTATGCAGCGTGGGGCCACCCAGGATAAACATGGCCAGCACCATCATCTGGGTAGTACCGTGGGTGATGATGGTGCGAGAAATAGTGCCGGTAATGGCCGCATCAAATATTTCTTCGATTGATGCTTTGCGCATTTTTCGGAAATTTTCGCGAGCCCGGTCAAACACCACCACCGACTCATTCACCGAATAACCCAGTACCGCCAGCACGGCAGCCAGAACCGGTAGCGAAAATTCCCATTGGAAAAAAGCAAAAAAACCTAAAATAATCACCACATCGTGCAGGTTAGCAATAATGGTTGCAACCGCAAAACGCCATTCAAAGCGGATAGCCAGATAGGCCACAATACCAAGACAAACAAATAGCAAAGCCAACGCGCCATCGGTCGCCAGCTCTTTACCAACCTGGCCACCTACAAATTCAGTTTTGGTATTGGTGGCTGATGGATCGGCGGTTTTAAGTGCAGCCATGACGGCATCACTTAACTTTTGCATCGCCGCATTTTGACTCTCGGCGTTTTCCATTTGCTTGACCGGCAAGCGAATCAGCACATCTTGAGCTGAGCCAAACTTGATGGGCTCCGCGCCGACAATTCCGGCTTTGGCAAGGACCTCATGAATTTGTTCAATATTGGCAGGCTTGTCATACTTGACCTCCATTGATGCGCCGCCCGTGAATTCAATGGACAAATGCAGCGGGCTGTACCAAAGAAAGAAGACCGCCAATAAAAACGTGATGAAGGAGATCGCGTTAAACACCAATGCATGACGCATGAACGGGATTGATTTTTTTATTCTAAAAAATTCCATGATTTTTACCCTAACTTTACTTTTAGCATCTCAGTGGACTGGAAGAAAATAAACTATGCTTTTGCCGCTTTGGCAGTGCTGACATCCGACTTATGCCAATTCACATTGCCGATCAAAAGCTTGTTTACTTTCTTTTTGCCGCCGTAAATTAAATTGACGATACCGCGGGACACCATTACCGCGCTGAATATGGAGGTGACAATACCGAGACAATGCACCACCGCGAATCCCCGTACTGGGCCAGAGCCCCAAATCAGCAGCGCCAAACCTGCAATCAGGGTGGTGATGTTGGAATCGATAATGGTGTCCAGCGCACGGTCATAGCCTGCCTGAATCGCCATCTGCGGTGACATGCCATTACGCAACTCTTCGCGAATGCGTTCGTTGATAAGCACGTTGGCATCAATCGCCATACCCAGGGTCAACGCTATAGCGGCAATACCCGGCAGCGTCATCGTAGCCTGCAACATAGAAAGTATAGCCACCAGAAATAGTAAATTCGCGCCCAGGGCAAAGACAGAAATCACGCCAAACAGCATGTAATAAGCAATCATGAAAATAGTGATGAGCGCGAACCCGAAGAGCAATGAATTCATGCCTTTTTCAATATTTTCGGCTCCCAAACTAGGGCCGATGGTGCGCTCTTCAATGATTTCCATCGGTGCCGCTAACGCGCCCGCGCGCAGCAACAGCGCCAGATTTTTTGATTCATTAGGATTAGCCATCCCGGTAATCCGGAATTGCGGGCCAAATTCGCCGTCGATAACCGGCCACGTCAATACCTCAGGCTTGCCTTTTTCAATCATGATCATGGCCATGCGCTTCTTCAGATTTTCGCGCGTAGTTTGCAGCATGGCGCGGCCACCGGCCGCATCAAGACGAACGCTTACGGTGGGTTGGCCATTTTGTGAATCAAACCCGGGCTGCGCATCGGTTACTTTATCGCCAGTAACCACGATTTGCTTTTTAACGAGCACCACTTCGCCGTTACTGGCGATCATTTTTTCTGTGCCAAATGGAGCCGCTTCATTGCGGTAGCGTTCAAATGCATCCCGTCCCTGGCCAACCGCTTGATCTTCAGCCACCAAACGAAGCTCAAGTGAGGCCGTGCGACCAATAACTTCTTTACATTGCGCGGGATCCAGGCAGCCAGCGATTTGGACGAGGATACGGCCCTGACCCTGCTGCTGCACGATCGGCTCGGATACGCCCAGCTCGTTTACGCGTTTGCGCAGTGCTGTGATGTTCTGCTCAAGCGCATTGTCCTGTAATTTTTTAAGCGTCTCGGGTCTCATTACCGCCGTGAGCACAAAATCGCCCGCATCCTGCGTGTCGCGCAATTGCAGTTCCGGTGCCTGCGAGCCGATCTCTTTGATGGCTTTGTCAAGCTCGGCTTTTTCTTTAAACCGCACGATGACTTTATCGTCATTACGGCTAATACCATTGTGATAGACCTTTTTGTCACGGAGCAAAACGCGAACATCGCCAACATAACGATCAACGGCTTTATCGACGGCAAATTTCATGTCGACTTTCATTAAATAATGAACACCGCCCCTTAAGTCCAGACCGAGCGACATTGGCTGCGCGCCAAGCTTGTGTAGCCATTCAGGAGAATTGGATAACTGGTTCAAAGCCACAACATAGCCTTCACCCAGCTTTGCCTGCAAAGCATCCCGCACTTTTAGCTGCATATTGGCGTCAGCTAATTTGAGTTTAATCGTCTCGCCTTCAAGCTCAACACTTGTTGCGCTCAGGCTAGCGCCTTTGAGCGCATCCTGCACGCGCGTCACCAAAGCAGCATCAGCCTTATTCGCTCGAAGACCGGAAACCTGAACGGCAGGCGATTTGCCAAAAAAATTAGGCAGGGTATAGAAGAATGCGATCACCAAAGCGATCACGATAACGGCATATTTCCAAGCAGGATATTTATTCATGAAAACCCCAAAACTTACGGATGCGGATGGCCATCAGGCCAGTTGGAACAAACTAACAGGGAGCTGATTGCCGGATCATGCGACCTGGCAATCCAGCAAATCCTATTTCGTGATGTCTTGAAAAGTACCCTTGGGCAAGAGTGTCGTTACGGCCTGCCTTTGCAAATAAATCACATTGCCTGCAGAAACTTCAAGGCTGATATAACCGTCACTTATTTTCACAATCTTGCCAATCATGCCCATGGCAATAACCTCATCACCTTTGGACAACCCATCAATCATGGTTTTCTGTTCTTTGGCCTTTTTCATTTGCGGCCGAATCATCAGAAAGTAGAGCAGGGCAAACATCAGGACGATCGGCGCCATGCCGATCAGGCTGCCTTCCATACCGCCAGTGGTAGCCGCTTGAGCATATGCATTGCTGATCATGAACTGAATCTCCGAGTGAGGAAAAAACGTGGGGAATTAAAATAAGATGTTACTGGCGATGCTTTCGGGGAATGCATTGAAAATGGATGCGCACACCAGACGGTGTGACGTTACCTAACACCACCAAAACAACTTAAAATTATACCATTTCATCGTTGATAACTTGCCGGTCTGCATGGAATTTAACGCGAAACGCTATAAACGCATCGGTCTCAATCGCGTTGCGTATTTCACGCATCAATTGCTGGTAATAAAACAGATTGTGGATCGTATTCAGCCGCGCACCCAGAATTTCATTGGCGCGCTGCAAATGATTTAAATAAGCGCGGCTAAAATTCTGGCAGGCATAGCAAACGCAGGTTTCATCCAGTGGACGAATATCATCTTTGTGTTTGGCATTGCGAATTTTAATATCGCCAAAGCGCGTAAATAACCAGCCGTTGCGCGCATTACGGGTTGGCATCACGCAATCGAACATATCAATTCCCTGGCTTACGGCTTCAACCAAATCCTCCGGCGTCCCGACCCCCATTAAATAACGTGGTTTATGGGTCGGCAATTTAGGTGCGGTATGCGCCAGAATGCGCATCATCTCTTCTTTCGGTTCACCCACTGAAAGACCACCGATGGCATAACCGTGAAAATTCATGTCGGCCAGCGCGTCAAGAGATTCATCACGCAAGTTTTCATACATACCGCCTTGCACAATACCGAAAAGCGCGTTTGTATTTTGCAACCGATCAAACTCGCTTTTGCAGCGTTGCGCCCAGCGCAACGATAGTTGCATGGATTGCGCAGAGGCGGTTTCGGTTGAGGGATGTGCGGTGCATTCATCAAAAATCATTACGACGTCAGAATTGAGTACCCGCTGAATGCGCATGGACTCTTCTGGCGATAAAAAGCATTTATCACCGTTGATTGGCGATTGAAATGCCACCCCTTCTTCTGAAATTTTGCGCAAATCACCAAGACTCCAAACCTGAAAGCCCCCCGAGTCGGTGAGTATGGGTTTGTCCCAAGCCATAAATCGGTGCAAACCACCATGCTTCGCAATCACCTCAAGGCCTGGCCTGAGCCACAGATGAAAAGTATTGCCGAGTACAATTTGCGCGCCAATTTCATTTAATTCCAGCGGGCTCATGGCCTTCACGGTCCCATAAGTACCGACCGGCATAAAGACTGGCGTTTCGACCATGCCATGATTGAGCGTGAGGCGCCCGCGCCTGGCTTTACCACTGGTTTTTAGTAGCTGAAAATTCATGGATTAAACCCGTATTAAACAAAACAATGCGCGAGCATAATCGTAAATGGCGCGGTTTGCTAATTAGCACGCTTGCTTAAACCGACTGGTAGCTCTCGAATGAATGTTAATGGCACGATGCCTTGTAAAAATATTTACTCTATAAAAAGCATGTTCGCTACATAATATTATTGTATTTGCCCTGCACAAATTACCTTCAAGTGCGACGAAAAAACGTACAATATCTATTGTTATAGAATTTTACTAATTCACATTTCAATCGGCATTATAAAAATGTATCGCAAGGTAATTGGCAAAGAACTGAAAGTGGGCATGTTTGTGGCAGACCTTGATCGCCCATGGATCGATACGCCATTTTTACTGCAGGGTTTTTTAATTGAAGACAATGGTCAATTGCAGCAGGTTCGTGAATGCTGTCAATGGGTACTGGTTGATCCACAACGCTCCATTGGGGATGAATACGTAGGCCCGGCTAAAAAATTACCGATTGAGCGTCGTGATTTGGGTGCTGAACCAAGAGTCCAGATAACGCGTGTGGCCGCACCGTCCGGTGCCAGCGCCGCAACCACTGTCAAGGGCTCATCACCCTACGCGCCGAGTAAAAACGCATCCGGCGAAGGGCGCACCGCTAAACCGCAGCAAAACAGTACCGGATCGCGTGAATTCGCCGTTTCTGTTCGCAGCAGCGCGAGCAATGGCCATAAAACGAGCGATATTGATAACGCGCAGCTCAGAAATGAACGAAGCATAAATAATTTATCGCCCGAAAAATCTACCGGTGGTTTACGAGGTTTATTCAGCCAATGGCGCGAAAGTGCCAAAAATTTATTTGCACAGGGCCAAAAAGACACCTTTGATGACGACCTGATTGGCGGTAGTTATGCGCCACCACAAGGCGATACACGGCCCAGCTTTTTGCCTGAATCCGTGCATCTCATTATTTATGAAGATAAAAAAACGGTAGAAGAGGAAATTTCGTTTGCCGCCAACGCATTCACACGAACGAGCGAGCTTTTAAACAATGTTGTTGAAGATATTCGCGGCGGCAATCGGCTGCAGCTTGCCAGCGTTGAGGATGTTATTGAAGATATGGTGGATAGCATGGTGCGTAACCCCGATGCCATGATGTGGGTTGCGCGCATGCGAGAAAAAAACAGTTCGGCTTATGGGCATGGCTTGAATGTCGCCATTAGTCTGGTCGCTTTTGGACGCCACTTGGGCTATCCCAAAGAATCTCTATCCCACCTGGGTATGCTGGGTTTATTGCTGGATGTCGGCAAAATAAAATTGCCGGAAGCGTTGCTGGAAAAAACCTCCAGCTTGACTGCCGAAGAATTTGAATTGATGAAAACCCACGTTACGCTTGGGCTCAATGAACTACACAAAACACCCAATATTCATCCTGATGTGCTGGAAGGAATTGCACAGCATCATGAACGCATGAACGGCACCGGTTACCCCGCAGCGTTAAAAGGCGAAAAAATAAGCATTTTTGGTCGCATGTCTGCTATTGCGGACAGCTATTCAGCCATGACTGAAAAACGTTTTTACGCAGAAGCCGTTTCACCTCATGAAGCGTTACAAATGCTCTCAAACTGGAGCGGTCCACAATTTCATCCTGATATGGTGGAGCAATTTATTCAGTCCATCGGCGCGTTTCCCGTGGGCAGTCTTGTAGAACTTTCGTCTGGTGAAGTAGCCGTTGTGGCGACCCATAATAAACTGAAGCGGCTGAAACCAAAGGTACTCGTCGTAACTGAAGCTGACAAAACGGTTCGTAAACATCCTCGTACTCTCGACTTGATTTACGATGTCTCTGAAAAACCCGTTTATATTCGCCGTGGTCTGCCTAATAATTCATTTGGTCTTGATGCCACCGAGTTTTACTTAAATTAGCAAAATGTAACTTGTCTTGCATTTACGAGAACGAGCTTTAGTGCGCAATGACGCGCTGGCACAGGGCACATGGGCGCATGTTTTAAATTCGATTCGAACGATTTTTCTGGCGCATTCCAAATATGAGTTTTAAACCTTCTGATACAGGTCAATATCGCGCGCTGAACATCGATGGCTCACGAATTTCGCATGAGATTCAGCGTGGCGACTTGCAATCTGCACTAAGCAATGCCATTGACTATGCGCGCATGTCACAGAGGTTTGTCGCTGTGCTGATGATTGCATTGGTGCGCGCCGATAAACTGGATGCGATCGTGGGCATTCCCACCATCGACATCATGCGCCACGCTTTGAAGCGTCTGCCCTCCATTCTGCGCGGCGCTGATCGCATGGTGCAAATTTCGGATGAAAAAATTTGCATTATGCTGCCCAACCTTAAAAGTGAAGCGCAGGCTTGGCTCGCCGCCAGCAAAATCCAGCAAACTCTGGAAGCGCCTTTCAGCTTCAATGAATTGCTGGTTACAGTCAGGCCGGTGATCGGAATTGCTTGCTTTCCCAATCACGCTGCCAACGCAGAAGAATTAATTATTCATTCCGATATTGCCAAAACGGTTGCACGCAGCCGCGATCTTTCACACTATATTTTTCAGCTCGACGACAAGCGGCATGCAGAAGTTTATTCTGGCTTTGAAGGGGATTTGCGCGATGCGCTGCGCGGCAATCAACTGGAGGTGCATTACCAGCCGCAACTCAGCTTCAAAACCGGTCGATGCACGGGCGTTGAAGCGTTATTACGCTGGCAAATACCGGGACGCGGCGTCATCTCGCCTGCCGCCATTATTCACGTTGCCGAAACCAGCGGGCTTATTGGCAGCTTGACATCATGGGTGCTTAACACAAGCTTGCGCCATCAGCATGACTTGAAACGTGATGGTATTGATCTTGATATGAGTATTAATATTTCAACCGTAAATCTATCCGATGCCGAACTGCCTGATATGGTGGCCCAGGCCATCGGCACCTGGCAGGCAGAACCGCAAAAAATCACTTTGGAAATTACCGAGAGCTCTACCATCAATGATGTTGATAATTCGCTTCTGATTCTGCAGCGTCTGCGGGCGCTGGGCGTCAGATTATCGGTGGATGATTTTGGTACCGGCTATTCATCACTGTCTTATGTAAAACGTTTTCCGCTGGACGAACTTAAAATTGACAAGCTGTTTGTGCAACACATGTGCGACACCAAAAAGGATCAACAAATCGTGCGCTCGGTGATTGACCTCGCCCATAATTTTGAACTGTCGGTAGTTGCAGAAGGAATTGAAGACGACGCCACTTATAAAGATTTGAAAAAATTTGGCTGTGATATGGCACAAGGTTTTCTAATCAGCAAAGCGCTGCCGTTTGATCAATTGACCGATTGGCTAAAAGCTAAAGGTCGGTAGTATTTATTGCCTAATCGATATCGATCGCTTAAAAAATGCCTGAAGGCCCCGAGATCAAGCGTGCAGCTGACCAGCTGGCGCGGGCCATTCAGGACCAGCCTGCGTTACTGGTGGAATTTGCATTCCCTCAACTTCAATCACAAGCCCTGCTGCTTACAGGCCAGCTTATTCAATGCGTAGAGCCGCGCGGCAAAGCCATGTTGATTCATTTTGCGAATCATCGAAGTATTTATAGTCACAACCAACTCTATGGTGAATGGGCAATTCTGGAACATGGCGAGCCGCCGCGAACCTCTGTGCAATTGCGGATAGCGATCCATACACAGCGCAACATTGCCGTGCTATATAGCGCTTCCTCCATTGAGGTTTGGCCTACCGTGCGCATCAAAGAACATCCGTATATTGCCAGACTAGGTGTCGAATTATTGGCTGTAGGAATCACCCAAAAAGAGGTTCTGGCGCAGATTAATCAGCCCCGCTTCGCGCGCAAAAGCGTTGCTGGCTTATTGCTCGACCAGGGTTTTCTGGCCGGAATAGGCAACTATTTACGCAGTGAAATTTTATTTGTCGCGCGCATTCACCCTGATGTACGACTCTCTGCATTAAGTGCCGCACAACGCGCAACACTTGCAAAAGCGGCATTTGATCTTACTCACCAGTCATATCAGACCTCAGGCATTACCAATGATTTATGCATAGCCAATCGCATGAAAGTGGCAGGTGATTCTTTCAGCCGCTACAGGCACTGGGTATTTGATCGTGATAGTGAGAGTTGCCATGTGTGTTGTAAAGCGATAAAGCGGATAGCTGTTTCCGGACGCGGCTTGTACTGGTGTCCCCACTGCCAGTCACAATAGCCAAGTACGCAGAAGCGGTATTTTTTCATTTTGTGGCACAACCGGGGCCTCTGGTCTTACGCTTACCGCTGACGCAATAATCGCAGCCGTTGACGGCCCACATCAAACATTTCGTCACATTTTGGCCACCCCTAATTGCTCGTCCTTTATAATCGCATCTGCTGATCAATATCTGATCCGGCTCAAATTAAATTCTGCATAGGTGTTTCTGTGTCAATACCCGACCTTTCAAAACTTACAATTTCACGCGATAAAAAAGTATTTACCGGCAAGAAGAAAAGTCGCAAGAAATGGATTATTCTGGCCATTGTGGCCGTCATTCTGGGGGCGTTCATCGCACTGCGGATGGGAGGTGGCGGCAAGATGGAGGTAGAAAGCGGTGTAGTTGTGAGTGCGTATCCATCGCAATCATTGACTTCACTTAATGCAACAGCGCGGGTAACCGCACAACGCAAAGCCGCCGTTTCTACCAAAGCCACAGGCCGTCTGGAATTTTTAGGCGTTCAGGAAGGGTCGGTCGTGAAGGCGGGCGATGTGTTAGCACGCATTGAAAACAAGGATGTCAGCGCCACACTCGATCAAGCTCAGGCCAGCCTGCGCGCATCCAAAGCCAACGTAGAGCAGGGCATGGCCGAATTGCGCGATGCGGAATCAAACCTTCGCCGCTCGGAAGATTTGGCATTAAAGAATTTCATTTCATCCGCCACACTGGATACTGCAATAGCACGTTTCGATAAAGCGCGTGCGGCAGTGGCCAGCCTGAATGGCGCTATCGGCGTAGCAGAGGCCAACGTTCGCGCGGCAAGTGTATCGGTTGAGCAGACCCTGATTCGCGCACCGTTTGATGGTGTGGTATTGACCAAAAATGCCAATGTGGGAGACATCATCACGCCGTTTTCTTCTGCGGCCGATTCCAAAGGCGCAGTTGTAAATATGGCAGATATGGATACTTTGGAAGTTGAAGCGGATGTATCGGAAACAGCCATTTCCAAAATCAGTGTGGGCCAATCGGTAGAGATACAACTCGATGCATTTCCTGATGTGCGTTTACTGGGCACGGTAAGCCGTACTGTACCTACGGTTGATCGTTCAAAAGCAACGCTGCTGGTAAAAATATCCTTTACCGAGCGCGATAAGCGGGTGTTGCCTGATATGAGCGCCAAGGTTTCATTCCTGACGCGTCCACTTACTGCTGAAGAACGCAAACCGGTGACCGCCGTGCAGAGCACCGCCATTATTAAGCGTGATGGCAAGGATGCCGTATTTTTAATTGATAACAATATTGCAAAACTGGCGCTTGTTAATGTTGCAGGAAAAGTCGGTGATCTCATTCGGGTAAGCGGTATAAAACCAGGTGATAAAGTCGTTTTGAATGCAGCTGAGAAATTAAAAGATGGCGCAACGGTTGCCATACTTAAGAAGTAATGGGATGAGCGCTACCGCCGGCAAGACAGACAAACCGCTTGTTGAGATTCTTCATCTGGTCAAGAGCTATACACGCGGCGATCAGGATGTGCCGGTGCTGCAGGATATTTCCCTGAATGTGGCACGCGGTGATTTTATTGCACTAATGGGGCCCTCTGGCTCCGGAAAATCAACCTTGCTGAATTTAATTGCTGGCATTGATAAGCCTACGGGCGGCACTTTGTTGATTGATGGTGAAGATATTACGCAATTATCAGAAGGTGAATTGGCTGATTGGCGGGCTTCAAATATCGGTTTTATTTTTCAGTTTTATAATTTGATGCCGGTTTTGAACGCATTTGAAAATGTTGAGCTGCCGCTGCTGCTCACCAATTTATCGAAAGCAGAACGCCGCGAACGCGTTGAGTTGACGCTAAGTCTGGTAGGACTGTCTGACCGCATGGAGCACTACCCTAATGAGCTTTCTGGCGGACAGCAACAACGCGTAGCCATTGCGCGCGCCATCGTGACTGACCCAACTATTCTGGTTTGCGATGAACCCACCGGCGACCTTGACAAGCAATCTGCTACCGATGTCCTGGCGATGCTCAAAAAATTGAATAGCGAGATGGGCAAAACCATCATCATGGTGACGCATGATGCACATGCTGCTGAAGCCGCCAAACGAATGGTGCACCTTGAAAAAGGGGAGCTGATTGATGGCGACTCTTGAATCGTACGAAGTTTGTCCAAACTTATCTGTCAAAGCCATCAAAGCTAACAAACCCAATCATGTATTTTCTTAAACTGGTTTTTAAAAATATTTTCCGCGCCAAGCTGCGTACCGCATTAACCATGATCGGCCTAGTGATTGCGATCGTTGCCTTTGGTTTGCTGCAAACAGTGGTTGATGCCTGGTACGCAGGTTCCAACGGCGCATCCGCTTCCAGAATGGTAACTCGCAATGCAATCTCGCTGGTGTTCTCGATGCCCATTTATTACCGCGAACGGATCAAGACGGTTGACGGTGTAAAAGCGGTATCAATATCCAACTGGTTTGGTGGCATCTACAAAGAGCCTAAAAATTTTTTTGCCCAGTTCGCGGTTGATCACGAAAACTTCTTTGACCTTTATCCTGAATTTTTAATTTCGCCTGAACAATTGCTTGCCTTCAAACGCGATCGTCAGGGCGCCATGGTAGGACGTAAATTGGCCGATCAGTACGGCTGGAAAATCGGCGACACCGTCCCCATTCGGGGCACCATTTATCCGGGAACATGGCAGTTCACGGTGCGAGGTATTTACGATGGTAAAGATGACACCACCGTGGTTCGACAATTTTATTTTCATTACGATTATTTGAATGAGGAAATGAAACGAAAGTCTCCGCGTCGCGCAGATCAAGTGGGCATTTTTATTGTTGATGCGAGTGATTCTTCTCGTACAGCCGATATTTCCAAAGGAGTAGATGCTGAATTCAAAAACTCGCTGGCTGAAACGCTGACAGAAACCGAAAAAGCGTTCCAGCTGGGTTTTGTTGCGCAGTCAGAGTCAATTGTGGTGGCGATCCGGATTGTGTCGTTTGTCGTCATCATCATTATCATGGCGGTAGTCGCAAACACCATGGCCATGACAGCGCGTGAGCGGCTATCTGAATATGCCACCCTGAAAGCGCTCGGCTTTTCGCCAGCATTTGTGGCCGCGCTGATTTTTGGCGAGGCGCTGATGATGTGCTCTATAGGGGTGGGTATCGGTATTTTACTCACCTTTCCTATTGCGGCCGGTTTCGCAAACTCACCGGCTGGCGTGGCGTTCGCGGCATTTAAGGTTTCGCAAACAACTATTTTATTGCAGCTTGGCTGCGCACTAGTTGTGGGTGTAGTGGCATCGCTGGTGCCGAGCGTGCGCAGCGCAAATGTAAAAATTGTTGATGGCTTGAGGCATATTGGCTGAATATGGCGATGAACCCTTTCCAGATGAAAATTCCCTTCTCATATGTATTTCGAAACTTATGGACGCGGAAATTAACCACGTTGCTGACGGCAGCGGGCATGGGGCTGGTGGTGTTTGTTTTTGCAGCCGTCTTGATGCTTGATGCTGGCCTGAAAAGAACTATGGTGGGAACCGGGAGTTATGACAATGTGGTGATGATTCGCAAGGGTGCGGAGACCGAAATTCAGAGCGGAGTTTCACGCGATCAAGCTTCATTAGTTGAAAGCATTGTCAATATCGCACGCGACGTTGACGGCAAGCCGATGGTTTCAAAAGAATCTCTGGTGCTGATTTCAATGCAAAAAAAAGGTCAGAATCGCGGCTCCAACATTGTCACTCGCGGCCTCTCATCCATGGGCCTTACATTGAGGCCCCAAGCAAAGATTATCAATGGTCGGATGTTTCGCGAGGGCTCCTCTGAAGTTATCGTGGGTCGCAACGTAAATGAACAGTTTGACGGTGCTGAAATTGGCCAAACGCTTCGTTTTGCAGGTCGTGATTGGACCATCGTGGGTGTGTTTGACGCGCAAAAAAGTGCATTTGATAGCGAGGTTTGGGGCGATGGTCAGCAGCTCATGCAAGCCTTTCGGCGCGTTGCTTTTTCATCTGTTATCGCGAAATTGTCTGATAGCGACAAGTTTGATGAGGTTGCCGGGCAAGTTGACGGCGACATTCGACTTGCGCTGGAAACCAAACGTGAACAACTCTTTTATGAAGATCAATCTCGCGCCTTGTCCACCTTCATCTCCTATTTGGGTATGGTGTTGTCCGTTATTTTTTCACTCGGCGCGATGATTGGCGCGGCTATCACCATGTACTCTGCGGTTGCTACTCGAACTGGTGAAATTGGTACGTTACGCGCACTGGGCTTTCGCCGCCCCTCCATTCTGGCGGCATTTTTGATCGAGTCATTATTGCTGTCGTTCATCGGTGGGCTTGCAGGTTTATTTTTTGCCTCATTCCTCCAGGCCATCACTATTTCCACCCTTAACTTTCAATCTTTTTCTCAATTGGCATTCGGCTTTATCTTGACGCCAAAAATAGTTATTCAGACGATTGTCTTTTCGCTATTTATGGGATTGGTTGGCGGCTTTTTACCTGCTGTACAAGCATCGCGCATGAAGATTGTTGACTCTCTCCGAGCGGCATAACATAAATTTTCTCCTTGCTGATCAAGTGGCTCAGCAAGCGCGCAAGTAAACAAAACATGATCCGTAACTGGCCACGCGCATCGTCGCTACTTTTAGCCTCTAGTCAAACGCGTTTTGACAATAGCAGGGCCTTCACCCGCCTACTAATAGCGCAGCTTTCCACGCGCATTCAACGTCGCCCAATATTACGTCTGTAACTTGGCCTGACACTTGTTTACAATCAGGCCGCGCGCCAAAATACGATTGGCCAAAAACGCTTAACTCATTGTTCTAATAGCAATAAATTCGCCTGAACCTCAGTAAAAAATTCCGATTTTCGTTCGTTTCCTTTTTTCTCTGTGACACAGCTCACATGATTACGAACAACCAACCACTACTATCCATTTTGTACAAAGCATTCGAGAGTTTTCAGAATTTATTTTTTTGAATGCGCAAATTTTATATAACCCACTTTGACCGGAGATTTAAATGAAATCATTCAATACCCTTTCTAAAAAAACTCTTGTTGCGATTGCGATCGCTGCAAGCGTGCCGATGTTGGCGCATGCTGAATCAAATTTTGTAACCGGTGCAGGCTCGTTGACAGCGACTGCTCGCCTCGACTTCCAGATCACGATTCCGCGTGTTTTGTTCCTGCAGGTAGGCACCGGCACTGCTGGCGCAAACAACACCACGATTGATTTGGTTACGTTCACACCAACGGCTGCGCAAATTGCCGCAGGCACCGCAGGCATTGTCGCTGCCACCAACGGTACGGTGGCCGCTAAGCTCATCGGTAACGGCGGCACGATTAACCTGACGGCAACCACTGCAGGCCAATTAACCACAGGTACTGCCGGTGAAAATATCTCATGGGCGCAAATTGTGCCTTCAACCAGTTTGCCCGGGTTCCCGCATCCTGCGTTAGTCGACGGCCCGGCTGCCGGTGCTATCTCTGCCTATGGCTCAGCCGCCGCCAAGGTCACCAATCTATCGGCTAACTGGACGTTTGTATTCAACGCACCAGCCATTCCTCCAGCAGCCGGCGTGTACGGCGGTGCAGGTGCGGCCAGCCCCGGCGCAGGGATACGCAACGGCCGTGTCCTCTACACAGCGGTCATGCCTTAATCCGGCAACAGGCAGGCACTTTTATAAAAGTGAACAAAGGCAGGAGAATAAAAGTTCGGGGAGCAGGACAAGAGTTTTGCTTTGCAGTTTTTGAACTTGTTCCATGCAATTATATTTAGCGCATAATTTGTGTGGGGTTTACTTATTTAACTCAGTGTCCTGAAGTGTCAAATGCACTGTTTCAAACAGTAGCATTCCTAAAAATTTAATATGATCATGCTGCCGACTAGACTCTCTCGTTTGTACTTGGCTGGGCTAACTGTAATTTGTACGGTGCTCGTCACGCCCTTGAGCCACGCTTGGGTATTAACGGTTACACCAGGCACGCATGCGATTTTTCTACAGGTGGGTAATGGCGTAAACAATGCCAATTTTGGTACTGTGAATTTGGTTAGCGTGATCGTGCCGGCAGCGGCTGTTGGTAACGGTATTGCCCAAGCGATGACAACCAATAGTACCCAAGCAAACAGTTTTTATGACGGCTATGCAACCTGTAATCCACCTGCGCAGATGTATGTTGGCGGCTATTTTCGCCAGCCCTCAACCACCGCTTCTACCGCTACCGTTCAAATAACATCACCCATCAGCTTGATTAGCGGAACCGACGTAATTCCATTTAATCGAATTAGCTGGACAAGCACTGCTAATGGTAATGCCACAGCGGATATTCCAGCCGGTACATTTACAGGTGGCACACAATTTTTGGTCAATATCGGTTCCAACACATGGCTGGAAAATTGCCACATTTTCAGTTATGCCAATAGCGCAGTCGTTCCGGCGGGCACTTTCACCGGACGCGTGGTGTACACGATGACCGCGCCATGAATGCATTACAAATGAGGCAAAATATTGCGAGCGGGATGATCAAAATATTGCAAAAAATTAAATTTTTTTTAAGCGGCATTCTGTTGAGCATGCTGCTGATCACTCACTCCCAAGCGAGCAACACGTTCCGCATTGATGACTCAGGCAGCCAGCCAATCGAAGCGCAGGCTCAGCTAAAGTGGAAAACAGAAGCCCCCAGAGGACGTGATGCGTACGAAGCTGGAACCATAACCCGCGTGAATATCAAGCTGAATACACAGCCATGGCAAGGTCGCAGCGGGCGCATTTATATGGCCCTACCACCTATCGCGAATGGCCAACTATCCGTCGCTTGGACAACGCAAGGATCACTGCAAGCGGGCAGTCTTGTAGCGGGTGGTCGTGGCCTGGTCTATCAAGGCCGTGTTAGCGCGGCGACAATGGAAGACATCATGACCGTGCAGATTTCGGTCGATGGCCGCCTGATTTCGGCGCCTAAACGTTTGCAGTTTTATTTTGAATTTGAGCTCAATTAATTATGGAAAAATTATTTATGAGTGCCTGTGCGTTCGCAGATTTCTTCACGAATTCCCCCACAGGTTCCTCAATCAACACTGTCCGCAAAAATCGCAGCTGGCGTTCGCTTGGTTTATTTATAACCGTACTCACCGCAGGATTAAGCAGCACGACTATTCGCGCGCAAGAGTTTGCGGCTTTGGTTACACCGCCGCGCTATGAGCTTTTCATGCAGCCCGGACAAACTACGCACCAAATTCTCGAAATTACCCACATGGGAACGCAAGCCACGCCCTATCGAATTTACACTGCGGATTGGACCTATTCATCCGAAGGCACTGTTAACTTTTTTGAACCGTTACAGACGGGCAGTTGTCGCCAGTGGGTGGCGCTGGAACGACGCGAGATTACCCTGGCATCTCAAGCTAAAAAACGGTTTCGATTTGAGATCAGCACACCCGCTGACGCAGCCGCTGGTGAATGTCGTTTCGCTGTGATGATTGAAGGGCGCGATCTTAAGGTGAAAGCAACCGACGCGATTAGTTTTCCGATGGCCGCAAGAATCGGTGTGGTGGTTTATGTAACCATCGGGAAAGCCGCGCCACTGCTTGAGGTTGCTAAAATGAGTGCCGAAATAGTAGACGGAAAAATAACCCCTGTTTTGCAGATTCGCAACGCGGGTAACGCACATGGCCGCTTGAGTGGTGTGCTGGATGCAATTGATGCGGCGGGTGTCAAATTTGAACTGTCTCCCGCAACATTACCGATACTGCCGGGAGAGATTCGCAAGATTGTATTAGCCGCTCCAACCGACGATAAAGCGGCCCAAAGTGCGCGATATCCTATCAAGATAAGCGGCAATCTTGAATGGGCAGATCAAAAAACAGCCATCAGCCACATATTTGTCGCACCTGCATCTCCAACCATCACAACCTCCGTTCCAAATAAAGTTGAAGCTGCGCCCAATCGCACTCAGTAGCGCTGACCATTCCCCTCTGGCGAGCGGCATTCAAGCGCAGCAAAGCAAGCGCTGCCGCTATACAGTAGGCTGTGCAGCACTACTGGTGCTGCTCGGCCTCAAGATGTCGCTCGCAGTCGCGCAGTCTGCTTCTCAGCCACCACCGCTATCTGTATCGACCACGCCATCCGTGTCGGACCCTATATCTTACGTTGATCGCTTGCTGGACAATGGGCAAGCCAGTGAAATGGCCGCAGACGATGAACAGAATACGATCAATGCCAACGGCCTGCCACGCTCAATCAGGATTGAGCTACAACGATCACGCACTCTTAGCAACGGCAGTGCAACCAGCAGCGGCAATGGCCTTGCGATTCGTGCAGCGTTGGACACACCCAATTTTGGTTCACTCACACTCGATACCCAATTAGGCGCGAATCAGCGCGTCAGCAGTACAGACAATGCGTCGGTCAGACCCACTACTCTGACGTTACAACAAATTGGATTGCCGCTGGGCGCTGGCTGGTTCGCCAACAATGTCCTGGGCATTTTAGGCCCGACTCAGGTTAAGCTGGCTCGTCAGCAGCTTCGGTTCAGCATTCCATCTCGCACCATTGAAGGTATCTCAACCGAACTCATGTCGCCTGATGGCATGGCGTTAACGGCCACACTGGGCGAGATTGGGCAGTTAGAAGGATTCCCTATTTCCGGGTTCCGGCGTGCAGGCGGGCAATTTGCACAAGCAGGTGGCCAGTGGCGATCCAGTTTGGCCAGTAATGGCGGCACACTCACCAGTGCCGTCACAACCGCCATTGCGCGGAATGCGCCGAACGATCTCGGTATTGGCCTAAGAGTCGACAATAACCTTGGTGTTTATACTCAACCGGCATCAAAGGCCAATTTTGATTCCGTCTTGGTGGCGCAACGCTACGAACGTGATGGCTTGGCTGTGCAAGCCAATGTAATACGCTCATCCAGCACTGCCAATGGCATAACGCAAGCGGGCAATGGATGGTGGATTGATGCCGCGCAAGAAATCGGACGGACGCGACACAGCCTTGGTATTTTTAGCCTGGGCACAGGACTCAATTGGGGTGGTTTGGCCGTTAATAGTGACGTTGAAGGCGGCTATTATCGATTCAGTTATCAGTCACTGCGTTGGTCAGCGGATACGGCAATCGAGGCATTGCGTTCAGTTTCCGGCAATGCCTCTCCAGGACAATTTATAAACACCAATTTGCGCTATCAGTGGAGCCGTGACGTCAGTTTTGGGGGCGGCGCGGCCATTCGTTCATATAACGGCACTGGCTCGCAGTTTTTTGCATATGTTCAATCACAAAACCAGTTCGGCACCGGCCGCGCCCAAATGGATCTATCAAATGCCACCACGGGTGAACGTACCCAGGTGATTACGCTTGACCAAAGCTGGAACGAGATCACACCGCTTACCCTCAGCACGAGTTTATCGTACGCCCATCAGCAGGGCATCGCACAAAAGCGAGAGTCCGCATCGCTGTCCTTAAATGCGGGGGGCGAGCTATTCAACAACTTCAGCCTTAACGCCAACATCCAATCGCGCTACACCCTATCCGGCCCGGTTGATAACGCTTTATACGCTACCGTTGGCCTTACGTGGCGATTCAATCGCCAGTGGTCGTTTTCAGGCAATGCCACGGTCGGCAGCGGTCGATATGATTCCGGTGTCATCTCGCTGGACCCGCTGGCTAGCCCCTTGAGCACGATTACCCGCCCCAGTCAGCGAACCTACCTGCTGATCTTGCGGTACGAAGACCGTGCCGGTACGGTCATTACGCCCATTGGCGGACGTGCCGGTGGTGGTGGCGGCGCGGTAGCTGGTTATGTCTATTTTGATGCTAACGCCAACAGCCTGCGCGATGCCAATGAAGCCGGTGTGCCAAGCGTTGCCGTGATATTGGATGGCCGCTTTTCGACACGCACCGATGCGCTAGGACGATTCGAGTTCCCCTTCGTAGGCAGCGGCGATCACGTGATTTCAGTCGTCTCCGATAACCTGCCCCTGCCGTGGAACTTGATCAATGAGGGCACGACCAGGATCACGGTGTCGCCACGTGCAACCTTGCAAATCAACATTCCCGCTGTGCGTACGCCCTGATGTACACACCGCAATATCATTCGCAGAATGCCGAAATTGATAAACAAAAAGGGCAGCATCGTCGCCCTTTTTTATTTATGTCTGCCCATCATTTTAGTTGCCAGCAGTAGTCAGTAAGAAACTACCCTGCCATTTGAACCGGTATTTTGCCGCGTTTGTCTTTTATGTGGTTTTTTTCATCAACATAAACAAGTTCCGGCTGGTAATTGCTTAGCTCGATCTCGTTATACGCCGCATAGCTCGCAATGATCAGCAAATCACCAGGCGCAGCCAAGCGTGCGGCAGCACCATTTACGCTAATCATGCCCGAACCGCGCTGTGCGGCGATGGCATAGGTTGTAAAACGCTGTCCGTTGTTGATATTGTAAATATCAATCTGTTGATATTCTTTGATGTCAGATGCATCAAGCAAATTCTGGTCGATGGCACACGAGCCCTCGTAATGCACTTCACAGTGCGTGCAAGTGACGCGGTGAATTTTGGATTTTAGCATCGTGCGTTGCATGTACCCTCCGTAGAAATATTGCACTCAATATTTGAGCGGCTTGGTGAAAAGAATAGGTTGGATTTTTAGATCAATTACTCTAACAATGCCAAATTTCAGCTTAGTTTTTTAGCGCTTTTAATACGCATTAACGTTGATTTATAAATTAATAGGGGAGCGTAGCACTGGAATTTGTGCAGCGCAATATTAGTTATGTATACCTAGCTGCACTTCATGCTCTTTTTAAGCTCTTTTGCCAGGGTTTGTTAAAGTAAAACCTCAAGATTGTCTATGAGTCGGGTCGTACCCAGACGGCATGCACCGAGTATTACCAAAGGCATAATCTGCACCTCATCAGATGCAATGGGCTTGAGCAAATCGGACTGACAGCGAATAGTCAGGTAATCGGGCTGCCAACCACGCATTGTCAATCGATTAAGTGCTTCAGCCTCAATGGAATCAAAATCTCTGCGGCCCGTCAGCAAATATGTTTTGATTGCCTGTAGCGCCACAAAGAGCTGCGGCGCCTCTTTACGCTCGGCAGTACTAAGATAAATATTGCGCGATGACAACGCCAAGCCATCATCAGCGCGAATCGTTTCCGCGAGGATTATTTTAATCGGCATGTTGAATTGCCGCACCATCGTGTCCAGCAAACGGCACTGCTGATAATCTTTTTTGCCAAATACGGCCACACTCGGCTGTACCATATTAAAAAGCTTCATCACGACCGTCGCCACACCACGAAAATGTCCGGGTCGGACCGCACCATCCAGAATATGCTGAATCTCCGGCGGCTCGATTACATAGCCTTGTGGTTCGGGATACATCTCGTGCTCATCAGGTGCAAAAATAACATCTACCCCAGCCTGTCGGCACTTCTCGCCATCATCTGCCAATGTGCGCGGATACTTGTCAAAATCTTCTTTTGGGCCAAATTGAAGCCGATTTACAAAAATCGACATCACGACCAATCCACCCTTGCCCACTCGATCCCGCGCGATACGCACAAGATCAATATGCCCCTCATGCAAATTACCCATGGTGGGTACAAAGCCGATCGCCCTGTCTCTGGTTTCAGGCGCTTGCAGATGTGCACGTAATGCCGACACCGTGTGAATAATATCCATCATGCAGACTCTGTTATTGACGAACCATATTATTGATTAACCCGCGCTCATATATTCGCGCATGCCACGCAACGATTCGATACTCGCACACAGCATTTGCAAATGCTCTGGATTATCCGCAAAGTTAAAGCTGTCGCTGTTGACAATCAATAACGGCGATTCACTATAGTCATAAAAATAGCGGGTGTAAGTTTCCGATAAACGCATCAAATAATCTTCGGTAATACCACGCTCCATTGGACGTGCGCGGCGCTGAATGCGACCAAGAAGTGAATCAATTGAGGCCTGCAAATAGATCACAAGATCCGGCGTGGGCGCTTGTGGACGGAGATGATTATAAAGCTGCGAATATAGCGCAAACTCATTGTCATCCAGCGTGAGCTTGGCAAATAGAGTGTCTTTGGCAAGCATGTAATCCGCAATCGTTTTGCGCTCAAACATATCAGGCTGCTTGATGGCAGATAGCTGATTGACCCGCTGAAACAAAAAAAACATTTGCGTTGCCAGCGCATAGCGTTTCATATCGCGATAGAACTGCGGCAAAAACGGGTTTTCAGTCGGATCTTCCAATAGTAAATTAGCACCATAGCGCTCCGCCAACAGACGCGCCAGCGTTGATTTGCCACAGCCGATAGGCCCTTCCACCACGATATAGCGATAGCGACTTATATTGCTGCTTGCGGCGCTAATTTTGGCGTTGGTTACGATGCTGCTTGCTGCACTACTTATGGGCTGTGTGACCGGCATCTTCTATCCTTGATCATTATGCTTAAGCGTATTTTCATAAACCCGTTCACTACACGCATTTCTCCATTGCCCGGCGTCAAACGCGGCGAGGATTTCAATCATCCAAATTAGGCAGCCAACAATTGCACTCCGCTTAAATCCAATTTATCAAGCCAGTCTTTGGCAAAACCCATGCCTGGAATATAAACATCAGGCGCGATTTCAAGCAATGGTATCAACACAAAAGCACGCTCATGCATACGTGGATGCGGAATAACAAGGCTCACGTCGTTAATTCGCCACTCATTAAATATCAGAATATCCAAATCCAATGTGCGCGGACCATTTTTTTTCAATCGTGCCCGAGCATGCGCAGCCTCAATGCCCATGAAGTGTGCGAGCAACGCCTGCGGTGCCAGCGTGGTTGTCATTTCAGCAACAACGTTAATAAACGACGGCTGATCCAGTATGCCAACCGGTGCTGTTTGGTAAAACGATGAAACGCATATCAGTTCGGCCTCCGGAATTTCATCCAGCTCCTGCAGTGCCCGCTTGATTTGCAAAATGGGTTGCTCGAGGTTGGAGCCCAAGCCTACATAGACCGTTGAATGAAATGCGGTGATATTGGCCGCTGAAGAACTCATGCCGTTTCGGTCGGCAAAGACGGCAACTCGATATCGTCCTGTTGTTTTACAGTATCCAGGCTGTCGCCGGTCTTTTTACGTTTGCGGCGACGTTTTTTCTTGGGGTCGTCGTCTGGCAGCAGCATGGTTTCGCGCACATCCTCATCGGCGAACTGAAATTTTTCCCACCACTCGGCCACCTCAGTGGACGCATCGCCGGCCGCTGCTCGGAGCTCAAAAAAATCATAACAGGCGCGAAAACGTGGATGACTCAAAGTGCGATGCGCCTTGGCTTGCGAACGCTGCAAAAAACGTGGCTGCGCCAACCATAACTCTTTTACCATCACATCGAAACGGCGTGGAATGGCCAGGGTTTTACGCTGCATCTCCAGCGCATCATCCATAGCTTCATGCATCGCTTGAAGAGAGCGCATACCGCCAGCCTCAAGTGCCTGCTGGCGTTTTTGCATCGGGAACCAGAACAGTGCCGCAAATAAAAACGCTGGCGATACCCCTTTATCATCGGCAATACGCTGATCTGTACGTTGCAATGCAAGCGTTACAAACGGGCGACTTTCTTCGTTGTTCAATAAACTGTCAATCACCGGCAATAATTGTTGGTGCAGACCCAGCGCATGTAATTTTTCAATACATAACAGCGAATGCCCGGACAGCAATAGCTTTAGCATCTCGTCAAACAGCCGAGCGGACGGCACGTTCTCCAGCAGCGGCGATAATTCAGCAATGGGCTTCATGGTAGCGGCATCGATCGCAAAACCCAGCTTGCCTGCGAGGCGTGCTGCGCGCAGCATGCGCACCGGGTCTTCACGATAACGCTCTATCGGGTCACCAATCATTACAACGCGCTTTTTTTGAATATCAGGTACGCCACTCACGTAATCCCAAATTTCTTGCCGTGACGGATCGTAGAACAGCGCATTCATTGTGAAATCACGACGGATCGCGTCTTCTTCCTGTGAACCAAAAACATTATCACGCAGCAAACGGCCATGTTCGTCTGCCTGCGAAACCGGGCCGAGCGGCTGATTGCGTCGGCCATCACGTGGCCTCCGGCGTGAGCGTTTCTCTGACTCAATATCGTCTAGCGCTAGCTCATTCGTTTGTGCGCTCGTGTTGGTTTCAGGCTCAGTGTCAGCAACTTCGCTTGCCAGGGCACCACTCGCATCACCCGCGCCACGAAAAGTAGTGACCTCAATCGTTTCTGGCCCAAACATAACATGCACAATGCGAAATCGGCGGCCGATGATTCGTGAGCGACGAAATATCTGGCGAACCTGTTCAGGTGTGGCACTGGTGGCAATATCGAAATCTTTGGGATGTCGGCCCAGCAGTAAATCGCGCACCGCACCGCCCACCACAAACGCTTCGTATCCGGCCTGCTGAAGGCCTTCGCAGGTACGCAAAGCCGCTTCAGAAATATCACGGCGATCAATCCCATGTTCGGCTTGCCGGTAAATACGCGGCTCGTGAGATTGAGCTCCAGCTTTAACCGAGCGCGCAGCTCCACTTCTGTTCTTGGCACCGCCAAATACTTTTTGAATCAGTTTTTTGATCACGCGTGATTGTCCACTAAAAGTGCAGTGGCGGCTGAATTTACACTCGGGCTTGCATTTATGTTTAACCCCGCCTCAGCACGCAACGAAATAATCGGCCAGTCATGCGCAAGCGCATGCGCACGCAATGTTTCATCCGGGTCTACCGCAACTGGATTCGTCACCATTTTGAGTAACGGCAAATCATTTAGAGAGTCGCTATAAAAATAGCTCTTGTCAAAATCTGCAAGGGTTTTGCCTCTCTCAGCAAGCCATGAATTGATACGCACCACCTTACCTTCTTTAAACGAGGGTACATCCACCGACCGGCCCGTATAGCGACCTTCAATTTTCTCTGCATGGCAGGCGATTAAATTTTCAATGCCAAGGCGCTGCGCAATTGGTTCGGTCACGAATGCATTGGTCGCCGTGATGATGACTGAAAGATCCCCATTGGCTTGGTGCTGGCGCAGCAGCGGCCAAGTGGCGGCGTGGATCATGGTCTCAATTCGGGTTTGCATAAAACGCTGTCGCCATGCGCTGAGCTCGTGATCGGTCTTACCTTTGATCGGAGCTAACGCAAACCTTAAATAGTTCTGAATATCAAGTGATCCTGCTTGGTAATGCGCGTAATACTCATCATTCTTACGACGAAATTCGGCCGCATCCACAATGCCCTCGGCCACTAAAAATTCGCCCCATGCATGGTCACTGTCGCCATGAAGCAGGGTGTTATCAAGATCAAATAACGCTAGATTCATAAAGATCGGGTTGGAATGGTTAACTGCAGATTGGGTAGTGAATCTGGGGGTGGATTTGGGGATGGAGTTGGCAACGAATTTACCACCGAGCCTGAACGCGAACTTGACAACTCTGGCTGAGAAATTTCGCGAAGTAATGGCAGCGTAATTTCACGCCCTGTTTCAAGCGAATGAATATCCAGCGCATCCAGCATGGCAATCAGTGAAGCCATATCTCGCCTCGCATGACGCAGCAAATAAGCAATCACCTCTTCACGCAAGGTAAAGCTCCGCGTCTTCGCATGTGCTCTCAAAGCGGCAGCCTTTTCGGTCTCGCTGAGCGGATGCAATTGAAACACAAGGCCGGAGCCCAAACGGCTAGTAAGCTCCGGGCGCAGCGCCAAGTCACGTGGTGCGGCGATGCCAGCTACGATGACCTGGGCAGAATTTTGGGGTTCTCGGGGTTCATTGATACGATTAATCAAATTAAATAGTCCTACTTGCTGAACATCGGTAAGACTCTGTACATCATCAACTACGTAGCGCAGCCTTTCCTGAATTTCAGTTTCCAGATCGGCAGCTGTTAAAAAAAGTGTGCCGTCGATATTATTGAGCGAGCGTAGCAAATGAGTTTTACCACTGCCCGGTGCGCCCCAAAAATACAGAATTTTGCTGCTATTTATTGCGATTGCGCCAGACAATAATGGTGAGCCATCCTTGCATCTTTGCAGGGCTTCTGCGTTACGGCCCGACACGAAATTATCGAAAGTCGGGGTCGGTGCGGGAATGAGATCGAGGATGAGTTGTTTCACCCGAGAATTATAGCGTATGCCGCCTGACTGCCACGCAGTTGCAGACCCGGTTGCAGCAGCAGGACGCAACTGGAAGGCGCGACAATCCGTTAAACGCCTGCTAAAAAATAAAAGCGGCAAGTGTTGCCACTGGCCGCTTTCTAAACATCCAAAATCAACTTACAAAACTCGCGATTAAAACTCGTAACGGATCGTTGCCTGTAAAGCCCACTGTGATTCGCCACGTTGCTGACGGGTCACAAAATCATCTGCTTTTGCATTCACGCTGTAAATGTAGCGGCCCTGTGGATCAATACCCACCACGTTTACGAAGCTGCGCGCTTGACCTCCGTTGCCGCTAAAGGCGATCTCATCAATACGGCCCCATCTCCGGTTCATCATATTGCCGACGTTTAACAAGTCCAGCGTAAACACCGCCTTATGGCCTTGAGTAAAGCCCGGCAATTGTTGGCTAACACGCATATCGAGGCTATTACTCCAAGGCGAGAAGCTCTCGTTACGTTTGATTACACCACCCGCAGCATTTTTAAGCGCTTTGTCGGAATTAACAATATTCCAAAACCGGTTTTCATTGGTTTTGTCAGCGGCGGTATCGCCCAGGAATACCACCTCACCTGAACCAGGCGCCTTGGGAATGAACATCAAATCATTACCAGCCAAACCATCACCGTTCACGTCGTTAGCGTAAGTCCAGCTATAAGGCTTGCCCGTACGGCCTTCATAAAACAAGCCGACTGTTGTTTTATAACCGCCGCCAAACAAGGCTTTGTTCCAGTTGAGTGAACCATTAAACCGATCTTTTACCAGATACGCTGAGTTAGACGCGACATTCTCATTTGGATTAAACGAAGCGCGTGATGCCCAGTTGGAGTTCGATACCGACGAGGTCAAACCGCTAACTTCGGTTGCATCGGTATAGGTGTAAGCCAACGACCATTTGAAGTCTTTCAGAAACTGACCACTTAACGAAACCGTCGCCAAATTGCCACCGCCCTCTTTAGTCTTCGTCGCTTGCAATACATTCGCAAAAGCGGGATTGCTTAAAGCACGAGTGCGGTTATCAACACTACAAATTGCACCCGTAGTAAGACGCGTACCGCCCGGAGTCCAGCACGCAGGATTGTATGCAGTTGGGGTAAAAAATTGCTGACGACCATCACTGCCAATACGGGTTGGAGCGCCCAAGTTTAAATGCTGGTAGTAAAGTCCTGAATTCGTCTTGGTATAAAGATACTCAATACTGGCCACGATTCCCCACCATGGAAGCTCATGTTCAAACGCCAGATTAGCTTTCCATACCGACGGCTGGCCTAGCCCGTTTTCAAGAAAATCAACGTTAGCCGCTGGTGCCGCACCCGGGAAATTAGTGATCTGCGCACCCGGGTTTGGGCTGAAAACACCGCCCGCAGTAGGACATGCTGCAAAGTTACCGCCGCAACCCACAATGCGCGTTGCTACACCCGTATTCGAGAACGAATTGGATAACCAGACGTTAGCCGCTGACCCCTGAAACAAACCTGCACCACCGCGCAACTGCATTGGACGCTTGGTATCGAAGGTGTAATTAAAACCAAAGCGCGGCTGAAATAAGTTCTGACCGTCGATGGTATTGGTATTGTCCAAACCAAAGCCGCCAGTCTCACGTACCAGCGTCGTGCCATTCAAACTACCGGCTACACGGGGTGCAGCCGCGGCATTGTTACGCAACGGACGCTGGCTAATTCCAGGCGTATCCAAACGGACACCAAACAACAGCGTCAGGTTGGGATTAACAGTCCAAGTATCCTGCAAAGCAACGCCATAGTTTTTCAAGTTGAAGGTTGAGATACCGTCGCTAAGTGAGCCGCCTGCCTGAGCAGGCACTTGCACCGCGTAAGTGGTTGGGCGACCACGATTAAAGTTTTCCAGGACGGCGGCTTCAACTTGTGCCGCCGTGGCGGTGGCACAGGTGATGGGACCGAAACTATAAGTATAGGTTGCGCTACTGTTTTGGCAGTTGAAGGTGTAGTTGCCGTTGGTATCCTGCAAAAACGCGTTGAAAATTTTGTTGTCCTGATAATCCGTTGCCAATTTCAGTTCATGCGCGCCCAATAACCAGTTGGCACCGAAATAACCATCAAAGGTTTTGGTGTCGAGTACGTTGGTTTGCCGGCTACGTTCAGTGCCGAACAGAATGTTGCGAGTCCCTGCTGGAACAGTGGAAGGCGTGCCAGTCGGCAGTGCTCCTGTAAAGCTAAGTGAGACCTGTGGCAGGCTCGAAGCATTCTTCGGCTCGCTATGGTAATTACGCTGTGAGACTTTAGCCTCGGTGGATAGGGTTGGCGTCCAGTCTGCAAACCATTGACCGACGGTGGTTTCAATGGTCTTGTTTTGTACATACCAGTGCGAACTCAACGATAGCGCAGCAGTCGGCGTTGGAGAGAAATTCGGAAAAATCGGTTCAGCTTGCTCAGTCTTGGTATAGCGCAGGCTAGCGCGGTGGTTAGCGCTGATATTCCAGTCGAGCTTGGCCAGCGTGTCTTTGACCGACAATTCCCCTGCCGTTACCTCGGCTGTACCAATATCGATACCGTATTTGCTGCTGGCCAGGGCTTGCGCGCTGGCAATAGCAGTTGGGGTAATACCGATCACGTTCGGCTGTGCACTGCCCAGCGGGCCCACCGTGGGCGCGCCACGGGTGCTTTTCAGCTCTTCATAGCCCAAAAAGAAAAACAGTGTGTCTTTAATGATAGGGCCGCCGAACGTCACACCTTTGGTGGTTTCGCTAAACGGCGGCGCATAGGAATAAAGATCGGTGGCGCGACTGTAGCGTTTGCCCACCCAGTTATCATCGCGGGTCACATAGGTCAGGCTGCCTTTAAAATCATTCGTACCTGACTTGGTCACGGCGTTGATGCCGCCACCGGTATAGCCGGTTTGCGTCACATCGTAATTGGAAACATTGACCTGTACGGACTGGATCGCGTCAATCGAAATCGGCTGCTTGAGTGTGGGCAAACCATTCGATTCCAGACCAAAGGTGTCACTGATGGTCACGCCGTCAATCGTGATTTTATTAAAGCGTGAGTTTTGGCCGCCCACAGAAATTTCGCCGCGCTCTTTATCGGTCTGTGCAACCCGTGAATCAAGACGCGCATAATCCTGCAAATTACGCTGGATAGAAGCAAACGCATCCAGATCAGCGCGGCTGATATTGCTACCAGCGCCCATCGCGGTGTTGCTGAATTTATCGGAGATGTCCGCTTTACCGGTCACGACAATCGTGTCTAGCGATGTGGCTTTAGCGCCCAGCTTGGCATCCACGCTGGCAGTTTCAGCGAGTTGCAAATAAACATTCTCACGCTTTTCAACTACACCGCCTTGGGTGATGGTAATGGTGTAAGGCCCGCCCACGCGCAATCCGCGTACGTTATAACGACCTTCGGCATCCGCCGTCACGGTGTTAACTGAGCCGGACTCAACATGCAAAATAGTGACTTGCGCGCCGGTTGCCGGTTTGCCGTCGGTGCCGGTGATGCGGCCTGCGATGGCTGAAGTGGTGTTTTGCGCGATAGCCGGTGCGGCCACTAGCGCCAGCGCCATACACACAGCTACATGAGAAAGCCTAACCCGATTGCGATTGATCATGGTGATAGTCCTGAGAAATAAAGAAAAGAGATGTGGCAACCAAAAAATACGTTTGCAAAAAATTTAGGTGCGACCCGTTGGCTTAGAGATTTGTTTTACAGGTTTTTATACAGCTCACTTTGTAGCGCGGAAGTATGACGGATTCATGACTGCTTGTGAATCATTGTGCGTCGCGCTACCAATACGGCAATCACCATAAATTTGAATTATTTCAATGACTACAATGACTTCAAGTAAACAGCTTGTTCAAGACTTTAGGCTTGAATGCGCGATGGATTAAAAAATAGCGCCTTTATTATCGTGTCTTGTTGCGCTTTTGCAACAGCTCCGCTCTCAATTCAAACGCATCAAACGTGAGCCCAGCGCAGGCGGCATGTAAGGCGATTGCCCTGCATAGGCGGCAAAAAACTGCACTAGCGCTTCCAGATCCAGCACACTAACCTGCCGCTCCGTGCCGTCGCGGAACACGGTATAGCCCTCACTACCGCCTGCCACAAAGCTGTTGGCAGTCACGCGATACTGTAAATCGGCCCTGATCAACATACCGTTCAGGCGCATCGAGCCCGGTACGATCCGTTCCCCGCGCGGCTTCAGCGCATCCCAGCTATAGCTAAACCCTTTGGAAACGCCCAGCAGGCGCGGTCTTTCGCCCACGGTCGCGGTCAGAAACTGCTGTTCCAGCACAGCTTTTAGCTGTGCACCGGTTAGGGTCATGGTGATGAGATCGTTCTGGAACGGCTGCACCTTAAACAAGGCACCATAACTCACACCGCCGTTGGCTGCGGGAATAATCGGCGCACGCAGACTGCCGGGATTATTAAACGCAATCACGGCGCCGCCTTTATCTGGCGCGGTGGTGGCAAATAAATGTGCATCCGCAATTAAATTACCCAGCGTGGATTCACCGGCATGATTGGCCACCAAACTGATTTCACTGGCAACCCGCGCGATTTCACTGCTCTCCAGCGGCTCGGCTAGCTGCGAATATTTTTCCACCAGCGCGGCCAGCGCAGCATCTTTCGGGCCATTGGGATCGACCACAAGATTATTCGCGCGCTTCGCCGTAATTTTGCGTGTGGCACGGTCAATCGTAAGATCAATTTCGGTGACGAGTGTGCCGTAACTGCCGGCACTGGTGACCAGCTTATTCGCCACATTGCAAATATAGTAACGATGCGTATGCGCCGTCACCACCACGCTGACATCGGCGGGCAATTGTTCGGCAATCTCGCGGCCACGACCGCTGAAATCAACGCATTCATTAATGCCGCCTGCTTGCACCCCGCCTTCGTGAACGACCACCACGATGGCCTCAATACCCTGTTTTTTCAGCTCGGGAATAAGCGCTTTAACCGTCTCCACCTCGTCATTAAAAGTCAGGCCAGCCGTGCCGCCTGGCCGCACGATTGCTGGCGTGTCACGCAAAGTCATACCAATAAAGGCAATCTTGATGCCTTCAAATTCCTTGACCCCATAAGGCGGAAAAATTGTTTTACCGGTGGCGTTTTCAACGACGTTAGCCGCCAAGAATTGAAAATTTGCGCCTTTGTACGGTTCACGTTTTCCGCAGTCCGGTAATTTCGTTTTGCCATTGATGGCACAGCCGCCTGCCTGCAGGCGTTTCAAATGTTCGGCGCCGTAATCAAATTCATGATTGCCCACCGAATGAAAATCCAGCCCGATCAGATTCATCGCCTCAATCGTCGGCTCATCTTTGAATAAAGCGGACAGTAGCGGCGTGGCCCCGACCATGTCTCCGGCTGTGATAACGGCGTAGTTCGGATTTTTCGCTTTAAGGGTTTTAATAAGGGCTGCGAATTGCGCCACACCGCCCGCCGCATCGTAGCGAATGCCAGTGGCCTGTGTCGCATCCGGCACGGGCACACGATTGGACGGTGTTTTCAGGTTGCCATGAAAATCATTGAACGCGATTAGTTTGACTTCCAAAGGCGCTTGCCGCACCGCTGCCTGCTGAACCGAGGGTGCCGTGGCACAGCCGGAGAGCGTACCGACAGCGGTCACCATAATGACCGCGCCAGCTATGAACTGGTTATGCGATAAAGTTGCCCACGCGGGCAACGCTGGCAGGGATAGTGAAAACGTTTTCTTGGACATATGGACCCAGGCGCAAATTTAAAAATAAGGAATCAGCAGCAGCACTGCAAATTCTGTCGGAGGCATATTCTAATCGCAGCCGCCGATCAACATGACAAGCTGTTAAAAATACGCACTTAAGCCAAGTGTCCGTGCCGCAGGTATGATTCAAAACTCGTTACCGGGAGATTACAAAATGCCACTCGCACTACAAAGCCTGATCGGCTTCATTACTTTATTCGCTATCGCGTGGGCCATGTCTGAAAAACGCCGTGCGATTCCGTGGCGCACCGTATTTGGCGCGATTATTTTGCAGGTCGTCATGTGCGTGATGCTTTTCAAGTTTCCTTTTTTCCGGGAGGTCACTTCCGCGCTAAACGATGCGCTGAACGGCATCCAGGACGCCACCCGCGAGGGCACAAAATTTGTGTTCGGCTATATCGGCGGTGCCGATTTGCCGTTCAAAGTTGAGGACGGTAAAAGCCCGTTCATCCTCGCCACCCAAGCGCTACCCCTGATGATTGTGGTCTCGGCACTTTCGTCGCTGCTGTTTTACTGGAAAATTTTGCCGGTGGTGGTCAATGCGTTTTCATGGGTGTTGCGGCGAACCATCGGGGTCGGCGGCGCGGTTGGCGTCTCCACGGCGGCTAATATTTTTCTAGGTACAGTTGAAGCGCCGATGTTTATCAAGCCCTATATTGCCAAACTGACGCGTGGCGAATTATTTATTGTGATGACCGGCAGCATGGCGGGCATCGCTGGCACCGTCATGGTGCTGTACGGCATTATTTTAAAACCCATTGTGCCCGATGCGATTGGTCATATTTTGATTGTGAGTTTTATCAGCGCGCCTGCCGCTATCGCATTTTCAGCGCTGATGATTCCGCATGAAGGCCCGGTAACGGATGGCGTCATTGCCGCCGGATCACCGGTGTCGAGCGCGATGGACGCCGTGACCCAGGGCACTGTAGACGGGGTGCAGATTTTCATCAATATCGTGGCCATGCTGCTGGTACTCACCGCGCTGATTGCCATTGCCAATCAGCTATTTAATTTCCTGCCATACGTTGGCGGCAAGCCGATTACCCTGCAGGGTATTTTTGGCTGGGTGATGTCACCTATTGTCTGGTTAACCGGGATCCCGTGGGCCGAGTCGGAGGCGGCGGGCGCGTTGATGGGAACGAAAACCGTGCTCAATGAATTCATCGCTTATCTGGATATGTCCAAGCTGGAACCGGGCACATTGTCCGAGCGCAGCCGCGTGATGATGACCTACTCGCTGTGCGGCTTTGCCAACTTTGCGTCGCTCGGTATTTTAATCGGCGGCATGGGCACCATGGCGCCGGAGCGTCGATCGGAAATTATCGATCTGGGTTATCGGTGTTTGATTGCGGGCACCTTATCGACGCTATCTTGCGGCGCGTTAGTCGGCATTATTTACTAAACTTTCCAGACTGCATTTCATCATGACGCTAGCCATTGAAACCGCCGACAACGCGACAGCCACGATCCCCATTATTTCAATCGTTACGGGTGATTATGCGAATTTTCTCGCTAAGGCCAGCGAGCATACCCGCGCCTGGTTGACGGCGACCGGTTTTAAGGCAGCGCCCCATACGCATGTACTCATACCGGATGCGCATGGCGGCATAGCGCAAATATTGGTCGGCGTCAGTGCTGCTGATGATGTGTATGCGCTGTCGCACCTGCCGCTTGCATTACCGCCGACATCGCGCTATTCATTAGTCACGGGCAGCGTGGTTTCTGCGGCAACCGCAGCACTGAGCTGGCAGTTGGGAGCGTATCAATTTAACCGCTATAAAAAATCAAAACGGGAGCCGGCCATATTGGTTCTGGCCGCCTCGTCTGACGTAACCCATGCGCAGCAAATTTATACCGCCATCAAACTCACCCGTGATCTCATCAACACGCCCACTGAAGATATGGGCCCGCAACATCTGGCCGCGGTAGCGCAAGCACTCGCCACAGAATTTGGCGCCACCTTTAATGACTGGGTCGGCGATGATTTACTCAAGCACAATTTCCCCGCCATCCATGCAGTCGGCCGCGCCAGCCATCGGCCACCGCGCCTGATTGAATTGCA
>ENA-OFCI01000170-OFCI01000170.1-metagenomes-genome-assembly--contig:-NODE-170-length-43221-cov-4.075499_pt1 | contig 43221 bp, 38 predicted proteins | sample MGYA00153391_OFCI01 | MGnify analysis MGYA00153391
TTACTATTGCAGTTAGTAAACAGTTAATGCCTGTTTATGATAAACCAATGATATATTATCCGCTGAGTACTTTAATGCTGGCGGGGATAAAAGAAATATTGATCATCACCACACCGGATGACCAGGCCCAGTTTATGAGACTGTTGAGTGATGGTAGCCAATGGGGTTGTAAAATATCTTACGCCAAACAAGAGATACCCAATGGTTTGGCGCAGGCTTTTGTAATTGGCGAAAAATTTATTGGCGATGATAGTGTAGCATTGGTTTTAGGCGATAATATATTTTACGGAAGCGGTTTTGGCGATTTGTTAAGAGAAAGTGCTGCACAACAAGGAGCTGTAATATTTGCTTACCCGGTAAGTGACCCTGAAAGATATGGTGTAGTAGAATTTGATAAAGATTTTAATGCACTTAGTATTGAAGAAAAACCGGAACAACCTAAAAGTAATTATGCGGTGCCGGGCTTGTATTTTTATGACAACGAAGTAGTTGAAATAGCAAAAAATATACAACCAAGCCCGAGAGGAGAATACGAAATAACTACAGTAAATGATATTTATCTGCAGCAGAGAAAACTAAAAGTTGCAGTATTGGACAGAGGTTTTGCATGGCTCGATACCGGGACTTTTGACAGTTTAAGTGATGCGAGTGAATATGTGAGGGTTATAGAAAAGAGACAGGGTTTAAAAATTGGCTGCCCTGAGGAAATAGCGTATAGAATGGGGTTTATAAGTAAAGAAGAATTAACCACCCTGGCAGAAAAGATGATAAAAAGCGGGTACGGAGAATATTTAAAGCGGATAGCCATTTAAAATGAAAAGTGTATGATTATTACTGAACCGAAACTTATTCAGTTCCCCAAAATCGGTAATTCATCTTTGGGTTATATTTCTTTAGCAGAAAATGAAACACTTCCATTTGAGGTAAAAAGAATTTACTGGACTTATTTTACCCCTGAAGATGTAGAAAGAGGCGGGCACGCTCACCATGACCTTGAACAAATATTGGTTGCGTTAACAGGTAAAATTACTGTAAACACAGAGATGCCTGAAGGTTCTAAAAACACTTTTGTTTTGGAATCGCCAAATCAAGGAGTTTACTTGCCAAAATATTCGTGGCATATAATGCAATACAGTCATAATGCAGTACAGATGTGTATTGCGAGCATGGTGTATGAGGAGAGTGATTATATTAGAGACTATAACGAGTTTAAAAAAATAAAACATGGATAGAATAAAAATTCATCCATTGGCAGATGTTCAAACAAAGCAAATTGGTGATAATACTCAAATTTGGCAATTTGCAGTAATACTTGAGAATGCTATAATTGGTAAGGATTGCAATATTAATTGCCATACATTTATTGAAAATGATGTAAAAATTGGCGACCGTGTTACAGTAAAAAGTGGTATTTATATTTGGGATGGCATTACAATAGCGGATGATGTTTTTCTTGGACCAAACGTAACTTTTGTTAACGATAAATATCCCAGATCGAAATTATATCCTGAAAGTTTTCAAAAAACTAATATAGAACAATCTGTTTCTATAGGTGCCAATGCCACAATTTTAGGAGGAATACAGATTGGAGAATATGCACTTATTGGAGCAGGGAGCGTTGTTACTAAATCTGTAGAGGCATTTTCTTTGATAATGGGCAACCCAGCCCGGGTAGTGGGAAAAGTAGATAAAAAAGGTAATGTGATTGAAAGATTCTAATTTTTAATAAAGTATAAATGATAAAATTCCTAGATCTTCAAAAAATAAACCAACAGTATAGTACTGAATTTAAAGAGGTATTTGATAAAGTTTTAAAGAGCGGTTGGTTTATTCTTGGTAAAGAAGTTGAAAATTTTGAAAACGAGTTTGCGGCATATTGCGGTACAAAATACTGTTTAGGTGTTGCCAATGGTTTGGACGCTTTAATTTTAATAATTGAAGGGTATAAGCAGTTGGGATTAATGAAGGAAGGCGATGAAATTATTGTTCCATCTAACACTTATATAGCCAGCATTTTAGCAATTACAAAAGCAGGGCTTGTACCAGTACTTGTAGAGCCTGACCCTGCTACATTTTTGCTAGACCCTATAAAAATTGAAGAGAAAATAACTACTAAAACAAAAGCAATTTTACCGGTGCATTTATATGGAAGGTTATGTGATATGGTTGCGATAAACAAAATTGCTGCCCAGCATAATTTGAAGGTAATTGAAGACAGTGCACAGTCTCATGGGGCTATGTTAAATGGTAAAAGAAGCGGCAACTTGGGCGATGCAAGTGGGTTTAGTTTTTATCCCGGTAAAAATTTAGGTGCTATTGGAGATGCAGGAGCATTGACCACAAACGATAAAGAATTAACGGAAACTATAAAGGCACTCCGTAACTACGGCTCTCATAAAAAATACGAAAACCTGTATTTAGGAATCAATAGTAGATTAGATGAATTACAGGCAGGCCTGCTTTCTGTAAAGTTGAAATATTTGGATGCAGAAACTGACGTTAGAAGGGATATAGCGGAACATTACAATGCAGAAATAAAAAATTCATCAATAATTCTACCTCAATTACCTGTAGATAGAAATGAACATGCATGGCACTTATACGTTGTTCAAGTTAGTAACAGAGAAAAATTTCAACAATCATTGGCTGATAAAGGCGTGCAGACTTTAATACATTATCCAATACCACCGCATCATCAAAAAGCGTACAAGGAATGGAATAACCTTTCTTATCCCATTTCAGAAAAGTTGCACAGAGATGTGATAAGCCTTCCCATATCACCAGTAATGACAAATGATGAGATTAGTCATGTTATAGAGGCGGTAAATTCAATTGATTGAGATGAGTGCTAAGAAAAGATTTGACAAGCAAATTAAATTTTATGCGATATATTACCATCTATAATATTTGCTCTTATTTATATCAAAAAATTTCAACAGGGTTTTTTAAACCGAAACATAATATGTCAAATCTTCAACAGTTTATAAATAGAATTCCTTCTTTTTCCATACAAGAAAAAATAATCAAGTGTATTTATTGGATAAAAGGTATATCCATAGATTCTATAGAAAAAAGAGAAGAGGAAAGGTTTTATACCTACAAGGACGGGGACTTTTATTTTTTATCGGAGGTTCTTTCTTTCTTTAGAACGAAAAAGGTATTTCAAAATGAACTAGCTCGGATAGCTACAAGATTTTATACCCCTACAGAAGGAGATACAATTATTGATATTGGTGCAGGAATGGGAGAAGAAGCAACTGTACTATCTGAGTTAGTGGGTCCATCGGGACAAATAATAGCGATAGAGGCGAACCCAAGTGTAGCTCTAGAGCTACACCGCATAACAAAACTAAATAAAATGAATAATATAACTGTATTAAATATTGCTTTAAATGACCGTGATGCTGTTATATCATTGGAGGACAATGATGAAAGTTATATTTCTGGGAATACCTCTGGCACAAGTATCAAAACCAACGTATTCCAAGTTGCAGGGAAAAATATAAATTCGATAATTAACGAGATTGATACCAACGAGATTAATTTGATAAAAGTGAATATCGAGGGAGCGGAAAGATTCTTGACAGAGATAACTGATGACAACTTCAACAAGGTAAGAAATTGGTGCATATCTTGCCATGATTTTAGATATGATAGTACTAAGATTGATTTTTTTAAAACCAAGCAGATTATTAAAGATTTTTTCCATGCAAGAAATGTAAAAACGAATCAACAGAATACAGGTTTGAAATTTATCGATGATTATATCTATGCAGCAAACTAGATATGAGAAGTTGAATTAAATTACACTCTCTCCACAGGTCTTTTGAAAATGCTAGGTTTAGCTGCTATAAACGTTGGTGTAATAAAATATCTATTACAGTTTTTAAGTTATAAAGAAAAACAAAAACACGTAATTACAACTGGAATTATTATTGTTAGTTGTGCTTCAACAGGAATTTCATTTTTTCTCATTTTCTCCAATCAGAAGCTGTCTAAAACTATTTTTCATTCATATCAATTTGGAATTTTTTTTAAAAATATGGACTATTTTTAATTTTTTTTAAATTTTTTTAGGCAAAATTCCCTTAGAAATTAACAATTCGTGCACCTTTAGCCTCATTAAAAATTAATGAAAGCAATGCTAAGAAATAATTGTAGACCGCTTATTTGCTTCATTTTACTTTGTATTATTGTGTAGAAAAGTTTTAAATTATCATACACAATTTTTTTACGCACATTGTAAAAAATCAACTTTTTTTTGAAGGATAAGTAAAAAGGTATAGTCTATATTTGCAGCGCATTAAACTAACTTAGTCAAAATTTTTATGTGACTGAGGTATACGAAGCCTTGATTTGCTATGGCGGTTGTGCAAAGAAAGTAGAGTAAAGTATCTTCAAAAATAATCATGTGAGAGGGATAATATCTAAACTCCATAATAGTTTTACAGAAAATTAAGATTTAAACGATCAAAAAAATTTATAAAAATGAAAAAAATAAAATCTCTAATTACAGGAGGAGCTGGTTTTATAGGTTCGCATGTTGCAAAGCATTGTCTGTCGGCTGGGCACGATGTTTATGTGCTGGATGACTTAAGCGGTGGATTTGAAGATCATATTCCTGAGGGGGTTACCTTCATAAAAGGTGGCATCACTGATAAAGAGCTGATTAAAGATTTATTTCAACAGCACCAGTTCGATTATGTTTACCATTTAGCCGCATATGCAGCTGAAGGGCTTTCTCATTTCATTAGGCATTATAATTATGAAACTAATTTGTTAGGAAGCATAAACCTAATAAATGAGTCCGTAAAACATAAAGTGAAATGTTTTGTATTTACATCTTCCATAGCGGTTTATGGTGCCGGTCAGTTACCCATGAAAGAAGATACTGTACCACAGCCGGAAGATCCGTATGGCATTTCCAAATATGCTGTTGAAATGGATTTGAAATCCGCTCATGAAATGTTCGGTTTAAAATATGTCATCTTCCGCCCACATAATGTTTATGGAGAAAACCAAAATATCGGTGATAAATACCGGAATGTCATTGGCATTTTTATGAACCAGATAATGCAGGGTAAACAATTAACAGTATTTGGCGACGGCACCCAGACAAGAGCCTTTAGTTATATAGATGATGTAGCCATACCCATTGCAAAATGCGTAGATATTCCCAGTGCTACCAACCAGGTATTTAATATTGGTGCAGATAAACCCTATTCTGTTAGTGAACTGGCAACTGTTGTTTGTGAAGATTTTAATGTGACACCAAATATCAATTATTTAACAGCAAGAAACGAAGTGCTTCATGCTTATTCAGATCATGCCAAAGCTCATACCGTATTTGGCGAACCAACAGGCATTGATTTAAAAGGTGGTATTGCACGCATGGCTGCATGGGCACGCAAAGTAGGAGCCCGTCAAAGCCAGGAATTTCATAATATTGAAATAACAGAAAAACTTCCTGAAGGTTGGGACCTCAAAAAAGCAACGATCGCCTAATGAAAAAAGTATTATTATGGTGCCTGCACCGACCTGACAGATCGCCTTCTCAACGATTTCGAATAGAAGAATTTATACCCTATCTTGAAAAAAATGGGTATAAAATTTATTATAGCTTTTTGTTAGATGAAGCGGATGATAAAATATTTTATAAACCAGGAAATTATTTTGGCAAACTCAAAATTGTAACAAAAAGCATTTTAAAAAGAATAGCAGAACTTAAAAATGCGGAACAATATGACCTGGTTTTTGTACAGCGGGAAGCCTTTATGCTGGGTACTGATTATTTTGAAAAAAACATCAGTAAAAAAATCCCTTTAATTTTTGACTTCGATGATTCTATCTGGCAGCAAAAAGTGTCTGAAAAAAATAAAAACCTGGCATTTTTGAAAAATGCTGACAAAACATCCAAAATCATTTCTTATGCAACAATGGTATTTGCCGGTAATAATTACCTGGCAGATTATGCCCGGCAATATAATAGACAAGTTGAAATAATACCAACCACTATTGATACGCAGGTTTACCAATATGTAAATAGCAATAAAAAGGATGGCGTATGTATTGGATGGAGCGGAAGTTTTAGTACCATACAGTATTTTCAATATGCCATACCTGCTCTTTTGCGTATCAAAAAAAAATTCGGAGATAAAGTAAATTTCAAAATTATTGGAGATGAGAGTTATTATTGTGAGGAGTTACAAACGCAGGGGGTGCCATGGAAAGCTAAAACTGAGGTGCTGGATCTTTCCGAAATGGATATTGGCATCATGCCCTTACCTGATGATGAATGGACCAAAGGAAAATGTGGATTAAAGGGACTACAATATATGGCACTTGGTATTCCCACCCTCATGTCGCCGGTAGGTGTAAATACTGATATCATTCAAAATGGTGTTAATGGTTTCCTGCCCGCTACAGAAGATGATTGGGTTGAATGTATCAGCCAACTGGTTGAAGACAAAATTTTACGGCAACAAATTGGTGAAGCCGGAAAGCAAACTGTCATCAACTGCTATTCTTCAACTGCATGGGAGGATAAATATTTGAAATTATTTAAAGCGGTTACAACGAAAGATTAGATCAGGTTTTTGGCTATGTTAATTCACTATTATCCATTTAAACCTTAGCGAATAAAAATTTTTTTAGTAGCCTCTAAAAGTTATGATGAAAATGATTATGAGAGAAATTACGAATCTTTTAAAAAAGGCCGGGTGTAAATGAGAAAATTAACTATCGAATATATTTCTGATAATATCAGGAATTTTTTTGCTTCCAATAATTAAGATCCTCTTAAAAATTATTTATCCCTTAATCTTTATCTGTACTTTTTATAAATAAGTATTACATGCCCGAAAAAAGTACCCATAATCAAATATTAAAATCCACAGGAATTTTTGGAGGTTCCCAGGTTGTAATTATAATTATCGGAATAATAAGAACTAAGGTGTTAGCATTAATTCTAGGGCCCGTAGGTGTTGGTTTGGCAGGCCTATATCAATCCGTTGTTAACTTAGTAAATATGGCCAGTAGTTTTGGTATTAGTTTTAGTGCCGTAAGAGAAATTGCATTAGCGTCGGGTACCAATGATCAGGTAAAAATATCTACAACTATTTTGGTACTAAAACGATGGGCTATCGTCACTGGTATATTAGGCGCTTTAGTTACTATTATCTTTTGTATTCCGATAAGCCAATTTACATTTGGCAGTTCCTCATATGCGCCTGCTATTGCTTTACTTTCAATAAGTGTTTTTTTAGGAATTATATCCTCTGGGCAATTAGCACTTTTACAGGGATTACGTATGTTAGAATTAATGGCAAAAGTAAATATTTTAGCCGCTCTTTTAGGATTGTTAATTGCAGTACCAGTTTATTGGTATTTGGGTCAAACTGGTATAGTGCCCGCTATTTTAATTGGCTCACTCATAAGTTTTACACTATCATGGTGGTATTCAAAAAAGGTGGAAACTGTACCCGTTTTACTTACGATTAAAGATACTTTTCAGGAAGGTCGCATGATGATTAAATTCGGTTTATTTTCCGTAATTACCGGATTAGTTGATTTAGGTACCATGTATATTGTTCGTGCTTTTATAGCCAAACAAGGAGGCGTTGAGGGAGTTGGACAATTTACAGCAGCATGGACAATCTCCAGCATGTATATGTCCGCTATATTTACAGCAATGGCAGCTGATTATTATCCCCGGTTGAGTAGTGTATCGAATGATAATGCTCAGGTAAGAAAAATGGTTAATGAACAAACTGAAATTGCATTATTAATTTCCGCTCCAATTATTATTGGCATGATTTCATTTATAAATATTCTAGTGCATTTATTTTATTCTTCAAAATTTGATCTCGCAGCTACAATACTTAATTGGCAATTAGCCGGTGACTTTTTTAAGGTGTTATTCTGGCCAATAGGATTTATATTTTTAGTGAAAGGCAAGGGAAGACAATATATTATTACAAGTGTAGCTTGGAATGCACTTTATTTAATGTTGGTTTATGTGGGCTGGAAATTTAAAGGAATTGAATCAACTGGTGTAGCATTTGCATTTGCTTACCTTGTGGTACTTTTAATATCTTATTTTATGGCCAAATCAACTATAAATTTCGCCTGGTCCTCCAAATGTATATTGTTTATTATGGTATTTTTTCCATTATTAACATTATCCACTTTTAATTCAATTTTTTTAAACGGGATAACACAATTTTTTATAGGAACAATTGTAAGTATGGCAGCAATGGCATTTTCTTATCAACAGTTAAAGAAGTTATTTGATTTTAATAAAATTTGGGCTCGCCTTAGATTACGATAGAAAATATACGTATGGATATGATGCACAAAAGTAATAATGGAGCCCCTATGGTCTCTATTTTATTATTAGGATGGAACCATGAAAAATACATTGAGCAATGCATTAAGAGTATTATAGCCCAAACTTATGAAAATATAGAAGTTTTATTTCTTGATAATAATTCTTCAGATGAAACGTATAATATTGGTCTTTATTTTCTTAAAGACTTCTCTAATTTTAGAGCTTTCAGAAACCAGGAAAATAAAAGCACTGCAAAAAATTTAAATTTTTTATTAGGGGCATCACAGGGAAAATATATTATTCCACTTTCAACCGACGATTGGCTGGAGCCTAATTTTATCGAAGATAAAGTAACCTATTATGAGGCCCATCCTTCAATAGGAATGTTATATAACGGTGGGTATGTTTATTATGATGATCAAAAAAAATTAGTTGAGGCAAAATCAACTAATTTCAAACGGGGCAAAATATTTAAAGATTTATTTCACCAGGAAAATATTTTATTTTTTATTGGTATTTTTTATAAAAGAACAGTTTTAGAAGAACTAGAGGGGTGGGATGAAAATTTGCTCATTGAAGACCTCGATTTATTTATTCGGATTTCCATGAAATATGAAATAGACTATATTCCAAAACCCCTGGCAACCTATAGAAAAATTAATACTAGCGCCAGTCAAAATATACAATCTATGGTGAAAGGGTGGGAGCAATATTTCGAAAAATATGCTCATCTTCCTGATATTAATATGAAAAAGTGGCTCGCTGAAAAATATCGGGCATATGCAGCTCTAGCTATTGATAATTCTAATTTTAACTTAGCTCGCCAACTCTTATTGAAATCGTTGAGGTTAGACATTTTAAATTTTAAATCCTATAGAACTCTTTTCTTCTTTAATAGAAAATGGTTTATAAGCAAATTTCAAAAATAGCATTAAAAAAATCTAATAAGATGAAATTAATCCACAAAATTATCCTTAGCGTCCTATGGCGAACGGGTTTAGGTAAATTAATAGGTAGTTTGTTTTGGAAAAGAATAAGTAGAGGTCCTGGAATTCAGACACTATATCGAAATAAAGTTGAAGTTTTTAAATCTATGCCAATAAATTTTGAAGATAAATCTTTAAATGAATTTTTAAAAACTCAAACTCAAAAATGGAACTTTCAGGAAGAATTTGTTGTACTATTAAAAAACGTTTTGGTTGAACCCGATAGGTTACTTGGGATTCAGAATTTTAATAAATTGATTGAACAAACTGTTGTTTATAAACATGATTATCAATATCCTTATATTCTACCTTACTTGTTTAACCGTAAAAAAATTATCAACCTCGAACAGGCTGTTTTATATGATGGATCTGCAAGTCGGAACTATTACCACCATTTGGTAGATGCAGTAAGTAGTCTACAGGTCTTGAAAAATATTAACCTTCCAGTAAATATTCCATATTTAATAACTAGAAAAATGTTTGATATGAGTTTTTTTCAGTTATTATATAATAAAAGTTCAGATTTTAGAAATATAAATTGGAAAATTATTGAACCAAATGAATGGGTTCGAGTAAAAAATTTATATAAGGCACAGGCGATTCATTATGGGAAGGAAACATGGGAACATATCAAAATTCTATATAAAACTGTCGATGATAAACCATACCGTAAAATATTCTTAAGTAGGGATAAAAAAATTTATTCAAGAAGCTTAACCAATGAAAGTGCCATTGAGAATTTACTTTTAAAATATGGTTTTGAAAAAATTTACGCAGAACATATACCTATTGAGGAACAGGCAAAATTATTTGCAAGCACAAAATATCTTGTGGCCCTAGAAGGAATGGGATTGGTTCAGCAATTTTTTATGAATAATTATGAAGCACACATTATTGAGTTAATGCCAAGTAACCGGAAAATGCCGGGATATTATTGGTTGGCTTATACTTTGGATATTAAGTATTACGATATTTTAGTAGGAACAAACATGAACAATCAAGGCAATTATGAAATTAACCCTGCGGTGTTAGAAAAAATGATAATCAAAATGTTAGCAAATATTGAAAAAAACATGGTTTATGGTAATGCTATATTTGATCCTTTATAAAATCCTTCTTTACAAAATCAATCTCAAAACTTAACATGAAAATTCTGATAATTTCTGAAACAATTCATGCAGGGGGAGCGGAGACTTTCGTATTAAGACTTGCAAGAAAACTTATTGAAAATGGAGAGCAAGCAGAGATATTAAGTTTAAATAAAGATTTAGAAAATCAAAATATAATTGCTCAGTACCCCGACGTTAAAATTCATCACTTAAATTTACCCTATTTAAAATGGATTAAAAGAATTGATAAGATATTAAAAATAGCAAAATTTGACTTTTCAATGCAATTATTTTTATTAAAAAAAATAATTACAAAAAAATATATTTCCAACTATGATGTGTTTCACTCGCATTTATTTCCTGTTGATTACTTAATGGTCAGTTTAAAAATTAAATTCCCAAAACTAAAACTAGTTTCAACTTTACACGGCGATTATAATGAATATGAAACTAGTTGGAACAATGGTGTTAGTTCCCGGATTTTAAATTGGCCGCATAAAGTTTCGCTGGTGATTAAATGGATGGATCATTGGGTGTATATCTCTAAAAATCAGAAGGTTTTATTTGAAACTAAATATAAAGTCGCTTCACCAAAATTTACTAAAATTTATAATGGGTTTGAGGCACCGCAAATGAATATTATTAACCCGCTTCCAAAGCTTGATACATCCCTTAGGTTCATTATGGTTAGTAGAGGCATAAGGATGAAAGGTTGGGAATTTCTAATGAATGCATTTACTAAATTAACTGGTGATCATCAATTATTTATTGTGGGGGAAGGTATCTTTTTAGATGAAATGAAAACCAAATTTGCGTATGACAACCGAATAATTTTTTTGGGATTTTCTGCTAACCCGATAGAGTTTATAAAACAATCAGATGTGTTTGCATTTTCAAGTATCCATCCTACAGAAAGCCTTCCAACGGTAATTATTGAAGCATTATATTGCGGTAAGCCCGTTATTAGTAATGCCATTGGAGAAATACCGGAAATGATAGTTGATGTAAATGGGCATGTAGGTGGGATATTAATTAAAGCTAATGATAATAACGAACTTGTAGAAGGTTTATTAAATGGAATGTCAACTTATATTAATGATAGAAGTTTGTTGGAAAAACATGGTAAAATTTCAAGTAGGGCATTTGCTAAATTTGACATGTATTCTTGTATGGAGTCGTATTTAAAAATTTATAAACAATAATTTCATTTATCCTATTTTGAATTGGTTTTTTCTTAATCATTTTTTAATATTGGTGAAATTATTTAAAAATTGAGTTTAATAATGGATTTTGTAGCTGCTTTTTGATCTCATTATTCTTTAATAGATATTTTCCTCAGGTTTTCAATTTGCTAAATGGACGGGTTATTAAATTAAACCAAATTGTGCATTGATCTTTATAAATTTTGATTTAAAATGATGTCAAATACAATTTTAATGTTAATCACAAATCTGGGCGCTGGCGGCGCCCAACGTGTTTATTATAATCATGCTTTGGAATTTTGCAGGCATTATCAAATTGAAGAGGTAGTATTTGATGATAAAGAAGATGATCGTTTGTATAATTCCGGTCTACCTTTAAGGTCCCTCAACATAAAAGCAGCAGCCAATCCACTAGAAAAGCTTACTTACTTTTTTAAAAGAGCTACAGCGCTCGACAAAATTATTAAAACACAAAATGCATCCCTGGTTATCAGCCATATGGATGGGGCTAATTGGGTAAATGCATTGGCTTCAAAAAAGGTAAAAAAAATATTGGTGGTTCATGGCACTGTTTTACATGATAAAGCCCAGACTGGTTGGAAAAATTACTTAAGAAAGAAAGTACTAATCCCATATTTGTATAATATGGCTGACCTAACGGTTGCTGTTAGCGAAGGCATTCAGTATGAATTGAAAGAATTTTGTGGCGTAAAAAAAGTTGTAAGCATACCTAATTTTTTTGACATTGATGAAATTACTGCAAAATCAAATCAGCCTTTACCTGACAGCTTAAATGATATTTTTAATAGCTACCCCGTATTGGTAACATCCGGAAGATTCCATATTCAAAAAAATCAATCAGCACTTTTAAAATTGTTTGCAAAACTTAAAGAAGTTAACCCAGTGGTAAAACTTTTTTTATTGGGCGATGGAGAATTAAGAAAATCCCTAATTGACCAAGCAAAGGAGCTTGGCCTAAAAACCTACGCAGTATGGGATGGAACAGTAGTTAACGAAAAGTATGATGTTTATTTTATGGGCTATTTGGAAAATCCTTTTGCTTATTTAAAAAAAAGCACCTTGTTTCTATTCCCTTCCGGATGGGAAGGATTTCCTATGGCGCTATGCGAGGCTATGATATCAGGTGTAGTGGTGTTAACAGCGGATTGCCCAACGGGGCCCCGACAAATATTGGCGCCAGGAACTTATGATCATCAATATAATTTAAAAGAAGCTGAATATACCAATGCTGGGGTCTTGTTGCCTATGGCAGATAAAAATAATTTTGAAGCGCAATGGATCAGCGCCATTCAAAACTTGTTGAACAATGAGCATCTTCGAATTAATATGGCAAAAAATGCACGGCATTTGATGCAGGCTTATGATAAGAAAAAAATTATCGGGCAATGGCTGGATATTATTAACCAAGTATTAAATGGTGTTGAGCAGTGATGGAAAAAATTCTTATCATAGACAGCTCTGTTGATTTTACAGGGGCATTTAAAGCAGCTTTGCAACAATCAGAAATATTAAATGAACAATATTCATTTATTTTCATTGTGCCCACAGGCAGTAATACTGCGAATATATTAAAGCAAAAAGGGTTTGCCGTTTATGAATTACCCTTATTGGAAATCGGCAGGTCATTTAAAAAATTACTTTTTTATATTCCTCGGTTATTTAATAATTACCGGCAAATAAAAAATATTGTAAGTAAAGAACAAGTATCCATCATACAAGTAAATGATTTTTATAATCTTCTGGGAGCCACCATGAAATTTTTTGGATATAAAGGCAGGCTTATAACTTATGTGCGCCTCTTACCAGCAAGTTTGCCAAAACCACTATCCCGTTTTTGGGTAGGAGTGGCGCAAAAATATTCTAATTATATCGTCGCCGTTTCTGATGCAGTAAAAAACCAGTTACCTGCTAGTGATAAAACAATTTTGATATACGACCCTGTTAGTTTTACAGAAAACCATCCGATAAAAATCATTGATAAAAATCATGCTGAAGTTAAGTTGCTATACCTGGCTAATTTTACCCGGGGTAAAGGCCAGGAACATGCTATGGCTGCTTTTGTAAATGCCTATAAGCACAATCCAACCTTAAGGTTAGTTTTTGCAGGAGGTGATTTTGGCCTTGAAAAAAACAAAGTCTTCAGGCAAGAGCTTAAAGCTACCGCAAAAGCAAACTGTTTGGATAAGGTTACGAGCTTTCATGAATTTGTGCAGGATGTGGAAGCATTGATAAAATCTGCAGATATTGTTTTAAACTTTTCAGAGGCAGAATCGTTTTCAATGACGGTTGCAGAGGCATCCTATTATGGGTTACCTGTTATTGCTACCCGTTGTGGCGGCCCAGAAGAAATTATCATAAATGGCGAAACTGGTTTATTGGTAGATAAAGGAGCGATCAATCAAATGGAGTCAGCTATACTAACATTAGCAGCCTCATCCTCCACCCGGGAAAAAATGGGTTTAACTGCACGTTTACAAGTAAGAACAAAATTTTCTGTAACCCAGTTTAAAAATCAATTTCAAAAAATGCTTCTTTCATGATAACCACAATTTTATTTAAATATAATTTGTAATAATTAATTATTATCCGGGTGCGATGGTAAATTACTTTTTGATGTAAGTAATAGTAAAGCTATCCCTTCTCCTACATTAACTTCTAGGAGTAAATTATGTAACTTTTTTAAAAATCCATTTTCATCATTTGAAAATGGGTTTTTAATTTATACAATTATATGAATAGAGGAGGCAGGATCCCATTTAGAAATTCCTTAATTAATTTTTCTTAAAAATAAAAAGTAACAACAAAAGTGATTTTATTTTGACTTCACAGATGGTGGTATCAGAATTTTTACTTGGTGCTTTTTTAAAATAACTCCTAGCACAATTAAATAGAGTGGGATGCAAGGTATTTTGTATCGCACAAGCGTCCCAAAGTTAAAAGATGATAGTCCTACAAAAATGGCTAGGACAACTGTAAAAATAAAAAAGCTTAACAGAAGTGGATCTTTGAATATTTGATATATGATTTTAAAAAAACCCACTTTAAACAGCACAAATAGGGAAAACAGAAAAATTGCGGTTGACTCAATTGCTGAGAAAAATATAATTATTTTACCGCTTTCCCATAGATAAGGCCTAAATAAGGTGACATTTATGGCTGCAGGCGCTAATTTTAAAAGACCTGGAACTGTAGGAGTTAATGTTCCAATATCATACACACTTCCTTCCGATTTTTCGCTTACTCCCTTTAAATATTCACCAGTTTTTTTTGTAGTTTCAAGGACGACATCTATGGAAAACTTTTCAAAAGTTGCAGTGAACTGATCAAATGCAAAATAAAAAATTACTCCAAATAAAAGTAGTAATACAGGTTTTAACACTATTCTTACAATACTAGATTTTATTTTAACCAAACTAAATATCCATAGCATAATGGAGCCTATAAAAGTTACTATTATATAACTTTTTATTATAAAAACAATATAGACAGATATAATAAGTATAAACAGATTAGATAATACTTTCTTTTTTAATTTAAAGAGATTGTATATGCAAACAAACGCCATCATTGTTAGTGACAAGGTAATTGTATCCTTAAAAATACCTGATCCCCATAATAAAACATTTGGAATAAAGAGAATCGCAAACGCAAGTTCTTTTCTGGCATATGGATATATATGAAGCATTGTCTCATAAAAACGCCACATGAGTCTACCGCTTATAAATCCAAATAGCATAGCAGTTCCCAGCATGCTTCTAAAAGTAATTAGTTCAAATATCGCTGTAATTTTACAAACAAGCCATGTTGCCGGATCATTGGCAAATCTAAATCCTTCAAAACTTGTAGCTAAATCATCTGACCAATTTTTTGAATTACCTGAAGAAAAAAACATCTCTACTCCTCTCACAGGGTCAACAAATAAAACTTTATTTAAGAGCCTACCATCATTAAAATAACCGGATGTATCACCACCTACATAATACAGATTATAGAGTAGAGTTATGAACAGTGCCCCTGCCAGTTTTAAATTGATAAATAACTTAAGATTTTCTTTGTATTCAATTTTATTTTTTTTATCAATCCATGCATTAATAGAAAAAAATAAGATAATCACAATTATTATTTCATACCAATCTAACAGGTTACGATTTAAATCATACTCTATGTCAGGGAATATTGTAAGAAGATTTAAATATAAATTCTTCATTGAAAATAAATTAAACTACTCAAGAAAATATCTCTCACAACAGTCAGAAAAATTTACACGTAAAATACGAAGATGCTGCTTTATTTTTTAAAGAATACAATGGTAGAATAATTTTTTAAAAAATAGTCTTAAAGCTCCATTAGTTTGGTCATTTATTTGTTTCTTTTTATTAATGTCTAAAGAGAGAATTTATGAACAACACTCGCTACTGGCTATAACATTATACTATTTCTACTTTTTTAAATCATTACTTTTACCATTTTTGAAAATATTCTCTTTATGTGCGCTATCTCAGGCTTTTTAGACTTTAACAACAATACTTCCTTACAAATTTTAGAACAAATGAACCGAACTATGGCCCACCGTGGTCCAGACGGTGAAGGCTACAATGTATACGAATCTCCATTTGGTAGCGTTGGCTTGGGGCACAGAAGGCTAAGTATTATCGATCTTACGGAAGGAGGGAGCCAGCCAATGCATTTTCAAAACTCACACATTACTTTTAATGGTGAAATTTATAATTATGAAGAAATAAAAATTGAGCTGGAAGCGCTTGGTCATGTGTTTGAAAGCCACAGCGATACTGAAGTAATTTTACACAGTTACAAACAATGGGGTGCGACAGCACTACAAAAGTTTATTGGCATGTTTGCCTTTGTAATTTATGATGATCAAAAACAGGAAATTTTTGCCTGCAGAGACAGGGCTGGTGTAAAGCCTTTATTTTATTATTACCATGAAGGTTTATTTTTGTTCGCATCTGAATTGAAAGCGATCGTAGAACATCCGTCATTTTCAAAAGATATAGATTTAAATGCTGTAGGCGCATTTATGCAATATGGTTATGTGCCAACACCACATTGTATTTTTAAAAATACATTTAAGCTAAAGCCAGGGCACCATTTAAATTTAAATATGCAAACCAAAACTTTGCATACAACCCAATACTGGAATGTATATCATGCTTACAATAAGCAAACTTTAAAAATAGATTTACCCGAAGCCATTGAAGAGACAGAAAAATTATTGATCAGTGCTTTTCAATATAGGATGGTAAGTGATGTGCCGGTGGGCGTTTTTTTAAGTGGTGGTTACGATAGCAGTTGCGTAACGGCCATATTGCAGGCCAATAGCACCCAAAAAATTAAAACATTTACGATTGGAATGCCTGATGCAGGCTTAAATGAAGCACCATTTGCAAAAGAAGTAGCTGCCCACTTGGGTACTGACCATACAGAATATTATTGTACAGAGAAAGAAGCGATAGAAATTGTACCGCAATTGCCTTTTTTTTACGATGAACCGTTTGCAGACAGCAGTGCTATTCCTACCTCCCTCGTAAGTAGAATTGCAAAAGAAAAAGTAACTGTTGCACTTTCGGCAGATGGCGGCGATGAGATATTTGCCGGTTATAACCGCTATGATTATCTAATAAAATATGGTGACAGACTTAATAGTATTCCACCATTTATTAGAAAAGGAGCAGCAAAACTTATGCATGCAATTCCTGCGCAATCAATTCCAATTTTAAATAAACAATACCTTTTTCATTCCCGCTACGAAAAACTTAAAAATTTATTAAAACAACCTACCGTATCCAATATTCTTCAAAGTATTACCCAGCAGTTGGATAAATCTGAAGTGGATTTGTTAATAAAAAAACATGTAGATACAATTAGCTCTGGGTTTGATAGTGAAGAATTGAAACCGGAATATTATTCAGGTATGGCTTATATGATGGCAGTTGATTACCAAACTTACATGCTGGACGATATATTACAAAAGGTAGATCGTGCTACCATGAGCGTTGGTTTGGAAGGGCGTGAGCCATTTCTTGACCAGAGAATTATAGAATGGGCTGCTCAATTGCCTATGAATTATAAATATAACAACGGCAGCAAAAAATTTATCTTAAAAGAAATAGTACATAAATACATACCGAAAGAAATGATGGATAGACCTAAGATGGGTTTCGGTATACCAATAGCAAAATGGTTGCAAAATGATTTAAAAATGTATGTAGATAAATATCTAAATGCTGATTTTATAAAAAAGCAAAATATTTTTAATGAGAATGCTGTAAACCTGATTTATACTTCTTTTTATAAAGGTAAAATAGAAAGGGCTGAAAAGCTTTGGCACTTGCTCATGTTTCAAATGTGGTATGACAAATGGATAAATAATAATTAAGATTTTTTTATTATCATAATCATAACCTTCCAAAAAAAATTGTTGTATTTAATCTCTTTTCCTATATTCAAAATAATGAATTAATAAATATTTACAAATTCTTTACTTTTGAGCATTAATTACGAAAAACAATATGGCAATTTTGCTAAGCTGCAAACTGATCAGAAGACTTCATGAACATTGCTATACTAGAAAATCATATTATCTCTACCAACACTGTTCGGCGTAGGCTAACTGAAACTTTAATCGAAAAAGGATATAAAGTAACTGTCCTGAGTACAGGCACAGCCAAAGAATTAAATTTTGCCCGCAAGCTTGGGTTTGAGGTTATAAATGTTGGAATGAGTAATACCAACCCTAAAGAAGTTTTACGATACATTAAAAATGTTTACAAAGCATTAAAATTGGTAAATGCTGATATCTGCTTAACATTTACAATGAGACCTGCAATTTGGGGTAATATGGTTTGCAGGGTTCTAAAAATACCCGTCATCACAAACATAACCGGCATTGGCCCGCTTGCAGAAAGTGATTCTATAGCTTATAAAGTAGCCCGAAGCCTGTACAGAACTGCTTTAAAAAAAACCAAAGTTGTTTTCTTTCAAAATACTGATGATCTGGAATTATTTAAAAGTAAAAAATTTATTAAGAACTCGCAAGCCAATATTATTCCCGGCTCCGGTGTAGATGTAGAATTTTTCTCTCCATTGGATAAAAAGAATACTGATGAAAAATTTGTATTCCTTTTTATAAGCAGACTTATTAAAGACAAGGGAATACTTGAATATGTAGCTGCGGCAGAATATATTAAACAACATCATCCAAATGTAATTTGCCAGGTAATTGGTCCATATTACGATCAAAATTTAAAGGATAATATTATATCTGAAAAGCAAATTATGCACTGGCTAGATGAAGGTATTGTGCATTATTTAGGCGCAGCAGAAGATGTACGTCCTTTTATTGCTGAAGCAGATTGTATGGTTTTGCCTTCTTACAGAGAAGGTATGAGCAATGTTTTATTGGAGGCAGCAAGTATGAAACGTCCTGCTATTGCAACGAACGTAACCGGATGCAGAGAAATTATAGTAGACAAAGAAACCGGTTTTCTTTGCAAGGTAAAAGACGTGGAGGATCTTGCCGACAAAATGGTTAAAATGATTCATTTACCCGTTCTTGAAAGAGAAAAAATGGGTAATGCAGCAAGGGAAAGGGTAAAGGAGAAGTTTACAAAAAAAATTGTAATTGATGCGTATCTGCATCAAATTACACATATTTTAAAATTAAAATAGTTTCTGCGGTTTATTTTACGGCTTTTAATAAAATATAAATATATCAATTTTCCTCTTTCGCAATTTAATGGAGTTGATTAGGTTTAGTTTTGAATCATAACACAACAAATTCAATCAGACCTTTAATTCATTAATAGTTTTTTGATGCACAAAATTATTGTAATCGGAAGTGGTTTTGCAGGTTTATCTGCTGCTTCCTTTATGGCAAAAGAGGGCTGGGATGTCACCTTACTGGAGAAACATCTTTTACCAGGGGGCCGTGCACAAAAATTTTTAGCAGAAGGCTTCACCTTTGATATGGGCCCGAGCTGGTATTGGATGCCCGAGGTTTTTGAACGTTACTTTGGTTGTTTTGGTAAAAAAGTTTCTGATTATTATTCTTTAAAAAGGCTTGACCCTTCTTACTCAGTTTACTATCCCGATGTAAGAATGGATATTCCTGCGGATTACGATGCACTAAAAATTTTATTTGAATCTATTGAAAAAGGAAGTGCTGTTCAGCTGGATAAATTTCTTACCGAAGCGGCTTATAAATATGAAGTAGGCGTAAATAAACTTGTTTACAAACCGAGTCTTTCCGTTACTGAATTTCTAGACATTGATCTGGCAAAAGGTATTTTAAAGCTTGATGTATTTACAGATATGAAAAAGCATATCAGCAAATATTTTACTCATCCACACATTGTTGAATTAATGGAATTCCCGGTTCTTTTTTTGGGAGCACTTCCACAAAATATCCCTGCTTTATACAGTCTTATGAATTATGCTGATATTAAATTGGGAACATGGTATCCGGAAGGTGGTTTAAATACTGTTGCAAGTTCTATGCATAAACTGGCGGAAGAGTTAGGAGTGAAATGCATGTTTGGGAAAAATGTTGAAAGTATAAATATTGAAAACGGTAAAGCTGTTTCTGTAACTACGGATAAAGAAACTTTTTTTGCTGATGCTGTTATTTCAGCTGCAGATTATCATTTTACCGAAACGAAATTATTACCTAAAAAAAGCAGAACTTACAGTGACTCTTATTGGGATAAAAGGGTAATGGCTCCTTCCTCCTTACTTTATTATGTAGGCATTAATAAAAAATTAAAAAATGTTCACCATCATTCCCTTTTTTTTGATGTGGATTTTAACAGGCACGGAAAAGAAATTTATGATACACCCATGTGGCCAACGGAACCGCTGTTTTATGTTTGCGCATCGTCCGTAACAGATGAAACAGTAGCTCCATCAGGTTGCGAGAATTTATTTTTTTTAATACCGGTTGCAGCAGGGTTGCAGGGTGATGATGAAAAATTGAGAGATGAATATTTTAATAAAATTGTAAAACGTTTTGAAGAACAAACCGGTGAAGCAATAAAAGATAGTATTGTTTATAAAAGATCTTATTCTGTTTCAGACTTCGTAAATGATCACAACGCATTTAAAGGAAATGCATATGGTCTGGCAAATACTTTAATGCAAACGGCTATTTTAAAGCCGGCATTAAAAAGTAAAAAAGTAAGTAATCTTTTTTATGCAGGACAATTAACCGTACCTGGCCCGGGTGTTCCACCTTCCTTAATAAGTGGAGAAGTAGCAGCAAAGCAGGTGATAAAACAATTTAAAAATGCTAGATAAAAAATGATATCATTATTTCATAAAGTAAGCCACCAGTGCAGCAAAATAACTACAGAAGGTTACAGTACTTCTTTTAGTAGTGCTATACGAATGTTACATGCGGATCTGCGAATGCCCGTATACGACATATATGGATTCGTTCGCTTTGCAGATGAAATTGTAGATACATTTCATGAGTTTGATAAACACTCATTATTAGCACAGTTTAAAAAAGAAACCTATGAGGCAATTGAAAGAGGTATAAGTTTAAACCCCATTTTACACAGTTTTCAAATTACGGTAAATAAATATAATATTGACCATGCTTTAATTGAAGCTTTCTTTAACAGCATGGAAATGGATTTATGTGAAAAAGAGTATGATGCTGCATGTTATTCAACTTACATCTACGGCAGTGCAGAAGTGGTTGGCTTAATGTGTCTGTATGTTTTTTGTAATGGAGATGAAATGGAGTACGAAAAATTAAAACCTTCTGCACAATCTTTGGGTGCGGCATTTCAAAAAATAAATTTTTTAAGAGATCTTAAAGCCGATCATGAGCAATTAAACAGAACATATTTTCCCGGAGTAAATTTTAAAAAATTTACAGAAGAGGATAAACGAACAATTGAAGAAGACATTGAAGTAGACCTTAAGAAAGCTTACGAAGGAATTCTGATGCTTCCGGTAAAAGCAAAATTTGGTGTATATGTGGCTTACAAATACTACCGCAGTTTATTCAGAAGAATTCAGCAGGCACAACCACAAATTTTGCTACAAAACAGGGTTCGCATCAGCAACACATTTAAAGCGGTTATTTTACTTAAGGCCGGACTTCGCAGTTCATTCAATTCTTTATAAGTATGAACATGCAACAAAAAAAAGCAGTAATAATTGGAAGTGGAGTAGCGGGTATGGCAAGTGCTATCAGGCTTGCAGTGCAAGGATTTGCTGTAACTGTTTTTGAAAAAAATAATTATCCGGGTGGTAAATTATCAGCTTTTGAAAAAGAAGGGTTCCATTTTGATGCCGGCCCTTCCTTATTTACGCAACCACAAAATATAGAGGAATTATTTGCACTTGCAGATGAACCGATTGAAAATTATTTATCTTATCACAAAATAGATATTGCCTGCAAATATTTTTTTGAAAACGGCAAAGAAATTAACGCATTCAGCAACCAAGAATTTTTTGCAAATGAAATGCAGGAGAAAACCGGAGAGCCCAAAGAGAATATAATAAATTATTTAAGTCGCTCCGAAAAACTGTATAATAACGTAGCTAATATCTTTTTAAATTATTCTTTGCATAAAAGAAGTACGTGGTTAAGCCTTCGCTCCGTAAAAGCATTTAGCTCAATTAAGTTTCCCCATATTTTTAAATCTTTAAACGAATACAATAAAGGTTTTCAGGCAAAAGAAACGCAGCAAATTTTTAACCGTTTTGCAACATACAATGGCAGCAACCCTTATAAAGCACCTGCCATGTTAAGCCTTATTCCACATTTAGAACAAACAGAAGGTGCTTATTATCCGCATGGCGGCATGATAAATATTACCAATGCACTGCATAAACTTGCAATAAAAAAAGGAGTTGTGTTTTGCTTTAATGCAGAAGTGCAAAAAATAATTTGCCCAGATAATATTGCGGTCGGTATTGTAGTAAACAACGAAAATATTCTGGCTGATGTTGTTGTTAGTAACAGCGATGTTTACTTTACTTATAAAAATTTGCTTAGTAATAGTATAAAAGCAAAAAAAATACTAAAGCAGGAAAGAAGCAGCAGCGCACTTGCTTTTTATTGGGGTATCGATACTGTTTTTCCTCAATTGGAGTTACACAATATTTTTTTTAGCGAAGATTATTCAGCAGAATTTCATAATATTTTCGATAGTAAAAAGTTATACAGCGATCCTACAGTTTACATAAATATTACAAGTAAAATAGAAAAACAACAGGCTCCAAATGGTTGCGAAAACTGGTTTGTAATGATAAATGTACCTGCATCAAATACTTATGATGTAGAAGTTGTAAAAAACAATGCAAAGCAATATATTATTGCAAAATTAAACCGCATTTTAAAAACAGATATCGCCTCACATATTGTAACAGAAACTTTTTTGCACCCACAGTCTCTTGAAGTAAACACAGGTTCTTATTTAGGTTCATTGTATGGCACAAGTTCTAACTCTAAAACTGCAGCTTTTCTTCGTCATCCAAATTTTTCAAAACGTATTAAAAATTTATATTGTTGCGGAGGCAGCGTACACCCCGGCGGGGGTATTCCACTGTGTTTAAAAAGTGCAAAAATTGTAAGTGATCTTGTAAAGCATGACATTAAAAATGACAGAAATGTATTTGCTTAATAGCAGAACAAAGATTGCAACTGCGCTGGCCATTTTTTTTCACGTCATTGGTTTTGTAGGAATGTTTTTCAACAAAGAATTTTTTACAGCCGCTACGCCTTTTAATCTTTTGTTGATGTTTGCACTATTACTTTACACACAGCAAAAAATTAATTGGGTTTTTATTATTTTTATTGCGGTTTGTTTTGTCACTGGAATTGCAGTAGAAATTATTGGTACTTCTACAGGTTATTTATTTGGTGAATATGCTTATAGAACAACACTTGGATTAAGTTTTAAAAATGTGCCGGTTGTAATTGGTATCAACTGGTTTATTATAATTTACTGCAGCGGTATTACAGTCCATCGGTTTTTAGAAAAAATATCAGCAAAGCTGGAAACCATGACGGGTGCTCCTTCACCGGCAGTACGTTTTTTTTCTGTAATATCTGATGGTGCCATGCTGGCTGTTTTTTTTGATTGGATTTTAGAGCCTGCCGCAATAAAACTTGGTTACTGGCAATGGCTCGGCAACGGAGAAATTCCAACCTATAATTACCTGTGCTGGTTTATTATAAGTTTAGGACTAATGAGTGTTTTTACTTTCTTAAAATTCGAAAAGAAAAATATTTTTGCGGTAAATTTGCTGATGATAATGATGATGTTTTTTATGTTAATACGAACTTTTTTATGAACCTGATTTTATATTTATTAATAACATTTGCAACTTTCTTTTTAATGGAAGGTATAACATGGGCAACACACCGCTATGTAATGCATGGTTTTTTGTGGTTTTTGCATGAAGACCATCACCGCCCACATGGCTCACTTTTTGAAAAAAATGATGCGTTTTTTTTAATTTTTGCCGTGCCAAGCTGGCTATGTATTATGCTCGGGTTACAAAATCAACATTATATTACCGCTTCTATTGGTTTCGGAATTGCCATGTACGGTTTTGCTTATTTTTTAGTGCACGATGTAATAATTCACCAGCGTTTTAAATGGTTTAGCCGCAGCAGCAATGTATATGTGCGTACTATTCGCTGGGCGCATAAAATGCACCACAAACATATTGGTAAAGAGCGGGGCGAAAGTTTTGGAATGTTGTACGTAGCCCAGAAATACTGGGAAAAAGTAAAAGCTGATAAAGCTAGAAAAGTTTTTTAAAAAATATTTGGGCGTGCCCCCTGTTGGGGGGCGCCGGGCTTTCCGCCTCTACCTGCCTGCCGGTAGGCAAGCTCCTCCTCGTCTTTGGCTCCTGTGGGTACAGCGATACAATCCCTCACGCAGCAGCTCACGAATAAAAACTTATTTTTACTATTCGTAAACTGTAATTTTAAAATTGAACATCCACTACACTTATTTTTTAATTCTTGCCTGCTCACTCGCAGGGCCACTTGCGCTTAGCTTCGATAAAAAAGTTCAATTCTACAAAAAATGGAAAGCGGCTTTTACCGCAATGCTTTTGCCTGCTGTTTTTTATATTTTTTGGGATGGCATATTTACACATTTACAGGTTTGGTTTTTTAATGCGCAATACGTTGTTCCAAATACTTTTGTTTACAATCTGCCGTTGGAAGAAGTGCTGTTTTTTTTTATAGTTCCCTACTGCTGTACTTTTATTTATGAATGTATTCGCACTTATTATCCATCTGTAAAAACAACAAAAGCAAGTGATGCTGTACTATTTGTATTGGCTGTACTTCTTTTAATTATGTCGGTATTTACCCGCCATCTTTATTATACATTTTACACCTGCATTTTTCTTTCAGGCTTCATTTTTCTCTTTTTTGTTTTTAGAAAATACTTTGCGGATTTCAACAGTAAGGCTTTTCTCATTGCCTATTTAATTATTCTCATTCCTTTTCTAATTGTAAATGGTTTTCTCACTTCCATACCTGTAATAACTTACAATAACGAAGAGAATCTTGCAATGCGCATTTATACTATACCTGTAGAAGATATTTTTTACGGTATGTTGCTAGTAATGATGAATATTGTAGGATATGAAAAGTTATTAAAGCGAGCATAAATATTTTTCATCACAAGCCACCCCTTACTTAGCAAAATATTCTCTTCCAGTTTAATTATTGATATTCCGGCTAGCTAGTTTTATCGTGGATTTTTTACAGAAACATAAACCTGATTAAAAAAGTTTTCCACTTTCTCAAATTATACTTCTAATGACTAAACTATTTAGTAATTTTATACTAAATAAATTGGCAACTTAAATATTAATTTTTGATCATGAAAAATATGACAGCAATGCCGGGGTACAAATTGAACGAATATTTATTGGTGCTTAATCCACATGAAGAATTGAGAAATAAAATTATGGGAGTGAAAAAAGATTTTTCTGAAACCTACAAAACAACAACTTCTTTATTTAGAAAACCTTTTATAACGCTGACAAGTTTTACGCAACTTGAAATGGTTGAGGAGAGAATAAAAAATAAGCTTCACGTAGTGGCTATGGGGCACAAGCCTGCAAAAATAGAGTTGAAAGATTATGGCAGTTTTCCTGCGCATACCATATACATAAACATAACGAGTAAAGTTCTTATACAAACACTTGTAAAAAAGATAAGAACAGAAACACAAAGGCTTATGAAGTTTGATGATGATAACAAACCCTATTTTATAATGGAACCTCATCTTACAATTGCCAGTAAACTATTGTCGTGGCAATATGAAAAAGGTTGGTTGGAATATAGTCACCGACATTTTACAGGAAGATTTATTGCTGATGCCATGTTGCTTTTAAAACGACCGGTCGGAGAAAAAAAATATGAAATAGCAGGGAGATTTGAATTTGAAAACTTGCCCATAAATACTTCCCAGGGTGAATTGTTTCTTTAAAAAAGATGGATTCTCTACGCTTAGATAAAGTTGAAAAATGATAAAATGATGGAGGGCTGCGGGATAGAAGTGAAAAGCCCACAGTGAAGCGTAGCAAAACGAGGACTTGTAACGCATAGCCCGGACTACTGACGATAAAAGATCATTAAATGAAAGCCCCAAATACTTTTAAAAAAAGTGAAGAATTACTAAAACTTAAAATAGCATGAGCGAAAAATTGCAACAGGATCATCATAAAGTAAAAGCAGATGAGCAGGAAGAAAAAGTGCAGTACAAGTATGGACGTGGCGCACAGTTTAATACCAAAAACCGTTTTATAAAAAATGAATTTACGCAGGAAAATGTGGAAGCCGTAGATGATTGGGAAGAGCAAAATATAAAAACGCAGTACATAGAAATGCAATCGAAAACGATTGTAAATAAAGTTGAAAGTAAAGATGTGGGTATGGGCTACAGCATGAATCCGTATGCAGGTTGCGAACATGGCTGTATTTATTGCTATGCCCGAAACGTCCATGAATATTGGGGTTACAGCGCAGGGCTGGATTTTGAACAGAAGATTTTAATTAAAAAAAATGCACCACAGTTGCTGCGGAAATTTCTGGAACATCCAAAATGGGAATGTGCACCGATTATGCTAAGCGGCAATACAGATTGCTACCAGCCTGCAGAACAGCAGTACAGGCTTACCCGGGGTTTGCTGGAAGTATGCAATGAATTTAACCAGCCCGTGGGCATACTTACAAAAAATTCGGGGATACTAAAAGACAAAGATGTACTGCAGGAAATGGCAAAGAAAAATATTGTATCGGCCATGGTATCTATTACTTCGTTTAACGAAGACCTGCGCCGCAGCATGGAACCCCGCACCACTAAAGCAAAACAAAAATTAAAAGTTATTGAAGAGCTAAGCAAAGCCGGCGTGCGCATGGGCGTAATGATGGGACCAATGATACCCGGATTAAATGAACATGAAATGCAGCGCATAATGAAAGAAGCTGCTGACCATGGTGCAACTTTTACTGCCTATACTTTTATTAGATTAAACGGGGCTATTAAATTTTTATTTCACGATTGGCTCTACAAAAACTTTCCAAACCATGCAGATAAAGTATGGCATTTAATTGAGCAAAGTCACGATGGGAAAGTAAATGATTCTCGCTGGGGCGTGCGTATGCGTGGCGAAGGAAATATTGCGCAAATGGTAGCACAGCAATATAAAAAATATGGTCTGCTTTACAATATGAATGCTGAAGAATGGAGTTTGGATACGAGTAGATTTAGCGTGCCTGGTGGGCAAGGGAAATTGTTTTAATGAAAAGAATTTATGGTGTAATAAACCTAGGTTTTTTAAATACTATTATCAACGAATAAATAAGTAAAATAGTGATTCCTGAAATTAAAATTACCTCATATAATCTTTGGTTCGCGGTTAAAGTATATAAAGTAAAAAATAAAAGGAAACCATAAAATAAAATATTAATTATTAAAAAAAATTTAACCCAGGCATATTGTTTTCTAATAAAAAAAGCAATCAATAAGGTGAATCCTAGGAAAAATAATGGTATCGTTATATCCTGTCGAAATGAGAAAATATGATTTGAAATAAAATAATTTAATACCATATTTATGAGTATCAAAAAAGCAGCAATAAATATATAAGTAGATGATTTTCTATAATTATCTTTTTTGATTATCATAAGTCTAAGTTTATTTATGTTTTTAGAAAATATAACTATTGAATTGCTGTTGCGACTTTAAATATAATAATTTTATACTAAAACATACTCATGCTAAAAGAAGATAAAAACAGGTTTATGCAAATGGCTATTGATCTTAGCCAATATGCATTGGATAGTAAATGTGGTGGCCCTTTTGGGGCTATTATAGTAAAAGATGGTAAAATTATTGGCAGCGGCAGTAACAGGATAACTGCAGACCTTGACCCCACAGCGCATGGTGAAGTAGTAGCAATAAGAGATGCATGTAAGAATATTGCTTCAATCGATTTATCGGGCTGCGAAATATATACAAGTGCAGAGCCTTGCCCAATGTGTTGCGCTGCTATTTACTGGAGTAAAATTGAAGCAGTATATTATTGTAATACTGAAGAAGAATCATTAGAGCATGGCTTTTCTGATAAAAAAATATTGGCAGAATTACGCAAACCAAAAGCAAAAAGGACCCTGCTTTTTAAAAGAATTAAAAATCCGCTGGGCATTCAAATTTTTAAAAGATCGTTAGAAGGATAAATAAAAAAACCGAGAAGTAATATCTCGGTTTTTTAGGTAATGCTTAAAATTTTCCTGCTATAAATTCAATGAGCTTTTCATCGCTCATTTTATTGGAGGTTGATTCTTCTGTTTTTGTATTTTTAAATTGTGGAGTATCTGCGAGGTAATGCATAAATTTTTCCTGGGATACGCCTGTTCCTGTTAAATGTATATTCGTTGCATTCTGCATATGCGTAAGAATTTCCTTGAAGAACTTTGATTCTACCATTTTTGCATGGTTATTTTCTGCTTTTTCACTGCTGTTTGAAGTGGTTTCTTCACCTTTTACATGTGCCAATAATGTAAAATTTTCTGCATCAGCATTCTCTTTCCCGATAATGGTTGCATGGTGAGAATCCATCCACACGCCGAATTGTTTTTGATTCGTCATAATTTTAGTTGTTTAATAAAAAGCAGGCAATAATTGTACCCTAAAATTTGTTCAGTTTCACGATTAGGTTTTTATGGCTGCTGATGTTTGAAAGGTATGTTTATTTAGGCTAAACTATTTAGTATATTTGTACTTAATATTTTAGTATGAGCGATAGAATAAAAGAAAAATTGAGCATATTAGCTGATGCTGCAAAATACGATGTGAGTTGCTCCAGCAGTGGGAGTAACAGAAAGAATAAAGAGAAGGGTTTAGGCAATGCATCTAACGGTATTTGCCACGCTTACACAGAAGACGGCCGATGTGTATCGCTGCTTAAAATTTTACTGACCAATTTTTGTATTTACGATTGCGCTTATTGTGTAAGCAGAAAAAGTAACGATGTAAAACGTGCTGCATTTACCGTACAGGAAGTGGTAGACCTTACTATTAATTTTTACAGAAGAAATTATATTGAAGGACTTTTTTTAAGCTCCGGTATTTTTACCAATCCAGATTATACGATGGAAAGGTTGGTACAGGTTGCAAAAAAATTAAGATTTGAGCATAATTTTAATGGTTACATACATCTAAAGACCATACCGGGTGCAAGTGAAGAATTAATGAAAGAAGCAGGTAGATGGGCGGATAGATTGAGTATAAATGTAGAAATGCCTACAGAAAAAAGTCTGGCTTTGCTGGCGCCCGATAAAAAGCGGGAAGATATGATTAAGCCAATGCTTTATTTAAAGCAGGAAATTTTAGCTAACAAAGAAGAGAAAAAAATATTTAAAAAAGCACCATCCTTTGCACCTGCAGGACAAAGTACGCAGATGGTAATTGGTGCTACACCTGAAACTGATCTTGAGATTTTATACATGGCGAATGGCTTTTATAAAACGATGAATATGCGCCGCGTTTATTATTCAGGTTATTTACCCATAAGCAATGACAACAGACTGCCAGCGATTGGTACGCCGGTACCAATGATCAGAGAAAACCGTTTGTACCAGGCAGACTGGCTGATGCGCTTTTATGGTTTTAAAGTAAATGAAATAGTAGATAAAGAAAATCCATTGTTGGATATTGATATTGATCCAAAACTTGGATGGGCATTACGAAACATGAATCTTTTTCCGATGGATATTAATACGATTGATTATCAGTTATTGATGCGTGTGCCCGGTATTGGAATACAAAGTGCGAATAAAATTACTGCTGCCAGAAAATTTAGCCGCATTACTTGGGAGCATCTTAAAAAGATTGGTATCAGTGTAAACCGTGCAAAATATTTTATACATACAGATAGTGAATTTGAAAAGAAAGATTTGCAACCTCTGCAAATAAAACAAATTATACTGCAGGAAGGCAACAGCAAATACAAACCTAATTTTTCGCCACAGCTAAAAATGTTCTGATGAATATTGTTATTTATGACGGAACTTTTGAGGGATTAATTACGGCTATATTTGAAATATATGAATACAAAATTCTACAACCAAATATTGTAAACAGTAACCGGGCATCGGGTAGTTTGTTTGGTAAAATACATGAAGTATATACCAATAAAGAAAAGACAGCGAGGGTACTTAAAAAACTAAAAGATAAATTAACGCCCAATGCATTTTCCAATTTGTACAAAACTTTTCTATCGGAAATAAAAGATGTTGAGAATATTCTTTACAGATATATAGCATACATCTTATCATCTAAAGCATCTGTAGAAAACGATTACAGCAATGCTGATGTTTTAGAGCTTCAACAAATAACGAAAAAAGTACATCGTGAAAAACACCGAATGGAAGCCTTTGTACGTTTTCAGTTAACACAGGATCAACTGTATTTTTGTATTATTCAACCGGATTTTAATGTACTTCCTTTAATAACTAATCATTTTGAAAAAAGGTATGCAGACCAGCGTTGGTTAATTTATGACAGCAGAAGAAAGTATGGGTTGTATTATGATTTGGAAACAGTAGAAGAAGTATCTATGAATTTTGAAAATGATGTAAATAACAAATCGGAGCTAAAAAGTATTTGTGATGAAAAAGAAGAATTATACCAAAAATTATGGTGTATCTATTTTGGAAGTATAAATATTGCGGCACGGAAAAATATGAAACTACATATACAACATATGCCAAAAAGATACTGGCGTTATCTTACTGAAAAAAATAACAGCCATTAAAAAGCCGACTCATTATTTGAGTCGGCTTTTTAAAATTTTATAATTATTAGGCGTCTAAAGTTACTTTGGTCATTTTATCACCACCTTGTATGCTGTCTAAAAATTCAATGCCATCTGTAATTCTTCCAAAGCAGGTATGTACACCATCTAAATGTTGAGTTCCCTGTCTGTTATGGCAGATAAAAAATTGAGATCCGCCGGTATCTTTTCCTCTGTGTGCCATACTTAAAACACCACGGTCATGAAATTGTTTTTCGCCACCTGTTTCGCACTTAATGCTGTATCCCGGTCCGCCAGCGCCTGTACCATCGGGGCAACCTGTCTGCACCATAAAATTTGGTATTACTCTGTGAAAACTTAGTCCGTCGTAATATCCTTGAGAAACTAATTTTTTAAAATTCTCTACTGCAATTGGTGCAGCATCATCATATAGTTCAAAAGCAAGTGTGCCTTTGTTTGATTCTATTTTTCCTGTTGTGCTCATATAAATATTTTAGTTTGCGAAGGTATAAAAACAAAACACAAAGAACACGAAGATTATCTCATTAAATATTTCTTGATGAACCTTAGGAACTTCTTAGTGTTATTGTAATGAAAAGAATTATTTCGCCCTAACTCTCCATACGATTTTTGATACATCATCTGCTACCAACAACGATCCGTCGTTTATAACTGTCACGCCAACAGGTCTGCCGTGTACTTCGTCTTTAGATTGATCAGCAATAAAACCTGTTAAAAAATCTTCAGGTTTGCCCGAGGGTTTTCCATTTGCAAAAGGAACAAATACCACTTTATATCCTGAAAACTGAGCCCGGTTCCATGAGCCATGCTGACCAATGAACATTCCTCCTTTATATTTTTGCGGGAAATTATTTTTTGTATAAAATGCCAATCCGAGAGAAGCTGTATGTGCACCCAAAGAAACATCTGGCACAAGCGTTTTATTTACCAATTCTGTGTGTGGATCATCTTTCATACGGGGATCAGGATTCGCACCAAAATATGCATATGGCCAACCATAAAAAGCACCTGGTTTTACGCTTGTTGCATAATCGGGTACAAGTTCATCTCCAAGTTCATCTCTTTCATTTACGGATGTCCACAATTTTTTAGTAACAGGCTCAATCGCAAGCCCCACAGGGTTTCTAAGCCCTGCTGCATATATTTTTTCTCCTGTTCCATCAGGATTTATTTCTAAAATATTTGCCCGTCTAATTTCTTTATCCATTCCATTTTCGCCGTTATTGCTACCTGAACCAACCGTAATATAAATTTTGGTACCGGCTTCGTTTGCAATAATATTTCTTGTCCAGTGGTTATTATATCCGCCCGCAGGTAACGATACAATTCTTTTACCTTCTAACGGTAAAGAAGTATCCCCGATTTTATAATCATACATTTCCAAACCGTCTGTATTGGCAACGTAAAAATGATTGTTTAAAATCAGCATTCCTAAAGGCTGGTTTAAATTTTCGGCAAAAACAAAGGCTTTTTCGTAACTGCCGTTTTTATCTGTATCCCTAAACAACCTTATTCTGTTTGCACTACGGCCAAGATTTTGCGTTTTTATTTTTCTGGAAACACTTGCGCCGAATTTTTTAATACCTGTTAAAACGGTATTACTTTCGACAATAAAAATATCTCCATTAGGTGCTGCATAAATCCATCTCGGATTATCTAATCCTTCAGCAAATTTACTTATTGTAAAGCCTGCAGGTGCTATGGGAGTTTCCCCTTCCTTCCAACCAATTACTTTACTAAAGTTTTTGTTTGATTTTGTGGCGTAAGGTGCAGGAAGATTGTTTGAGTCAGCAACTTTTGCAGAGGATATTTTTTGCTGTTTATTTTGTTGCGGAGATGCGCAGGCATTTAAATAAAAGGAGCAGGCAAAAAGAGTAATGTAAAAAAGGAATTTATGCATAAAGATATTTTTGAAAATTAGTGGAAGAATTGTGCCAATAATATTACAAAGAAATTTTACAGCAGATGCGAAATTTATTTACTTAAAGAAGAAATTTAAATAAATCAGCCAATAAGATTTAGCAACATAAATTTTTATGTGCAATTTTGCAGCAATTATTAAAATTACATGAACAAAAAAGCAGCACTTGGTTTTATTTTTTTTACGCTTGTCTTAGATGTTACCGGTCTTGGTTTGATTATACCTGTATTACCAAAATTGATTTCACAATTAATTAATGGCTCAATTAGCGATGCCGCAAAATGGGGAGGCTACTTAACCGCATCATATGCTGTAATGCAGTTTTTATTTGCACCAGTATTAGGCGGCCTGAGTGATAAATATGGTCGCAGACCGATTTTACTTTTTTCACTTTTTGGTTTTGGACTTGATTATCTTTTTCTGTCTTTTGCACCAACAATAGGATGGCTTTTTGTAGGCCGTGCTTTGGCGGGTATTACAGGTGCAAGTTTTACAACCGCCACAGCTTATATTGCCGATATAAGTACTGATGAAAACAGAGCTCAAAATTTTGGAATGGTAGGGGCGGCATTTGGTATTGGGTTTATTATAGGGCCTGTAATTGGCGGTTTGCTAGGTTCAATGGGGCCACGTATTCCTTTTATGGTGGCAGCAGGGTTAAGTTTTATAAATTGTTTATATGGATATTTTGTACTGCCCGAATCTTTAAGCAAAGAAAACCGCAGGGCATTTGATATTAAAAGAGCAAACCCCTTGGGTTCACTAAAAAGGTTGAAAAAATACCCGGCTCTTGGTGGGCTTATTATTGCTTTTTTTCTTATTTATATAGCATCTCATGCAGTACAAAGCAACTGGGGTTTTTTTGGTATAGAAAAACTGCATTGGGATGAAAAGATGATTGGAATTTCTTTGGGTGTAGTTGGGCTTTTAATAGGAATTGTGCAAGGAGTGCTTATTCGATTTATAAATCCTAAAATTGGAAATGAAAAAAGTATTTATTATGGGCTTTTGCTTTATGCAGTAGGTTTACTGTTGTTTGCTTTTGCATCTCAAACATGGATGATGTTTGTAATTTTAATTCCTTATTGTTTGGGAGGTATTTGTGGTCCGGCTTTGCAATCAGTAATATCCGGAAGTGTGCCTCCAAATGAACAGGGAGAATTGCAAGGGGCATTAACGAGTTTGATAAGCCTTACCTCTATTTTTGGGCCAATGCTTATGACCGGATTGTTCTCTTATTTTACAGGGCCAAAAGCACCATTTCATTTTTCAGGAATTTCATTTGCACTGGCATCAGTTTTAATGCTTATCAGTGCTGGTATAGCTTACAAAGCTTTACATCCTGCAAAAAGTATAATTGGTTTTAAATCTTGAAAATACTTATGTTATATAATATGATGTATCAAAAATATATTTTTTTATTGTTAGATAAATTAAAAAATAAGCAGGTTAAATTATTTTAAAAGTTGATTCACATCAGGATCAGTTCCCAGATTACTCATTTGCCTTACAATAATACCCGCACGTGCAGCAACATAATTACTTAAAGGTTTAACTGTGAAACGAATGGGGTTGGGCAAAGCAGCCGCAATTTGCGCAGCCTCAATATTTGTAAGCTCAGCTGAGTTTTTATTAAAATAATTTTTTGCCGCAACTTGTATCCCAAAAATACCTTCACCCATTTCAGCAACATTTAAGTACATCTCCAAAATTCTTTTCTTACCCCAAAATGTTTCAATCATAAAAGTAAAGTAAGCTTCAAGCCCTTTTCTAAAAATACCACCACCCTGCCACAAGAAAATATTTTTTGCAACCTGCTGGCTAATGGTACTTGCACCTCTTATTTTTGTTGGATGTTTTTTGTTATATTTAACTGCCAGTTTTATAGCTTTAACATCAAACCCATTGTGATCAGGAAAAAGTTGATCTTCTCCCGCCATTACAGCAAGTTTAGCCGAATTGTTCATATAATCGTAGGATACATAATCTCTTCTTAAGCCATTGCCTTTTAATAAACTAACAACTTGTGTAATTGTAAATGGAGGATTAATCCAACGTAAGATGATGATATAAACAAACTGCAAAATTAATAACCAAAGTAATACACGTTTTACTTTTTGCCACCAGTTTTTTTTGCCGGTCCTTTTCATTTTTTTACACCATTGGCGTTAATATATAGAAGACGGTAATGTTTTTTGTCAATTGTAATTCCTTTGTTAGAACCCTTGCTAAGAAAATATCCGACACCGGCAAGACCCGCACCGGCAGCTAATAGTGTTGGGCTGAAATTTTTATTGTCAGCAAGGTAAACTACTCCTGAGGCAACTGCAAGTAAGGCTCCGCCACCAAGTAAGGTTGCTCCACTTCCGGTGACATTAAATTTCTTATTTTCTTGCCCAAAATGATATATCTCACTGTAATTATAAGAATATCTAAAACTTCCTACCGTATCAATAGTATAAGTCCCAAATGTTGTAGGAAGCCTATATATTAAAAACTCCTGTAAAAAAATACTGTCATTTTTAATATCCTTAATCAGAGCATTTTTATAGGTACCGGATTTGGTTACAAATTCAATATTAGAGCCTTTATAAAATATTTTAACTGTTTTGTTTTTCTTCTTCAAAATGATAAAATCAGAAGGTTGCGCTTTTAATGCGTAACCCACAAAAATGAATAAGATTAAAATATAATGGCGCATAGAATTTATGCAGTTTTATTTTTTGTAAACCATACACCCAGAATGAGACCAATGCCAAATGCCAGAAACAATAAGCCGGATATTCTGTTGACGGTGGTGATATTCTTATCGTTCAATTTATTTCTTAATTTACCTGCAAGATTAATTTTAAAAATATCTGCCGCGATATTCATACCTATGCAGATGGAAAAAGTTACAATTTTTTCATTTATAGTACTGCTGATTGATTTTGTGGCAGCAGCAAGCCAAAGAGCAATAACACCAGGGTTTAATGTATTAATTAAAAAACCTGTTAGAAAAAGCCGTGCATGTGTAGAACTTGCAATAGTTATACCTGCATCCAATTCTTTTTTTGAATGATATTTTTTAAACAACAAATAATATAATCCTAAGCCGATTAAAAATACTCCGCCTGCTGTCCCTATCTGTAATTTATATACAGTAAGGCTTTGCATTAAAGAACTCGTTGCATTGGCAGTTACTACCCAAAAAATATCGCTTAGCCATACTCCTGCAATAAAATAAAACGCACTTACAAAACCATAATTAATACGGAGTTTTATAATTGTAAAAATAACGGGACCTACGGAAAATACCAGCGCCAATCCTAGTAAAAATCCGGCTATAATTGCTTCCGTCATTTATAAATTTTTCCGGTTAGAACTATCAATAATAATTACATTGATTTACTGATAAATGATTTCCATTCTTCCAGCACCCTGCCTTTTAATACACGTGGAAATTTATGTTGCCCACCAAGTTTTCCTTTAGATTGTAGAAAATCCATAAAAATCTTTTCGGGTAATACCTTTACCATAACTGTCTGTAGCGCATGCATCCTTTCAACTTCATAATCGTCGTTTATAGCTTTTATTTTTTCATCAAGTAAAGCAGCAAATTTTAGAGCATCTACTTTATCATCCGTAGCAATATACCACTGGTGGGCAAAGAAATTTCCATAAGGCACACCGGCTACAGTAAATTCAGGTATACTTACATTCATTTCTTCCGAAGCAAGTTCAATAGCCCTATTCATATTATCTACACTTAAATGCTCGCCTACCAAACTTAAAAAATGCTTGGTTCTACCTGTTATAATAATTTCATTTCTTGCTTTGTCAATAAGTTTTACTGTATCTCCAATAGCATAACGCCATGTACCTGCATTTGTGCTTATTAAAATTGAATAATCTTTATCTTCTTCTATCTCATGAATCATGTACACTTCCGGGTTTGCTACCATGTTACCATCGGTATCAAAATTTGTTTCATCAAAAGGTACAAATTCAAAAAAAATATTATTATTTAAAACCAATTGCATGCCTCTGGTTTCCTGCCTGGACTGGAATGCAAGAAAACCTTCGCTGGCCAAATAAGTTTCAATGTAAGTAATAGGTTTGCCGAGTAATTTTGAAAATCCTTTTTTATAAGGCTCCATGGCAACCCCGCCATGCACGTAAAATGCAAGGTTAGGCCACATTTCGTGAATATTATTGAGGTTGTATCTTTCTATAATCTTTTCCAGACAAATTTGTAACCATGCGGGCACGCCTACAATAAAACCAATATCCCAGTTAGGTGCATTTTCCACAACCTCTTCCAACTTTTTAGACCAGTCTTTTTCTCTGGCAATTTTTTTACCGGGTTTGTAAAGTCCCATAGTTCTAAACCATAAGGGAAGATTTTTTTGCTGTATGCCGCTTAGGTCACCGGCATAGTAAGTTGCTTCTTTTTGTAATTGTGTGCTGCCACCAATCATTAACCACCCTTTACCTATTGAATTTGCAGGTACTTTATCATATTTAGCCATGCTAACCAACTGCTTTATACCTGTAATGGTATTGCTGCGAATAAGTTCTTTTGTAATAGGAATATATTTGCTGGATGCATCACTCGTCCCGCTGCTTAAGGCAAAAAATTTTATAACACCAGGCCAGCATACATCCGGTATACCTTCTAGTGTTTTATACCACCACTCATTATAAATTTTTGTATAATCGTAAGTTGGCACATTTTGTTGAAATTTTTTACCGGGATGGCGGCTTAGCAAAATTTCATCAAATTTAAATAACTGACCAAATTGTGTGAACCTGGCTTTGCGTAATAATTTCTTTAACACCTTTATCTGCTGCCTTCTTGCATCGCTTACAGGGAGGTTTAATGCTTTCGCAATGTATACAGGAAGCTTGATATCGAAAATGGGCATTGAGGAACAAATTGTTATGGACAACAAATATAGTTAATGACAATGATGATTAATTGCGCTCAAAGGTTTACTGTTTTGCAAAACTCATAAATAATTGTTCATCAAAAAGCTATTGAATTAAACATTCTATCTTATTTGAATACTTAAAATGCTGTATTAAAAAAAAGTATTTATTTAATGCAAAAATGATACAACAAAATCAATAAAAATATAATTCATGCTCACCAAGATTAACCAATAATGTACTGTTTTTATGTTCTCTTTACGAGAACATTTCTATTAAAAAAAATTAAGGATGTAAAAAAGAGTTGAACGAAATCTTGAAAGTTCAAATGAAGCATTACATAGAAAGACTAGTTACAAATAAATAATTATAAATATGCAATAGTCTTAAAGGAAGAAAAAATTTTAATCTTAAAAGTAAAATTATGATAAGTAACTAAATGCAATTTTTTTTATTTAATACTGTCTCGTTGTGCCTGCTTCTGCATTATAACAGGCAAAAATTGTTTGGCAGTACTTTCAAGATCCTTTTCTGAAATATCAAGTGCTTTATTATTTTGAGCTAAAGAAAGCCAGGGTTTGGAACTTCCGAAAGGGTAACTGCCGAAAACCACAACCGGTGTCCCTTGGGCCAAAATATTATCGGTTCCTTTTATCGTCCACTGGTCTGCCCATTCATATAAATATTTTGCATCTTTTTCACTTAATCTAAGGCAGGAATGAGATGCAGGGTAACCCGGCATTTCATATTGATGAAAACCTATTCCTAATTTATTTTCAATATTAAAATTCCATTTTAAATCCCATTCATCATTAAAGGTGCTGGTAGTCTGTTCTGCTTTCCAGTTGGTATAAAATAACCCCGTTGGAGTCATATCAGCTTTGCGCCCCATGCTTGTTGGACCTGTATAAACCAACACTCCATTTTCATAAGCTGCAAATGATTGGGTAGGATAGGAAAAGAAAATAATTTTCTTTATATCTTTTAAAAAAGATGCCTCAAGCGGGAAAGGAAAATATTGTTTAATTGGTTGAGAAAAATCTGAAGGAATAATAATTGAATCAAATTTATTTAGAAATTTAACATCAGTACGGTTGATTGCGGCAATAACTTTTAAATTGTTGGAATCTGTATTTTTAATTAATTTTTTTATACTGTCTTTTGAAATCAGTGAAGTAAAATTTATAAGTACTTTTTTTTCAACTTCAATTTTTGTTTTTATTTCTTTTACAGTGGGGGGTGTTTCTTTTTTATAAGTACAGCTATAGAAAACAAATATTGCTAATAGTAAAGTGATTGTGTTTTTTGACATGAAAAGTTTAATTATTGTATGGAAACATTATGCCAAAAGAAATAAATCTTAAAACGATTGATAAATTTCTCAAAACTTTTTATAATCTAAAACACTACGATTTATTTTAAATATAATTTGATGTGAAAAATGATATCTAAAATGTATATAATTGTTTTTATTTTGAATTATAATTTGCAATTTTTTTGTTCATGATACTGAACCATAGCGGAGGTAACAATGCTAAAAGCATAGAACCCGGATAACCCGTTGGCAATTGAGGAGTATTGTTATGATTTTGCAGAATCTGGTATTTTCTGCTTGCAAGATAATGGTGGTCGCTGTGTCTGCTTAATTCAAATAACAAAATTCTTCCAATTGCATGGTTGCTGTTCCAGCTGTGTTGAGGCATTGTTCGTTCAAAAGAATTTTCAGATGTTATTTTTCTTTGCAGCCCATAATGTTCAATATAATTTACTGTTTCCAATAAAAGTATTCCCATAAATGCAGCGCCTAAAAAATAGACGGTAATCCATCCACCAAAAATTAAATAAATAAACCCAACAAAAGCTGCCTGAAAAATATGAGCCTGCAACATTTCATTTTGTAAACTAAATACACTCAATCCTTTTTTCTTCATTTCATTATTTGCAATATGCCAGGCTGATAAATAAGAAAATATAATTGTTCTAAAATAAAAACTGTACAGCCATTCATTATAACGGGCGCTGCTAGGGTCGCTGGGAGTTGCTACATTTTTATGGTGCCCTTTGTTGTGTTCTATAAAAAAATGCATATATAAACTGCTGAGTAAAGAAATCTTTGCAAGTGTTTGCTCAAATTTATTTTTGCGGTGGCCAAGTTCGTGCGCCACATTAATGCCAAATGTCCCACAAAGCATTCCCATGGCTGTTATACGGCCAATAATATCCAATGTATTAAGATGTGAACCAACAAATGAATAAAGAAAAAACAGCAGGGTGGGAATTTGTATAAATACAATCAAGTACAACATATAATCATACTTTTTGTCGTTTTTAGAAAGCTCTTCTTCAGCAGCAGACATGTTGCGTGAGCTGGGCTTTATAAAAAGCTCGAGCAAAGGGATAAACGCCCATGAATAAATTAATACAAGCCAGCATAAAATACCTGTGTTGGTAAAGCTGATAAAAGCCAGCAAATATATTATTAGCGGGTTTAGGTATTTTAAATACTTAAACATATTCTGTTAGTTTATTTGTAATTTAAATAAACATATTCGCATAATCAAACAACTAACAAAAAGTTTTTATAAATGGGAAGAATTAATATTTTAAAGAAAATTAAGGCCTTTTGTTGTTTTTTCCTTCCAGATAGTCAACCTGTTGAACAGAACCTAACCTAAATTTTAAGGGAATTTTTGTAGCTTTTTCAAATTTTATTTCCTGCCTGCAAAAAAATGCAAGATTACTGAGATAAAAAGTTGGAGATATCAACATAGATGGTGAAACATAATTGTTGGATTTGCGAGTGGAATCTGAATTTTTTTTCTCAGGAATATTAGCTTTGAATTGGGTAGATATCGACTGGCTAAATGCCGATGTACTAACAATTACTGCACAAAATAATAATGTTATAAGTTTGCTTTTCATTTATAATGCCTATTGCGTGTAAATTTACGGAGTTACCAAGTGTTTCGTTTTATTGTACAACAAGATAATTCTCTTTTAAAAAATAATATTTAGATATTTACTCATGGCTTTACATCAGAGTTTACAACAAAAGTTATTACAAAAACTTTCGCCGCAGCAAATACAGTTAATGAAACTGCTGCAGGTTCCTACAGCAATACTTGATGAGCGCATAAAAGAAGAAATTGAAGAAAATCCTGCATTGGAACAGGCAGATGAAGATAGCCATGATGATGAATTTGAAAAAGATGAATTTACAGAACCCGGAGAAGAAGAATATAAAACAGAAGGTACAGAAGATGAGTACGAAAATATAGATATAAGTGATTATGTACATGAAGGAGATGATGATATAGGGGATTATAAAATGAGAGACGAAAATTATCCTGAAAAAGATGACAACAGAGTAATACCACACAAGGTTGAAACAAGTTTTATGGAAATTATGCTTCAGCAACTTGGCTTACTAAAACTAAGTGAAAAGCAAATGAAAATTGCTGAACAGCTTGTTGGAAGTTTGGATGATGATGGTTACTTAAGAAGAGAAACCAGTGCGATTATTGATGACCTAGCGTTCAGGCAAAATGTAGATACAGATGAAGTGGAAATTGAGCAGTTATTGTTGCAGATACAACAATTTGACCCTCCTGGTGTAGCTGCAAGGAATTTACAGGAATGCTTGTTGCTACAACTTCAAAGAAAAAAGGATCAGGGGAAAATAATTGAAATATCTATTAAGGTTTTGGAGAAATATTTTGACGAGTTTACCAAAAAGCATTACGAAAAAATACAACGTGCGCTTACACTTACCGATGAACAACTCAGAGAAATTATTAGCCAGATTGTAAAACTGAATCCTAAGCCGGGCGGTACAGCCGGAGATACAGGAAAGAATACCAATTATGTAATACCAGATTTTTTTATTGCAAATAATGTTGGTAAGCTGGAGCTTAGCCTTAACAGCAAAAACGCTCCTGATCTTCGCATTAGCGAAGGTTACAGGGATATGCTGAAGGATTACGATAAAGGAACAAAAAAAGATAAACGACAAAAAGAAGCTGTACTTTTTATTAAACAAAAAATAGACAGTGCAAAATGGTTTATTGATGCAATCAAGCAGCGTCAGCAAACCCTGATCAAGACGATGAATGCGATCATGAACTTTCAATATGATTATTTTCAGGAGGGTGACGAACGCAGGCTCAAGCCAATGATCCTGAAAGATATAGCTGATCAGATTGGAATGGATATTTCGACTGTTTCACGGGTTGCAAATAGTAAATATGTACAGACTGAATTCGGTACATATTTATTAAAATCATTCTTCTCTGAAGCTATTCAAACTGAAAATGGTGAAGAAGTGTCTAACCGTGAAGTTAAGAAAATCCTGGAAGACTGTATCGGAGCCGAAGATAAGGTGAGGCCTTTGGCAGATGAAAAGCTAACTGAAATTTTGAAAGACAAAGGGTATAATATTGCCCGCAGAACCGTAGCTAAATACCGGGAACAGCTAAACATTCCTGTAGCTCGTCTGAGAAAGGAATTATAGTTTTCTATGTAGTTGTAACATAAGAATTACGTTGTAACAATGTCCTATTCAGACCGTACAGAAAGCCCAATAATGGGTTATGCTTAAGTTTCTGACGTGCTTTATGTTTTCTCTCTCAATGTTTGTGATACATGCTGATGCCCAGCAAGATATACAGTTCAGTCAGTACGTTTTTAATGGCCTTATTTTAAATCCAGCATATGCCGGATACAAAGAAGTAACCAATCTTAATCTTGTTTACCGAACTCAGTGGACAGGTCTTCAAGGTGCCCCTCAAACTATTTCAGCTTCAATTGATGGCCTGTTACATGGTGAAAAGATGGGACTGGGGTTTGCTGTTACTGAAGATCAGCTAGGCGCCCAAAGCAGTTTGAATGCCGATATTTCATATTCATACAGGCTTTTACTGGGTAATTATGCCAGACTTTGCTTTGGTATTGCTGGTGGTGTCAATCAATTTACTATCGATGGAACTAAACTCACCACTATAAACAGTGACCGGGCATTAAGTAATCTGCAATCAAGTACGCTTGGGCCAGATATGAAAGCAGGAATATTCTACACCGATGAACATTATTATGGGGCACTTTCTGTAACTGACCTTTTTGCTGCTTACCGAAGCACCGACCCTTCATATCTGGTGATCAGACGAAACCGTCATTATTATTTACAAACCGGGGCGCTGATAAATCTGAATGAAAACATTCGTTTGAAGCCATCTATCATTTTTAAAGAAGACTTTCACGGACCAACGAATGTAGATTTAAATACCTTTTTACTTTTTTCTGACCGGCTCTGGCTGGGTATGAGTTATCAGTCGTCAATGAAAATCTTTCAGAATGCAAGGCTTCAACATGGGCTTGTTTCAACAGATGCTATCAGTGC
>ENA-OFCI01000171-OFCI01000171.1-metagenomes-genome-assembly--contig:-NODE-171-length-43185-cov-4.023278_pt1 | contig 43185 bp, 38 predicted proteins | sample MGYA00153391_OFCI01 | MGnify analysis MGYA00153391
GTAGATCCTATTGGCGGGTCGTCGTCATTGGAATCGTCTTCACACTTGCCCGTTTCAGCGGTGCGTTTCTCGTCCTCAAAGGTCAGCAAGTCGGCTTGCCACTCGCGCTCGTGCCCCTCGTACTCGTCGTCATGAACATCGTCTATGCCACCGTCGCGACCCCGGCCGGAAGCTTATCAGACCGAATCGGTCGCCGCAAAGTTCTCACGTTCGGACTTGCCGTGCTCGTTGCGGCCGATCTCTCGATCGCATTTGCGCCGGGCCTCATCGGCCTCTTCGTCGGAGTTGCCTTATGGGGAGCATACATGGGCCTTTCGCAAGGCCTGCTCTCGGCTCTCGTCGCCGATACGGCACCTGCCGATTTACGTGGAACCGCCTTCGGCATTTTTAATGTGTCGACCGGCGTGGCGCTTTTGGTCGCGAGCTCTCTTGCGGGCGTCTTGTGGGCGCACTTCGGACCGACCGTAACATTCGCAACCGGCGCGGGATTTGCAGCCGTGGCAGCAATCGCTTTTGCCGTCGAGTCGGACGGTCCAGGCTTCGGCCGAACCCAAGCACGGTAAGCTATCGACGAGAGATATTGAGTGGCGTGCTCCATGCCGAGTCGCGCTTGAAGCGCGTAAAACGCTCGGGATGATTGCGAAAATGCGCTTCGAGGTCGGAGATGCGGTGGTCGTCGCGTGGATGATCCGAGAGCATCTCGAGCTTTCCACCGGCATTACTTTTGCCAAACGCCTCAATGAGTTTGACGAGACCCCACGGATTTGAATTCGCTTCCGCGCACGTGTCGGCGCCTTTGAGATCGGCGGTACGCTCCACGTCGCGTGAAAACGAGAGCGATTGCAAATTGGCGAGAACGCCGATGCCGTAGTCGGTAAGACTCCCGGATTTGCTGCCAAGTAAGATCGCTAGGGCGCGTGCCGCAAGATTGGTGTTCTGGTTCTTACGTATGAGGTTCGTGACGTCGTGATGGATCGTGTGCGCCGTTTCATGGCAGAGCACAGCGGCGAGCGCTTCGCGATATCGTACGAAGCGCATCAACGAATCCGATATATAGACATTCCCACCCGGAACCGCAAACGCGTTCGGCTGTTTCTGACGAACGAGGACGAAGCGAAACGGATACTCGTACTGACGATTTGCGACGTTTGCAATCCGCCTAGCCGTCGGCCTCAAAGCGGTGTACAACGGCGACGATTGATCGATAATCTCGCCTTTTGCTTGCAACTCGCGGTAAACGTCCGCGCCGATACGTCGTTCGGAATCTTCGGCATGTGCGACGACAGCCATACGCGATAGGATCGCAAATACGACGAGTGGGACGACGACGTAGGGGGAGAATCGGCTCATTCGATTTACGCGCATCGAGCGATCAAGATCGCGGCGTCGTGTCTAACGGCTCCATCGGAGAACGCGACGACGTAGCTCAACAACCACGAGGCTTTATGGCCCGACGTCGCGGCCTCGTCGATCGGCAACGTCATGCCACGAAGAAAAATAATCACGAGTCGAAACCTCAAATCGACAGATGCCTTCACGCAAAGTCGGTCGGCGATAAGTTTACTTTTGGAAGATACTCTCCGGACGCGAAGGTCGTGGGAAGAAACCAAGCGCCCGGGCTGAAAGCCGGGTCGTGCTCGCAAGTTCGCAGCAACTTCCGACGAATCGAATACGCTTCGTACGAGTGCGACTGTATCGACGTCAACGTAGCGGTCTATGCGCGTAACTCGAGAGGAACGAAATATGCGCGACATCGCAAAAAACATGCGGCATGCGGCCTTCGTGCCAATTTTGCTCGCTGCGCTCGTCTCAGGCGGGATCGCTTATGCCGCCGGTAGCATCCATACGACGACGTATGGCACGCAGAAAGATCTTCGCGACGCCATGCACGGGGAAGCATACGCATACCTTTCGTATATATCGTATGCGAATGCCGCGCGCGCGCATGGTAATTTGAAGTTAGCGAAACTCTTCACGGACACAGCCAACACCGAAAATGCTTCTCATTTCGCCGGACACGCAGCGCTCATGGGCTTCGTGGGGACTGAATCCAATAATTTAAGAGAGGCAATCGCCGACGAGAATTACGAACATACCGTCATGTATCCGGACATGGCGAAACGCGCGCGAGTCCAAGGCGATCTGAAAGTTGCAGATTGGTTCGACCGCATCAGTGTCGACGAGGGACGACATCGTGACGCTTTTATCGCGGAGTTGAAGAAGACGGACGAACACGTCTTACGCTGAAGGCTCGGTTCGGGTTCGAACGTGGTTTTATCGTGCGCTAAAACTGCCGCGGCATTTTCTCAACGCCTAAAACATAATGAGCGGCTTGAGTACGCCGTCGATCTTGCCGCCATCCCCTGCTAAATCTTCACGAGGCGTTCACAAGGATCGACCACGGTACATCTTTCCGTGAGGAGAGCATCCCAGTTTATGAAATGTTTATCGTGCGAACGCAGGCACGTCCTTGCTGACGTTGCCGCACGCCTCCGGCGTTAACGTTCGTCACCTAACCGGTCATTCGTCAGACGTTGGTGCAGAGCGCGTCGGCGACGGGGACCCTCAACGCTCAAGACACCATCTCGGTGGGTTCGCAGGTCTCCGGAACGATCTCGGAATTGCTCGTCGATTATAACAGTCGCGTGCGGAAAGGCGACATTCTCGCGCGGATCGATCCGAGCACGTTTCGCGCTCAGTTCGATCAAGCGAGCGCCGCGTACGCGCAAGCGGGCGCACAAAGCGAATGCGACCTCGGCTGCCGAACAAAGCGCCGTCGCCGCGGTGCTACGCACGAGTTTCGGCTACTATCCGGCGCGCAAGGCCGCTCGGCTCAACCCGATCGAGGCACTTCACGCGGAGTGAGCGCTTAAAATTACGGCTGGACGAGCCCTGCGCACCTAGAACAGAATGAGCGGCTTGAGGACGCCGTCGAGCTTGCCGTCCATGATCTCGAACGCTCGCGGCATCTCGTCGAATGGAAACGTGTGCGTCGTGAGCTTGGTCGGATCGACCATTCTTTTTTGCAACAGAAGTAAGAGACGTTCCATGCGTAGCCGACCACCCGGACACAAGCCCGTACGAATCGTCTTATCAGCCATGCCGACACCCCACGCCACGCGCGGTATCGAAACGAACTCGCCCGATCCGTGATAACCGGCGTTTGAAATCGTGCCCCCTGGCTTCGTTACCGCGATGCACTGCTCGAAGCTCTTCTCCGCTCCGAGAGCCTCGATTGCCGTGTCGACTCCGATTCCATCCGTCTCTGCAAGAATGCGCGCCACCGGATCTTCTTTATTGAAATCGACGACCACATGCGCACCGTATTCACGCGCGAGTTGCGCGCGTTTCGGATCGGTCTCGACGGCGATGATCAAACCTGCGCCGCGCAAGCGCGCGCCCACCGTTGCCCTGAGCGAAGATCGCGACGGTCCCGCCGATTGGAATATCCCCGTGTTCGGCTGCCATGAAGCCGGTCGACATCATATCGGAGCAATAGATGGCCTGCTCGGGCGTGACGTCATCGGGGATGAGCGCCATGTTGGCGTCGGCCTCGTTCACGTGAAAATAGTCGGCGAAGACGCCGTCTTTCGTGTTTGCGAACTTCCAGCCGCCGAGCGCGCCCGAGGATTGCGACGGGAAGCCGTTTTGCGCTGCCATCGATCCCCATTCAGGTGTGATGGCGCCGACGACGACGCGATCCCCGGGCTTGAAATGCCGTACCTCCGAACCGACTTTGTAGACGACGCCGACGGCTTCATGGCCTAGCGTCATCGCTTCTCTCGGTCCGACCGCTCCTCGCACCGTGTGTGCGTCCGACGTACAGATGAGCGCGTGCGTCGTCTTCACGATGGCGTCGAGCGGCCCCGCGATGGGTACCGCTTTTTCGATGAACCCCGTGCGCTCGATGCCGAGCATGGCAAATGCCCTCATCATAGCGACCGGTGCCGAGGCTCGCGGTTGAATCATCGACGTGTTCATGACGAACATCGTAGATGAGGCGAATCCACGTCATGTGAAGACCCGGCTTCATGTTGTGAAGGAACGAGCGTGAACGACGCTACACGCTATCGATATGAACGTGCAGTCCGCCCTCGAACCCGCGCGGCAGCTTATCCTCATCGTCGACGATGAGCCGGCACTCATCGAGATTTTACGCGCGTATCTCTACGACGAGGGCTTCGCCGTGATCGAAGCGGGAGACGGTCAGACCGGCCTCGATATGGCGTTGCAGAATCATCCCGATATCGTGTTGCTCGACCTCAACCTCCCTCGGCTTTCGGGCATCGAGGTCTTTCGGCGCATTCGTGCGGCCTCGAACGTTCCCGTCATTATGGTGACGTCGCGTATTGCTGAGGTCGATCGCGTTGTCGGCCTCGAGCTCGGCGCCGACGATTACATCAGCAAGCCGTTTAGCCCGCGCGAAGTTGTTGCGCGGGTGAAAGCCGTTCTGCGGCGTACGCATGCGAGCGAGAGCCCTGCGCAAGCGGGGAATGATGTCACGCACATCGGGCCGATCGAGATCGATCGCACCGCACACGAGGTGCACCGTCGCGGCCAGAACATCGATTTGACGCCGACGGAATTTCGAGTTCTCGAGGTGCTCGCTTCGCACATCGGCCGCGTGTTCACGCGCGAGCAAATCTTGGACCGCGTCGCCGATGGCGAGGTCTACGATCGGACCCTCGACCGTCACATCGCGAACTTGCGCCACAAAATCGAGGACGAACCGTCTCGCCCGAGACTCATCATCACGGTCATCGGTATCGGCTACAAACTTATCGAATCGCCACGATCGAACGCGTCGGAAATTAAGATCTGAGCCACGTGCGAAGAACGTGGGAACGGTCGACGCGTAGGCCTTCATAGGCCCGGGAAGTCGTTTCGGTATGCTCGGAACCGAACATGGTAAACGCGCAAAGCCCGCAAGTGAATGTCAATGTCGAACGCGAGCTCAAACTGATCGCTCCGGCTGGCTTCAGTCTGCGGGCTTTCGTGTCGGCTGTACGCGACTGGGACTTCACTCCGATTCGGATACGTCGGCTGCACACGGTTTATTACGATACGGACGAGCTCTCTTTAACCCGCTCCGGTATCAGCTTTCGCCACCGCGAAGGAGAGGGCTGGACGGTCAAACTTCCGATTTCGATCGAGCGTAGTTTGTTCTCGCGTGGAGAGTATGTGTACCGGGGTCCCTCGACTTCGCCGCCTTCGGAAGCGCTCGACGTTGTTGCAGCGTTCACGCGGAGTCGGCCGGTCCGCAAAGTCGTCGAACTGCGAACGATTCGCCAAAGTGTATCCGTTTTACGATCAGGCGTGGAAGTCGCCGAGCTCGCACACGACGATGTGCGTATCGTGGAAGAACGCCGCTACGTCGGACGTTTCGCTCAGATCGAAATCGAACTTCGAGCTGCGGCTACGAGCGAGGTGCTTACGTCGCTAACGGCCGATCTTCAAGACCATGGCGCGGGTGATCTCGATCCCGTATCAAAAAGTGTGCGAGCGTTGGGAAAGCGGGCGCAAGAACCACCTGAGGTCGCCGTGCTGGCCCCAACGTCTCGAGCGTCGATTGCAGATGTTGTCCGACATACGGTTGCGGCTTCGACCGAAGCGATACTTCGATCGGACGCTCACATTCGGCTGGACGAAGGGTCGCAATGGATTCACGGGGCCCGCGTTGCGACGCGCAAGCTTCGCTCGAATCTTCGTAGCTTCGGGCCCATCGTGGATGCGCAATGGAGCGCAGAGTTGCGCGAGCAACTTCGCTCGTTCGGTAATGAGCTCGGTTCGGCTCGCGATGCCGACGTACTGGTTCAACACATCGAGACACTCGCCTCAAGTTTGCCTTTTGACGACCGCCCTACGATAAATATGGTGTTGGGCGCCGTGCGCGATGTGCGCACGTCGGCGCATCGTCGTTTGCTCCTGGCAATGCGTGCGGAGTCTTACGTCGTATTACTCGATCGCCTCGTCGACGCGGCGCATCATCCGAAGCTCACGGCCGAAGCGAATCGTGACGCACACGACGTCCTCACCGAAGTGGTGTCACATTCGTGGCGTAAGCTCGCGAAAGCAGTCCGGCACATCGGCGACGACCCGACCGACGATCAGCTTCATAAAATTCGAATCAAGGTAAAACGTTGCCGGTATGCCGTTGAGGCTCTGGGTTCGACGGCGGGGAAGCGCTCATCGAAGCTTTTGAAGCGACTCATTCGTCTGCAAGATATTTTAGGTGCCTTACATGATGCGATCGTCGAGCGTCGGCGCCTACGGTCGTTCGTCGACGCGAGCGATCCAGCGTTCGTTGCGGGCGAACTTGCCGGCTTCGATCTCGTTGCCCGAGCCAACGCGCGTGTATCTTGGCGCAAGGCATGGCGCCAGGCCTCGCGCAAGCGCCTCCGGTTTTGGTTACATTAGCCTGTAAGTTCTTGCTCGATCGATAAGATAAGGTCTATCTGCGGCGTGCGCCGGTCGGAGGCCGGAAGGTCGTCGGCCCTCCTCCACGTCCGTTGTTTTTCGGCGGCTCGTTTAGATGGATCGGATGGAGCGACTCGATCTGGACACCGTCGACACGATAGCCGCCGTCCCACAGAATGAGCGGCGTAACGACCATCTTCACGAGTTTGTTTTCGGTAAAAACTTCTGAGAGCATCACCAGTACGTGTGCGAGCATGAGCCTGACCCGCTCGCCCCCATGCAGCGCGCCTTCGGCGTGCAACTCGGTTACCATCGACTCGGCGTCGCGTTCCGAAAGTGGGATGAGGCGTTGCGCCGACTGCTGCAACAGGTCGAGCCGAATCGTCGTATCGTCTCGAGCGTCCCGGTCGAGTGTCACCGTTGCGACGGCGCGGTCGAGCTTGCCGATACTCGGGTGTTGTACCTCATCGGCAGGCTTGACATCGATCCCCTTTCGGCGCAGAAGTTCATGACTTGTCGTTTCGGTAAGGTGCGGCATTTTCTAGACCTCAATGTTAGTTTTGTGGTTGTGTGTATGAATTAGATCCCCGTTGGGAACGTCTCGGCTACTTCGCCCGTCGCCCACTTCGGCGTTCGCTCGAGCGGCTCGACGGCCCGGGTGTGATCGATGTGAATGACCGCATCGAATTGCTCCGCAAGATCCGCAGAAAAGTAGTGGCTCTGTCGCTCCGTTTCCGGTCGATAGATGACGCCGATCGCGCGTTCGAGCAACGGACCGTGACAGGCGGCGCGAACGGCGCTATTGTCGAATTTCAGCAAAAACCTCGGAACGCCGATGCGATGGAAGAGCTCTTCGTAGCTTCCCGCAGGAGCTTCGCGGACGATTTTGCGCTCGACGGGCGCGCCCCAGTCGGGCGCGGCACTCACGGTTCCGCTAAACGTGGTAAAACCGATGCGACGCGAGCGCGCGCCGTAGCGCGAGCGGGTGAGCGAGCCGATGTTGATTTCACCCCGACGCCCCATGTCGGTAACGCCCGCATCGCCGACATGGGAGTTATGCGCCCAGACGACGATCTTTCCGGGTCGTCCATTGCGCTCGAGATGCGATGCAAGCCGCTCGAGCGTCTCGAACATGTGCCGATCTCGCAGATTCCACGATGACACACCTGGGTCGAGCATCGTACGATAATACTCTTCCGCGTGTTGGGCGACGCCAGCGTTCAGAGTGGCGTAGAAATATTCATCCGCCGCAACCGCGCCATCCAAGTGCACGTAGTCAGCCGCACGCCGTCGCAATTCGAGAAGCTCTCGCGTAACTTCATCACGACACGAAGGCTGCAATCCGAGTTCCACCGCGTACCCGTACTCGGCGGGATCACCGACGAGGTCGAAGCATGCGTATCCGCGGCGTGCGCGCTCCGCTGCCGGCGGATCGACGCGATCCAGATATGCGATGACGGCATCGATCGATGTCCGCAGGCTGAAGAGGTCGAGTCCGTAAAAGCCGGCGCGCTCTTTGGGAAGACGGTCGTTCCGATCCCGAAGCCATCCGACGAAATCCAAGACGTCGGCGTTGCGCCACATCCACGTCGGGAAGCGCAAGAATCCGCGAAGCGCCTCTTCGGAATCCCGGTCTCTTTCCTGACCGAAAACGAAACGGTTGACGCGAAGCGCATCCGGCCAATCAGCTTCAACGGCGACAGCGCGGAAGCCGTACTCCGAGATGAGCCGCTTCGTGATTTGCGCGCGCTCGTCGTAGAACTCGTGAGTCCCGTGCGACGCCTCGCCGATCAGCACGACGTCGGCACGACCGATGTCCCGAAGCAACTCCGCATAGGTATCCGTAGCGCGAGCGCTCGCGTTCGCTTCGAGGCGGAGGATTTCGACGGTGGTCATGCGCGGCCGGGCACCGTCATGATGCGGACCGCAAAGTATCGGACCGAGCCAAGAGCGCGCGAACTTCGTCATCGCCCACTTGGGCGAAATTCTCATACGAAGCGCCGACGCCGCCGAACGGTTCGAGGCTTGCGTAGCAGACGATTTCGTCTGCATCCTGGCGCAACAAGGCGCAACTGCCTTCGTATCCGACGGGAACGGCTACGACGATCTTTGCCGGGTGCTTTGCGCGAAGCGCTCGCACCGCGACGAGCATGGACGCGCCTGTCGCTATACCGTCGTCGACAACGATCGCGACGTTCCCGGCGACATGCGGGTACGTTCGGTGGTCGCGGTACGCGAGCTCGCGCCGAGTGAGTTCGCGCTTCTCGCGCGCGGCGATCGCGGCGATCACGCTACTCGGAATTTTTAGCGCTTCGACCACGTCGTGGTTCACCATCTCGATACCGCCGCTACCGATCGCCCCCATCGCGTACTCGTCGTGCCCGGGGACGCCGAGCTTGCGGACGGTTAAGACATCGAGCGGCGCACGCAGCGACGTCGCGATCTCAAATGCGACCGGGACCCCGCCGCGCGGAAGTGCGAGGACGATAACGTCCTTTCGCCCGGCGTAATCCGTGAGGCTTGCCGCGAGCAACCGTCCCGCTTCACGACGATCCCGAAAGAGCGGCGCGCGGCTGCCATCAATGTCGAAAATTTCAGTTCCGCTGCTAATTTTCATCGTCGCCCCATTCCGCGGTAGACGCAACGAGCTTACAGCTGGCGTGAGAAGACGATGTGAGGGAACGTCTCACGGCGCCGTCATTGCGAGATGACGACCTCTGTGGCGGCATCTACGAGTTGACGAGCGCGTTCGAGTGCAGCTTCGATGTTCGGGCAAATATTTTCAGGACCGAGACGTGCGGCAAATTGCGAACGCGATAGGAGCTTTGCCGGCTGCGCCATCGCACCGCAAAGGAGCATCGTCTTTCCAGCCGCTCGCAGACGATTGGAGAGACGCTCGAGAGCATGCACTCCGGTTGCGTCTAATGCCGTCATGTTGCGCAGTCGCAGGACGACGACGTCCGCGAGCTTGTCGAGATCTTTCGTCGATTCTTCGAGCTTGTCGGTCGTTCCAAAAAGGAACGGCCCGTGAATACGCAAGACGGTGACGTACGGCGGAATGACTTTATCTTGCAAGATATGGGAGAAGCCGTCAGCGAGATATTCCGGCGTGACCGCCGATACCGTTGTCGTTTCACCGATGCGATAGATGTAGAGCAGCGCGGCAAGCGCGATCCCGACACCCACAGCCACAGAAAGATCGGCGAATGCGGTAAGGGCAAACGTCGTGGCCCAAACCGCAATGTCGGCTTTCGAGAGTCGCACGATCGCACCGATTTCGTGCCATTCGCCCATGTTATAGGCGACCACCATCAAGACCGCAGCCAGCGCGGCGAGCGGAATGAACTTGACGAGGGGCGCGGCTACCAAGAGAATTATAAGAAGGGTGGCAGCGTGAATCATGCCCGAGATCGGAGTTTGTGCTCCGGATCGGATATTCGTTGCGGTGCGCGCGATGGCACCGGTCGCCGGAATACCGCCGAAGAGCGGCGAGACGATGTTTGCGATGCCTTGCGCCATCAGTTCGACGTTCGACTTATGCCGATCGCCGCTCATCGAGTCGGCGACGACCGCTGACAATAAGCTTTCGATTGCCGCGAGAAACGCGACCGTGAAGGCAGACGGTAGCAAAGGTCCGATTTGCGAGACTTGCAACGCGGGCAGCACAAAATGAGGAAAGCCGGCCGGAATGCCACCAAATGCGCTCCCGATCGTAGGCACCCCGAGATGAAATACGACGACCGCCGCTGTCGATAACAAGAGCGCGATGATGGATCCGGGAATGCGCGTCGTGATGAGCGGTAAAGCGAGGATGACGACGAGCGTGCCAACAGAAATGAGGATGCTTTGCCAGTGAACCGTCGTCGCGAATGTTACCAGCACCGTTAGCCGGCCTATGAGATCTCCCGGGACGTGTGGCGTAACGAGGCCGAAGAAATCCTTGATCTGTGTTGAGGCGATGAGGAGTGCGATGCCGTTCGTGAAGCCCGTTATCACCGGTCTCGGAATATATTTTACGGCGGTTCCGAGGCCGGTCAGTCCCATAACGAGCAGAATAACGCCGGTCATGATGCCCACGAGGGCAAGACCGTTGAGGCCAAACCGGACGACGATTCCGGCGACGATCACGACGAAGGCGCCTGTCGGGCCACCGATCTGCAAACGCGAACCGCCGAGCGCAGATATCAAAAAGCCCGCGACGATGGCGGTATAAATCCCAGCTTGCGGTGCCACTCCGGATGCGATTGCGAATGCCATCGCGAGTGGAAGCGCCACGAGTCCGACGGTGATGCCGGCGACGAGATCCTGGAAGAACTTCTTGGGCGAATAATCTCGGAGGCATTCGATCGAGCGTGGCATCCACTTTTCGATGAGCGCAGTTCGCTCCAGCGACTGGTGCCCAGGCTCGTGATTGGATCGTCGCAATTTCATGACTTCAGGCCGAATGCTAACCGAAACGAGTACACCGCGTGTGAAGGCACGTAAATGGCTTTCTTCACAGCCTAGGCGCGCCTGCTGTTTCCAAAGCTCGTTCCGTGGAGATAGTACCTATGTGCGCATTGCGAAAATTTTCGGCATCGATATCACCATCCACGCGAGTTGGCTCTTCATTTTCGCGCTCGTCGTGTGGTCACTTTCGAACGATCTGGGACCTTTTCACCACGTAAACGTATCGCCGTCGCAGCGCGTGATCCTCGCAACGCTCGGCGCACTACTCTTTTTTGCGAGCATCCTCATTCACGAACTCGCGCATTCACTCGTCGGTCGCGCGAACGGGATTCCCGTCAGCGGTATCACGCTCTTCATGTTCGGCGGCGTCTCTCGGTTCGAGGGCGAGGCGAACAACGCACCGGCGGCGGCGTGGATCTCGTTCGTCGGTCCGCTCGCGAGTTTTGTTTTGGCCGCGCTTTTTTACGGGTTAAGCCTCGTGTCGGCCCTATCGGATCCGTTATCGACCGTCTTTCGTTACCTCGCCGGCGCAAACGCGGTGCTCGGAGTTTTCAATCTTCTCCCAGCATTCCCACTTGATGGCGGTCGCGTCCTACACGCGCTCTTGTGGAAAGCGACGGGCGATCGTGCGCGTGCGACGCACTTGAGCGTGCGTATCGGTAGCGTGTTCGCATGGTTTTTCATCGCGTACGGGATCTACAGTACGTTTACGAGTGGATTTGGCGGCGGCCTCTGGATGACGTTCATCGGCTGGTTTCTCTTGCAGGCGGGCAGCGCGGAAGAAGCCCAGTTGCGCCTCGTGACGACGGCGCGTGGACATGCCGTGCGCGAACTTGCGACCGCGCCGACCATTACTCTCGCGGCCGACGTAACCGCTCGCCAGGCGCTCGACGCGATGATTGCAGCGGGCGCAGTTGCCGCGCCCGTGATGGTGGGTGGCCGTATCATCGGGCTCGTGACGCTCGACAATTTCCGCACCGTTGCGCCGAGCGACATAGAAACGACCTTCGTAACGGCCATCATGGATCGCTTTGACGACCTGCCGGTTATCGCGGCGAGCGTGGACGCGACGGAGGCCTTACAACGCCTCAATAAAGCAAAACACGGTCAACTCGTGGTCGTCGACGATGGCGGTTCGTTCGTCGGGATCGTCACGCGCGAAGCCGTCCTCAAGTGGTTTCTTTCGACGCAAACGCCAAGGGAAATTCACGCGTAACTTCCTCGCGTGTTCACCTTTCCTTCACAGCGACGTACGACGCTATGAGCGATCCTTTCGCCGAAAGAAAGTTTGCGCCATGGTACTCGCCAATCCGTTCGCCCGTATCGTCGTCGGTTATGATACTTCGCCCGCGGCCGACATCGCGCTCGAGCAGGCCCTCGCGCTCGCGCAACAATATGCGGGAGACGTCGTGGTCGTCCACATTTCGGATGTCCCGGTCAATGCGATAATCCAACTCGAGACGGCGGCGAAAAGGCCCGAAAACGAGCTCGCCCCGCTCGTGGCCTCACTCGAAGGCAGTCGCGCTAGCCTTTTTGCGAAGCTGAGCGCACATGTTGCCAATCATCCCGTGCCTGTCAGTCTCGAGTTTTCGATGAACGATCCGGCGGCGGGAATCCTCGATGCCGCGAAGCGCTGGAAAGCGACCGCGATCGCCATCGGAACGCATGCGCGAACCGGTCTATCGCATGCGCTAATTGGTAGCGTCGCCGAAGGCGTCGTCCGCAACGCGCTCGTTCCCGTCATCGTCGTCCGCGAGAAGATGGCGGCGAAGCCGCTGCAACGCATCGTCGTCGGTTTCGATCAGTCCGATTCCCCGACGAGTGCGAGTGCGAGCGCGATTGCCATCGCTCTAGCCCGCGAGCGTTCGGTTCGCCTCGTTTACTGTAGCGTGGTCGATACGGCGACCGTCATACAGCCGATCATGGATATGCCGTTCGATCCCACGCACCTTATCACGGCGATGCGTCGAGCGGCGCATGACGCGCTCGAGTCCGCAGCGCAACACGCGAACGCAAGCGACGTCTACCCCGCTATCGAAGTAATCGACGCCGTCGATGCGGCAACGGGTATCGTCGAAGTGGCGCGGGGTCACGATGCCGATGCGATCGTCGTTGGAAATCACAAGCGCGGCAACTTCGAGCGTTTTTTTATTGGCAGTACGACGGAGGCGGTGATGCGCCATAGCAACGTCTCGGTCATCGTCGTTCCCGCCAGCGTAACGGTCGCACCCCGCTTGTCGGCCGTCCCCGCCGAACGTTAGAATCCGTTATAGAGGACGTCTTCGGCACCAACGTCGTTCGCGCGGATTCCGCGCTCGACAAAATGCTCGATCGATGTAAGGAAACGGACAATTAACGTTATGGTATCGTTGCGGAACGAGCGCCGACCGAAAGATGCGCCCCGATGTGGATGACGGATCATGGTGTACCACCTTTCTAAATCTATTGTGCGCTTCTCTTTTAAAAAAAGCCAGCGTCACTTCACGTTAATTCTTTGATGTTCATGACGTCGTGACGAGCTTTGGTACCGAATCGACATCGCGCAGATTGTATGCCTGCTCGGCGCCATCGCGCAGTTGTGTTACGAGATCGCGCGCCGTCGTGCGCGCGATCCAAAATCCGACGCTCGCATCGAAAAGCTCGCCCGCGATGCCGCCCGGCGGTTCGTACGCGCCTTCGAGCACGATGATACTGCCCGGCCCGCCCTCGTCGCAGATCGTCCCGATCGTACCTTTAAAATTCGGAAATGGACCGCCGTCTTCGGCTTGCCAGGCGATCGATACGATTCGATTGCGATGCGTTGCATCGAGGTGATACGTAACGTACGCGGTGACATCTTTTTCGATCGCGACTCCTCCGGCTAGGCCGAAGTCTCGCATCGGCATGCGCAAATGTAATCGGAATGGCAAACCTAGTTCACCATTGGATCCGAGCGCCGTCAGGCTTTTGATGATATACGCATCTGCAACGTCGGCGGGAATCTGCATGTGCTCGTGCGCGATGAGTCGTGACATCGTATGACCGTCGTTCGTAGTGATGCGAGTGAGTATCGCCAACGCGAAGTCGCTGGAATGCATCGATTATCGCACGAGACCGTCAGAAGGTTACGAAGATTGCATGAAGATAAACTGGCGTTGCGATTATTGCTTGCACATGAGCACGAGGGTGGCGTCATCGGGCTGTCCCTCGATCAGCATTCGGTCGAAGAGCGCGTCCAAGCCGTCGAAACGATACGTCGATAGCGATTCGAGGAGTCTCGCCTCTCCTTGGATCGCACGGTGAACGCCCTCGATGAGCCCATCCGTGTAAAAAGCGATGACGTCGCCTGCCAATAAGTCGATCGTCACGTCGGTAAATGCGGAGTTGGGCGCGGCGCCGAGGAGTATCCCATGGACGTCCTGGACCGTGGCAACGGTATTCCGAACGAGTATCGGCGCTGGGTGTCCGGCTGCGGCAAGCGTCAGACGACCGCGTGACGCGTCATAATAACTCACGATTGCTGTCGTGATAATGTCAGGCATCGTTGCGACGATGCGATTCGTTGCCTCCAGCACGGCGGCGGGTGACTTCTCCGTCGATAACGCGATCGAACGTAGCGTTTCTCGGACGCTCATCATAACGAGCGCGGCTTCGAGCCCGTGCCCCGTGACATCACCGATCGTCAACGCCATCATTCCGTTCGGCAGCATGAACGCGTCGTGCCAATCGCCTCCGATCGGCCCGTCATCCGTCGGTGGCCGGTACAGGGAATCGAACGCGATGCCTGGGACGCGTGGGAAAGCCCGCGACAGAAAAACGGACTGCATCGCTCTCGTCAGATGATGCTCGCGTTCCAGTTCGTTTTCGAGATTCAACCGACGCTGAAGCTCGATGACGCTCCGCAATCGGTGTTGTTCGAGCGCTTTGCGTTCCGTCGCGTCGCTCACCGTCACGAACGTTCGTGTTGTCGAATCGCTCGCGACGGGATTGAGCCCGACGTCGACGGGAAATTCCGTTCCGTCTTTGCGCAACCCGTAAAGCTCGCGGCCCACACCCATGGGTCGCTCCGCTGGTGAAAATGCAAAAGCGCTGCGAAGCGTAAGGTGCGCCGCGTGAAACCGTTCCGGGACGAGTTGCTCGATCGATCGTCCGATCAGTTCGTTTCTCGCGTAGCCGAAGAGCCGCTGCGCATGGGCGTTCACCAGCAGAATATCGCCGTCGTCGTCGGCAACGATAATTGCGACGGGCATCGCATCGACGACGAGTCGAACCGCGTCACTCTCGAAGTCGATACTCGTCCACATTTACGTCACGAGGATTGGAGAGCTCGCGGAATCGCGCGATCCGAGAAGCCGTTCCAGCTCCTCGGGACCGACCGTCTCGTCGCGCAGCAACGTTTCCGCGAGCGCATCGATTCGGTCGCGAGCGCCCGAAAGGAGCGCACGCACCCGCACGTGCGCTTCGTCGAGCAGGCGCTCTACGTCGCGGTCGATGCGAGCGGCGGTCGCTTCGCTGTAATCGCGGTGTTCCTTGGCCATCTCGTAGCCGAGGAACGGCTGCGAATCTTCGCTTTCGAACGACTCGAGACCGAGTTCCCCCATCCCCCAGCATGTCACCATCTGTCGTGCGACACGGGTCGCCTCGACCAGATCGCTCTGAGCACCGGTTGTCGTGTCGTCGAAGACGAGTTCTTCGGCGGTACGTCCGCCGAGCAGTACGACGAGTTGCGCACGGAGGTACGACGCGGAAAGATTGCGGCGTTCGCTTGCCGGGAGTTGCTGGGTCGTACCGAGTGCGTGTCCGCGCGGAACGATCGTGACCTTGCGGACCGGGTCGGCCCCCGGTGTAAGCCAGGCTGCAACGGCGTGACCGGCTTCGTGAATCGCAACCGTGCGACGCTCCATCGCATCGCTAAGTCGTGGATGCGTCGCTCCGAGCCGCAGCTTATCGTGTGCGTCGTCGAAGTCGGGCATCGTGACGAGCGCACGATCCTGCCGCGCCGCGCGCACTGCGGCTTCATTGCAAAGGTTCGCAAGGTCCGCGCCGCTGAGCCCGATCGTCGTTGCGGCAAGCGCCGTCAGGTCGACATCCGGCCCGAGCGGGAGCTTGCGTGCATGGATGCGCAAGATCGCCTCGCGTCCCGCGCGGTCGGGAAGATCGACGACGACTTGCCGATCGAAGCGGCCTGGACGCAGCAATGCGGGATCGAGCACGTCGGGGCGATTCGTCGCGGCCAAGACGATCACGTTGAGGTGCTCGTCGAACCCATCGAGCTCGCTCAAAAGTTGGGTCAACGTTTGTTCGCGCTCGTCGTTGGTCGTGCCGATTCCAGCTCCACGTCGCCGGCCGACGGCATCGATTTCGTCGATGAACACGATCGCAGGCGCGACGTCACGTGCCTGGCGGAACAGATCGCGCACGCGGCTCGCTCCGACGCCGACGAACATCTCGACGAACTCGGAAGCGTTGAGGCTGAGAAACGGCACTCCGGCCTCTCCAGCGACCGCGCGCGCGAGCAGCGTCTTCCCGGTCCCGGGCGCGCCGACGAGCAACACGCCTCTGGGAATACGCGCGCCGAGTAAACGATATTTTTCCGGATGCCGCAAGAAGTCGACTTCCTCTTCAAGATCGGCCTTCGCTTCTTCCGCGGCCGCGACGTCGTCGAAAGTGACCGGTAGAGTTTTACTTCCGTATCGTTTTGCGTTCGCGCTGCCGAAGCGGCCGAATATCCCTGGCATACCTCGCGATGCGGTGCTCGCCATCCAGACGAAAAACGCGATAAGAAGTAGCGACGGCAACCAGCTTACGAACCATGGCTTCGTCGCACTCGTCGCGTCGAGTCGAACGTGATGTACGGCGAGGAGCGGTAAGAGCGTCGGATCGCCAAGCGTCGCGGGAAACGTTGAGGCGAACGCGTCGAATCGTGGCCCCGATGTCGGCGGTTTCGCGTCGGGATTGCGGATTGGTTTCACGAACGTGCCGGTCATGTGGTCGCCCGAAATACTGACCGTGCCGATATTTCCGGCTTGCGCTTGCGCGAGAAAGGTCGAGTACGGAAGCCATAGTTGCTCGGACGGCCGCGGCCAGAAGGCAAGAACGTTCCAGATCACGAGCGCCGCCAGAATCACCCACCACGTACCGCGCCCGCGCTTTGCGCTCGTGTCGTTTTGCGGTGGCTCGGCAACGCGGTTCCGTTCGATCATATCATCAGTGCGGCTGGACGTATTGCCGAATGTCATCGATGAAGAATTGCGCGGTCGCGGATACCATTCGTCTCCCGATGATCGCATCGAAGAGAGCGCCGAGCCAACGGAATGGCGGATAATACTGACCGTCGATTTGTAACATCGCATGATCGTTCAAGGGACGAGCGGTAATGAGGCCGGTGAAGACGGGAAATACGCCAATGCCGAAGGGTCGCAAAGAAATGGCGATGGCATCGTGGCGTCGCGCTCGATCCGTGGCGTCCCGCGTCACGACGAATCGCATCGTGGCGTCACCGCGCAGCTGTAACAAAGACGGAAACCCGATCGAGCGCAACGATAACACGAGTGCGATCTTGCCGCTTTGATCTTCGAGATAGTGCGCGACGCGTTCCATCACCACAGGAAATGGGCACCGTACTTCACTGCTCGCAAACGTCGTCGTCATTTCATATCACTGAAAAGTATTCGGTGCGGTGGCTCGTCTGCGTGTTCGACACTCGGAGCCGACGGCGCGATAAGCACCGGTAATCGTGCCTGGCGTATAATCCCTTCGGAAACGCTACCCATCCATAAGCGCGCGATACCGCTACGTCCGTGCGTCGTCAAAATAAGAAGATCGGCTTTCGCGTCGTCGGCTATTTTGAGTACGGCTGCGACCGGCTCGCCATCGACGACGATACCGGTCGCTGCTACGTTTATTTCTTTCGCTTTCTCAATAAAACGAGCGACGGTTCGGTGCGCTTTTTCTCTGCTTGCCTCGATCGAGGACGTCGGGTCCATGAACGGCGTTTGAGCGGCAAGACCATAAATTCGCTTGACGTCTACGGCGTATACGAACGTTAACCGCGATTGTGTCGCGGCGAACCCGATCGCAAAATCTGCAGCTATTTCGGCGTGCTCCGAATCATCGACAGGGACGAGAATATGATGAAAGGTTCTCACATGATGTACTCTACGCTTCGAGGGTGGCGGCCTTATGAAGAGGTTGCGAAGGCCGCCAAATGACTCGGAACCAGGAGCACGCCGACGTCGGCTTGCCGCGCAACGGTCTCTGCTACGCTGCCCAGGACCGCGCGGATAAGACCGTTCCGACCATGCGTCGCCATCACGATGAGATCGGCGCCAACCAATTTTGCCGTATCCAAGATTGCCTCCGCCGGCGACTGCTTCACGACGTGGCCTGTGGCGCTGGATCCCGCTTTCGTCGCACTCGCGACGCATCGATCGACGAGCCGTTGGGCACTTTCGATGGCAGCGGCGTGCTCGCCGACCGCATCGAACACGACCTCCGTGGCATCGCTGAAGAAGTGCTCGGGATCGACGGCGCATATGAAGTGGAGATCGGGGTGATCGGAGAGCCCGAGTGCGTACGTCATGACCCTCTCGGTAAGCTCCCCGCCGTCTACCGCAACCAATACTCGCGAAAACATTGACATGTTTTAAGCCGCCGGGAAGGTCGATTGATCGAAAAGTATCACGAAATCGAGCGTAGCGTTAGGGTTGGCATGTCTCGTGAAGAAGATGAGAAACTTGACGTGTAATCGGCGAACGCGATGCGGTCCGTACGAAGTAGAAATCGCACGCCTTCGAACGCGATGTTCGAAGACGTGGTCGTCGCTAGCGTGTTTCCGAGGCGAGTATTGGACCCTCATGCGTCTCGCGCTATGACGGCGTTGTAGACCAACGCTGCGATGCCGCCCGCGACTGCGCTGCCGACGAAGCCCCAGATTAGCGCGTACACGAAGAAGCCAATGCCGCCACCGATCGTGGAACCTCCGCCGTACCCAGGCCCACCGCCCATCATCCAACCGCCGCCCATCATTCCACCGCTACCGGAGCCATGCATCCAACCACCGCCGTTGCCGCCCATCATGCCCGACATCGCACCCATTACCGCGCCGAACAGTAAGATTTCGACGACGCCTGCGACACCAAAGCCGAAGGCCAAGGCCAATGGGTTGAGACGTGTCACGGAAAGAGATGTGGTTCTCGTAGAAATTTGCTGCATGATAGCGTTCCAATCTGCTCTTTATCGGAGCATACGTTGCAATCGATGGTAAGGTCCGATGCCCCGTCACGTATTTCGGTAGGCGAGTGTCGTCATCAAGCCGCCATCCATGTGCAACTCGTTATGGCAGTGAATGAGAAACGTCCCAGGGTTTTCGGCGACGAGATCGATCTCTGCGCGCCCCATCATCGGGCGCACGACGATCGTGTCTTTTCGTATGCCGCTCGTGGACACGCCGTCGACCGATGCGAGCTCGAAGACGTGACCGTGCACGTGCATCGGATGCTCCATCATGCTCATATTGCTAAAAGCAATTCGGTAACGCTTGCCGCGCTCGACGGTCAACGGCGTGGTTTTCGGATATGACTGTCCATTGATCGTCCAAATATTTTGCGTTCCCGTCGCTTGGCGCAACACGAGCTCGAAGCGGCCATCAACTTCGGGCCGACGGGATGGTACTCCGAAGCTTGCGTAGTTCCACGGTGAGAGCGCCGTGGGATCGTGCCACACCGGTCGGCCTCGATGCTTTGCGTATTCGATAACGGTACCGAGCCCGTGCGAGCGCCACGTTGGATCGGTACTGCCGAGAATCCACACGCCAGGCGTGTTCATTTCAACGATCGCATCGACGCGCTCCGCGACGCCCAACTCGATGGCATCGACGGTACGCGGTGTCGGTACGGGGTTGCCGTCGAGCGCGACGACCGTAAAACGATGTCCCGGGAGCGCAAGTCGATGCGTCAATGTCGCACTTGCATTGAGGATGCGGAAAAGAACGCGCTCACCCGCGCGCACGCGTATCGGGTCGCCGTGGCCAAGCGCGCGCCCATTCACGCTAAAAACGCCGTAATCGGCTTCCCGCATGGTGCCGCCCTCGCCGCCCATCATTCCGCTACCCATATCCATTACTGGTCGTGCAAGTGATGGCGAAGGAGAATGATCGTGAACTTGACCGTCGACGAAGCGCGCCTCCCATTCGTGTAGCGCGAGCAGCACTTCACGATCGTAGCGAGCGGGGTCCTCGCGCGGCTCGATGATGACGAAGCCGAATTGGCCATTGAAGCCGCCGCGGTCGGGATGCCCGCCCGGTGCCAGATGGGTGTGATACCAGCGCGTGCCGCGCGGCTTTGGAACGAAGTGATAGCGCCGATGCCCACGCGCGGGGATGGCGGGCGTTCCGAGTTCGATCACGCCGTCGACGCTCGGCGGAACGATTTGACCGTGCCAATGGATGACGTCGGTTCGATCGGTCTCGTTGTACGCGTCGATCGTCACCGGAACGCCTTCACGCATGCGCAAGGTCGGGCCGGGAACCACGCCACCGTACGTCGTCGTTCGAACGGTGTATCCTCGGGAAACCTCGATCGATGCGGGTACGATTCGCACGGTGAAATCCGCGCGGCCGCCGACCGCCGTCGCAGGCGTTGCGGCCGACGCACCCGCGACCGTTGTCGCGCCGATCGCCGTAAGAAAGTCGTGACGCTTCATCGGTGCGTGACATCGAGCCGAGCCGTCATATGCACGGCGCCGATCGCGTTTGCTGCATCGATGTACCTTTCATCGAAGCGGAAGGGGATGCGCTAGGATACCCGGCGGGCTATCGATGGCGAGGTGCTCGGCTTCGACGATGTCTTCCACCACGAGCCTGCGTAACAGCACGGTTGCGACTGCCACGAACGGCGCTGCGAGCATGATCCCGAGGACGCCGCCGGTGAGGCCGAGCACGACCTGCGCCGCAATCGTGAGCGCGGGCGGTAGGTTGACGACGCGGCGTTCGGCGATCGGGATCACGATGAAGTCGTCGATCGTGTGCGCGAGCCAATAGAGCACGATGACGACGAGAACGCGTTGCCAGCCAAACGGGAGTGCGAGCAAGAGCGTCGGGAGCGCCGCCGCGATCGCGCCGACATTGGGAACGAAGGCGAAGATCGCGGCCAGGATACCGAGCGCGGCGGCATCCGGCATTCCGGCAAGACGGAGTCCGATGCCGACGAGCGCGCCGACCGTTATCATCGAGATCGCCCGAGCCCGCAACCAGAGCGCGATCGTTCCAGCGGCTTCGCTTAGCGCTCCGTCGACGCGTGCACGCTTTGACGGAGCGATGAGACGGAGAAAGCCATCGATGTAGGTACGCGGCTCGGCGGCGAAGCAGACGGCGGCAAAAATGAGAATCGCAACGTCGATGAGTGTCGCGAAGGTGCCCCCGGCAAAACCTCGCAAAACGCCGACCATCCCGCCCGCGCCCGTAAGCAGGACGCCTGGGTCGGGTACCGTTGCGGCGATCCGCGAAGCCCATGGTTCGTTCTGCGCGATGCGAACCACGGTTTGCGCGGCACCGGGGAGTGCGACGAGTAATTGCCGGACTTGTGCTGCGATCAGCAATTCCCAGAGCAAGAGAATGGCAGCCACGATCGCGATGCTCCCGACGATAACGGCCATGAGTCCGACCGCAACCGGCGCCCGTAACGAGCGGCTTATGGCGACGGCACCCGCGCGCAACGGTACTGCGAAAATCGCGGCTGCGAAGAATACGAGCAAGATGTCGTGGAGTGTAAAGATGATGACCGCCGCCACGAGCAACCCAAAAGCGAGCCACACCGCTTTGATCGCGTCGGTTCTTGCGTGCACGACGTTGTTCACATCAGCTAGCCTAAGCTTCGAGAGTCGTGGCTATATGAAGAAATTGCGAAGACACGATTAAGCGGCGATACGCTGCCGCTTGCGCCACGCTTTGCTCGGCTCGAAGACGAGCGCACTGCAGGCCCCGACGAGTACGGCGATACCGAGATCGCGGAATGTGAGCGGCGCGAGCGCCATCGCGTGAGCGATCGGTGTGAAATAGACGATCGCAAACGTGCTCGCAACCGAAAACGCCAGGATCGATTGTAGCGTACGCGTCCAGACCACGCCCCAGAACGGGCGCTCGCGTGCGTCCTCGACGAGGACTAAGAACATCTGGCCGGTGATCATTGCCACGATCGCCGAGCTACGCGCCGTTTCGACCGGCACGTGGCGCGACAGGAGCGTGAGAAACAGCGCGACGACCGCGATTGCGAGCGTACCGCCAAGCGTTAGCGCGTGCACCCAATCGGTTCGATCGAGCAACGCAGCCCGCGCGTCGCGAGGCGGGTGCGACATGAGATCGGCACTCCCCGGGTCGCTTTCGAAGACGAGCGACGATGTGGGATGGACGATGATCTCGAGGAAGACGAGGTGGATCGGAAACAGCAACAGCGGTGCCCCCGCGAGTGGCAATACGACCGCCGAAATCAAGAGCGGTGCGTGAAAAGCCACCAGATAGCGGAACGCACGTTTGAGATTATCGAAGATGCGGCGGCCGTCGCGGACGGCATCCACGATCGTGCCGAAATCGTCGTCGAGGAGAACGAGATCGGCAGCACTCCGTGCGACCTCGGTGCCGCGCTCTCCCATCGCGATGCCGATATCGGCTTCGCGAAGCGCGAGCGCATCGTTCGTCCCGTCACCCGTCATCGCGATGACGGAGCCATTGGCGCGAAGTGCCTTGACGATCCGCAACTTCTGCTCGGGCCGAATCCGCGCGAACACGCGCACCGTACGCACTGCATCCGCAAGCGCTTCATCCGAAAGCGCCCGCAAAGCGTCTTCCGACATAACACGATCGGCGTCGTCACCAAAGCCGACCTCACGCGCGACAGCACGTGCCGTCGAGGCGTGATCGCCCGTAATCATGATGACCTCGATGCCGGCGCGGCGACACTCTTCCAAACGGATGCCGATCGATGGGCGCACGGGGTCGGCAAACACTAATAATCCGATCGACTTCAGCTGCCAACGTTCGGGATGTTCGGCATCGTCGAGTTCGTGAAAATGCCCTTCGGCAACCGCGATCGCTCGCATCCCGCGCGCGGTTCGCGCATCGTGTTCTGCGACGATCCGCTCGCGTTCGAGACCGAGCGCTGCCGTCAACGCGAGCACGGCTTCGAGCGCGCCTTTGACCGCGACCCGGAAGCCATCGCCATCGCGCCAAACCGTCGCCGCATACATGCGCTGCGGATCGAATGGCAGATCCCGCACGACCTCAAAGCGTGGTCGAATGACGGCGAGCTGTTGTGCTTTTTTCGCGATGGCGATGTCGAGCGGATCGACGAGTCGACTTGGGCTCGCAACGACAGCCGCGAGGATGACATCTGCCTCGGAACGTCCGTCGAATGCGATCGTTTCTTGCAGGTCGAGACGGCCGAACGTCAAGGTTCCGGTTTTGTCGACGCAAATAATTTGCGTCGTGCCGAGCGTTTCGACGCTCGCAAGCCGACGGACGAGGGCGTTGTTCTTCGCTAGGCGCCACGCGCCGAGCGCCATATACAGCGTGTAGACCATTGGAAGCTCTTCGGGAATCGCTGCCATCGCGAGGCTGATCGCCGCAATAATCGCGAGCGGCCAGCCGACACCATGTGCGACTCGGGCGAAGAAGACGACGACGCAGATCGCGACGACGACGATGCTCAATTGCACCACGATTTGCCGGATCGCGTGTTGGATTGGTGTCGTCGACGGAGTCGCTTGCGCGAGCAATCCCCCGATACGTCCGTATTCCGTAGCGGGGCCTGTCCGATCGACGATGGCCAAGCCGTGTCCGGCGAGCACTTTCGTACCGGCAAGCACTCGGCGCGCATCCGCAGTGAGATGTTCCGTCTTTTCGACGGGGATCGATTCGCCGGTCAACGCGGATTCATCGATCGATAACCACGTACCGGTCGTTACGAACCCGTCGGCAGCGACGATATCGCCCTCGTCGAGGACCAACACGTCGCCCGGCACGATCTGCGTTGCTTTCAGCCGCTGGACAACACCGTCGCGCATCACCGTGGCGTCGGGTGAGGCCAGGAGACGGAGACGTTCGAGCGCAGCATCGGCTCGCTGTTCGAGAATCGCGTTCACCAAAAAGATCGGCACGAGTGCGATCATCATCACGATCGCATCGAAGCGATCGCCGAGCCAGAAATACGCGGCAGCCGCCCCGAGGAGGAGCAAGACCATCGGATCGGCCGCGAGTCTTAAAGTAAACGCAAGTGCGGACGTGCGTTCCGCAACGGGTACGAGTTCATTTGGGCCAACACGTTCGAGCAGTTGACGTGCTTCCGTACTTGTTAAGCCCTTTGGTTCTTCGCCGACCGGCGCGATGGTTTCAGCGCCGATCATGACGATGAATGAGATACAGAGCTGCTTCGTTCATGTTGCATTCTAAAGACTGCGATTCGTTTTCGTTGATAAGCAAATCGAAAATCCCCGCGCTGCCTCGACTACGAAGGTCTTCAATTCACGTGAATACCGTGCGAACGAGAGGATTCGTCAGACCTTCACAACCGTCTATCATGCTGAAGATCTCATTCTACGAGGAGACGTTTTTCATGAATTTATCGCTTGGCGCCCGTTCTTTTGCGATCATCGGTCTTGCCACGGCTGCGATCTTCGCCCGCCCGATCCTGACCGCGGCGTCCCCAACGGTCGACGTTGCCGTGAAGAACTGGTCGTTCACGCCGGCAACGATCGAGGCGCGTGTCGGAGAGCCGACGGCGTTGCGGTTTACGTCGACCGAAGGGGTTCACGGCGTCGAATCCACGCAGATCGGCCTTGCGAAAACGATGATCGTCCCGGGCAAGGCATCCGAGGTGTCGTTCACGCCGAAGACCGCTGGAACGTTTGCCGTACATTGTGCGATCGTTTGCGGCGCGGGTCACGAGAAGATGGTGATGACCGTTAAAGTTGCGCCGTAAAGACCACAAAAGAACAGGGGGGTGCCGCATGAAGCATGCGGCACCCCCTTCTTTATACCCCCGGCGACCTTAAGAAACGGTCGTGAGATTCTTGACGTTTGCCACGCCGGAGATCGAATAGGCGGCCATTGCCGCGTTGTCGTGTTCCGTCCACGAATGGACCGCACCGCGCAGTGTTACGTTGCCGGCTGACGTTTCGATTTGAATGCGATTAGCATCGATCTCGGCATTGCGCATGAACGAATCGCGAATCTTTATTTTAACGTCAATTGCTGCAACGCGCGGGTGAAGAACGATGTCGTTCGAGACGCCGCGTACGCCCGCTAGCGATGCGACGGCGAGACGTGCGGCCTCCCGCTGATACTGCCAATCGACGGTTCCCGTCAGGGTGATCCAGCCAGCTTCCACTTTCACGAGAACGGAATTTTCGGGAAGGTTTGCATTCCAACGCAATGCGTCGAGTGCGTACTTGGCAAGATCGACGTCGTTGCGTTTATGCAGCGCAGGAAGCTCGATCGTTAGTTCTTCGGCAATCCCGTGTACGCCGCGCACGCGTTTCACCGCTTTTTCGACGGCGAGCTTCTGCGCGTAACTCTTCACGGTTCCGGTGAGTGTCACCACACCATCGCTGACCGCGACTGCGATATCACGTTCGTCGAAGCTCGGATCGAATGCAAGTTCTTCGATGACGTCCTTTTGCAGATCCATACGAGTTGTGACCATAATTTTTGACTCCTTGTCAATAGTTGACGCCAACGATAGTACGCGAAACGTGTGAAGGAACGATGAAGTCTGGGGGGAGGCACCTTACGCTTCGCCTCTTCGCATGTCGTGCACACGTCGGCATTAGTCTGGTCACATGGCACAGACCAGTGGCACGATCGAACCCAAATCGAAAGACGACCAACGCGCGACTTTCGCGTTTCTCGAGACGGGTGCGAGTTACGGTGAAGGCGTCGCTGAAATCGAACGAATCGATACCCATGCGTCGGTCATTTTTCTTGCTGGAGAATACGCGTATAAACTCAAGCGTGCCGTAAGCTTTTCATACTTGAATTTCTCGACGGTCGCTCTTCGCGAAGCCAGCTGTCGCGCGGAACTCGCGCTCAACGGACGAACGGCTCCCGATCTCTATCTCGCGGTGCGATCGATTACGCGTGCGAAAGATGGCGCGTTGAGTTTTGATGGATCCGGAGAAACGATCGACTGGGTCGTCGTCATGTTGCGCTTCGATCAGGGATTGCTCTTGGACCGAATGGCGGCAGATGGAGCGCTCGACGATCGGCTGATGGAACGCGTGAGCGCGGAAATCGCAAGTTTTCATGCGGCAGCGGAGAGCATGCCGCACATTGGTGGGCGCGCGTCGCTCGAGATGGAAATCACGGGAAACGCTCAAAATCTTGCGCTTATTTCGCCGCAGATCTTTGCGGCGGACGTGGTGTCGTCACTCGTCGCGAGCTGGCTGATCGAATTGGAGCGGTATGCTGCGCTCTTAGATCGGCGCAGCGAAGGCGGGAAGGTGCGGCGCTGTCATGGCGATCTGCATTTGCGCAACATCGTTCTTTGGCACGACCGGCCGACGCTCTTCGATTGCATCGAGTTTAACGAGCATCTTTCGTGTATTGACGTCTTGTACGATCTGGCGTTTCTTTTGATGGATCTGCGGTATCGGGGGCTTGCTGCCTTCGCAAACGTGGTCTTCAACGCGTATCTCGACCGCCGCGATGAAACGGATGGTATCGCGGCGCTTCCCCTCATGATGTCGCTACGTGCGGCTATTCGAGCCCACACGGGCGTCGCTTCCGCGCAATCGCAAGTCGCAGCGAGCGATCGGGAAACGAAGCTCGACGAAGCGCGGGCGTATCTCCTCCTCTCCGAACGACTTTTGCGCGAAGAACGACCGAGGTTGATCGCGATCGGTGGTTTGAGCGGTACGGGGAAGTCGACGTTGGCGCGTGCGATTGCGCCGGAGATCGGTCGCGTGCCGGGAGCTCGGCTCTTTCATACCGACGCGCTGCGTAAAGCAATGTATGGGGTCGCGAAGGACGAACGCCTGGCGCCCGAAGCCTACGAATCCGCCGTTAGTGAACGCGTGTATGCGATTGCGCGAGAAAAAGCTGCCGCGACGCTGCGCGCCGGGTGGAGCGTCATCGTCGATGGCGTCTTCACGCGCGCCGAGGATCGCCTCGCTATCGAAGCAACGGCTCGCGACTGCGGCGTTTCGTTTACGGGCCTCTGGCTTCGTGCGGAGGGCGATATCTTGCGCGCGCGGGTTAAGCAAAGAAGCCTCGACATGTCTGATGCCACCGTGTCCGTTCTCGAAAACCAACTCCAGACGTCACCCGGCACCATCGATTGGCGCGTGATCGATACGGCAGGCACACCCGCCGACTGCGCGAGGCTGGCTCGGGTCGCGCTCATCCGGTCCTAACGAGGCGTGAATTCAGTGCTTCTTCCTATGATCTTCGCGTCTACCGCGCACGCTTTATTGAGACAAGAGTTCAATGATTAATCGAGGAGAAGTCCACGTGATTCGACAGAACCGGTTTCAACGATGACGGGCATCCTTCGTCATCTTCTGGTGGCAACCGACGGCTCTGCGACTGGCAACCGCGCTGTCGCGTTCGGAATTGCTCTCGCGCTGCGCCACGATAGTACTATTTTGTTTTGCAGCGTTGTCGATCACGCCGCTGCAATCGGCGAGAGTTCTGCGGCGAACGGCGGCTTTGGCGTCCTCATTCCGCTCGTGCAAACCTTGGATGACGCAGCCGATTCGATTCTGGCGGAAGCTGCGAAACGCGCCACGGGCGCCGGCGTAACCGCCACGACGGCGGTACTCGACGGCCACTCGGCGACGGCGATCGTGATGCTCGCGCAAGAACGCCATGTCGACGCGATCGTCATGGGCACGCAGGGTAAACGTGGCTTCGAACGATTTTTCATGGGAAGTACCGCCGATGGTGTGCTCCGGCGTACCGATGTCCCGACGTTTGTCGTGCCGCCGGGGGGCGGTGATGCGGAACCGTCTTTCGAGCGCATCCTCATCGCCGTCGACGACTCGGAGCCGAGCGACGCGGCGGCAACGTTCGCACGCGACTTCGCGAAGGCCGAAGGCGCGCAACTCATCTTCTGTGGCGTCTTGGATACGAGCGATCTTTTTGCAAAGGCCTCGACCTATGGATACGATCCGACGTCGATGCTCGATGAATTGCACGCGTCGGCATCATCACTCGTAGCACGACAAACCGACCATGCACGCGTTGGCGATCTTGCCATCGATAGCATCATTATCGAAGGCGACCCGGCCGAGAAAATCTTGGAATCGGCAGCGGCGCGACACGTAGGATTGATCGTCGTCGGAACGCACGGCCGCCGCGGGTTACGCCGATTATTTGTCGGCAGCGTCGCCGAAAGCGTCGTTCGTCGGAGCACGGTTCCGGTGATCGTCGTTCGTACTTCGCCTCGTCCCGACAAAACGAAAGGCGAATCGGCACTTGCGACGGGTGCGATCTGCTACACATGAGATCGAGGAGGATCTTACCTCAGGTGTCGCGTTTCGATCCCGCCACGCGAAAGGAAAACGAATGAGGCCAGTCCAGATACGTGCGAGAGCCATAGCTGCGGCGTACGCCGTCCTCCTGATCATGAGCCTTTCGCCGACGACGTCGTATGCGCAAGTACAGGCGATTCCAAAAGCAAGTGAATCCCCTATTCCGGAGACTTCGGCATCGGCAATGCCCGGTAGCGCGATGCCGCCCGGCGCGCAGATGAATGCGCTCACGGACAATCCAAACGGCTCGAACTGGCTAAAGAAGTTCGATCGTCAGCCAAAAGACATGTCGATGCCGATGCAAATGCAAATGCAAATGCAAATGCCAACGAACGGCATGCGCGGTAAGATGAGTCATAAAATGATGATGGAGCACCGCATGATGATGAACCGAATGAAGAAGCCGTCCATGAGCATGCCGATGCCGAAGCCGCCCGCTACGAAGTAGACTCATCGCGTATCCCGCGGGCTTCGATAGAGAGGAAATGACGAAGTGTTCTTGCTCGTTATTATCGTCGTCTTGATCGTTCTATTTAGCGGTGGAGGGCACTATTATGGCGGCGGACAGTACCGGAACTATGGGTTCGGCGCTGGCGGGCTCTTGGTAATTGTTTTAATCTTCCTGCTCCTTAGCGGATCCATGCACATCGGCTCCATGCACAACTGAGCTGCCGCTATGAAGGGTTCATACTAGCAGTTTTTTATTCGGTGGGGAAAAATCGCCGTCCGAACGCATCGTCGATCGAAGAGCCGACGTCCGGTTCCGTGTGCGCGGGCCGTTCTTGGGTAGAAGCCACCGGTGCGCCCAAAAATCGAGTCTCCCGTCGTCTTCTGCCTTCACTATCTCGGGGGAAGTGCGCGCGAGTGGTCGCGGGTTATCGATCTCGTTCACAACGCGCGTTGCATTCCGCTCGATCTGCCGGGCTTCGGTGACGCGAGCGAAGCGAGCGGCTACACCGTCGTGGAAATGGTCGCGCACGTCGAGCGCGCGATTGCCGCGCTTGCGCCGCATCGTTGGTTCGTCGTGGGACATAGTATGGGCGCGAAAATCGCGACGGTCATCGCTCGGCGTGCCGAAGATGGCGTTGGCCTCTCCGGACTCGAAGGCTTGGTGCTCGTTGCGGGATCTCCGCCGAGTCCCGAGCCGATGCCGGATGAGCAACGGCGAACGATGCTCACCTATTTTTCGGGCGATACTGCAGCACAGCAGGCCAACGCCCGTACGTACGTCACACGAAATACAAGCGCGCCGCTCGACTCGGAGTTCGAAGCAATTGCGGTCGCCGATGTCTTGCGCGCCAATCGTAACGCATGGCGTGCATGGCTCGAAAATGGAAGCCGCGAGGATTGGGCGGATCGCATCGGTATCGCGCGTACCCCGACGCTCCTCATCGCGGGTGGCGAGGACGCCAATCTCGGCCCGAGCGCGCAAAGGGCGCTCGTGGCTCCGCATTTCGCGAACGTTCGTCTCATAACGCTTGCCGGTGCGAAGCATCTCTTACCGATGGAACGCGCCGAAGACGTTGCGCGCGCGATCTCCGATCACGTCGCCGAGGTCACGTATCGCGCGTTGATCGCATCTGACCGCGTCGGTGCGAAGACGCGCGATACGCTTCTCGCGCGGTCGAATCCGGACCACCACGCGTACGCTCCGATCGCCCTCGACGCATCGTCGTTCGAGATACTCCGCGCCGTGCTCGCGCGCGTGATTCCGCAAGATGCCGAAACTCACATCGAGCTCGCCGCGCGAATCGACACACAACTCCATTCCGATACCGGCGATGGCTGGCGCTTCGACATCTTGCCGACCGATCGCGAAGCCTATCGCGCGGCCTTGCAAACCCTCGATTCCGTCGCGCACCGAGAACATGGCCAAATATTCGAGCACCTCGATGCGGCGCAGCAAGATGACTTTCTCGAGCGCGTTGCCGATGGTCGCCTCGAAAGTTCGAGCGACGGTCTGGGTGCGCAACAGATGCGCTCGTGGTTCGAAGAACTCCGTGCCGATGCCGTCAGAGCCTATCTCGCGGATCTCCGAACGCTCGCGCGCATCGGCTATAGCGGCATCGCCAATGGCGGCGACGGTACGCCGAAATCGGGCTTCGCGCGCGTCGGTCTCGGCGAACGAGAAGCGTGGGAACCCATCGCGACGACGGAGCGCATACGATGAACCTCGAGGGGATGCGACGTTACGAAAACGACGACATCGTCGACGCCGTCGTCATCGGTACGGGAGCCGGCGGAGCGCCACTTTTGGCGCGGCTCGCGACGGCCGGCGCGCACGTGGTCGCACTCGAAGCCGGCCGGAATTGGACACCGGAAGAGTTTCCCTCCGACGAGCTCGCGGCATCGGGCATCTATTGGCTCGGCGAGCGCTTGAGTGCGGGCGAAACGCCCAACGCTTTCGGTGCGAACAATAGCGGCACGGGCGTCGGCGGTTCGACGCTCCACTGGGGCGCGTTCTGCCCGCGACCCGACGCACACCAATTCCGGTTGCGCTCCGAGTTCGGTGTGGGCGTAGACTGGCCGTTCGCGTACGACGAACTCGTGCCGTATCTCCAACGTGTCGAAGCGTTCATCGGTGTTTCGGGCCCGGAATCATATCCGTGGGATGTGGCGCGACGCTATCCCTTACCGCCGGTCGCGCGTAACGCGCCCGCGCAACTCTTGAAGCGTGCGTGCGATGCGCTTGGCGTCCGTGCGACCGACGCACCCGTAGCCGTAGCGTCGCAGAATTTCGCCCAAGACGGCGCTGAAGAACGGCCTGCGTGCATCAACTGTGGCGCGTGCCATCAAGGCTGCCGCATCGGTGCGAAAGCGAGTATGGACGTCACGTATCTGCCGCTCGCCGTGCGCGCGGGCGCGGAAATACGTCCGGAGTGCGTCGCGTATGAATTCACCTACGATGCGAGCGGAGAGATCGTCGCCGTCATCTATCGCGACGCAGCGGGACTCGAGCGACGTCAGCGATGTCGAGCCGTCTTTCTCTGCGCGGGAGCGATCGAAACGCCACGACTCCTCTTACATCTCGGCATCGCGAACTCGAGCGGTCAGATCGGCCGCAATTATATGGCACACGTCGCGACGCAAGTCTGGGGTACGTTCGCGGACGAGACGCGACCGAACAAAGGCTATCCATCATCGCTCATTACCGAAGATTTCTTGCGACCGGCAGACGCTGATTTTGTCGGCGGTTACGTCGCGCAGAGTCTCGGAATGGTGCCCGTCACCTGGGGCCAGCAAGTCGCGCGCGCTCGCGGGCTGTGGGGGCGACCGCTCGTCGACTATCTGCAGACTTACAATCACGCGGCAGGCATCGGCATCAACGGCGATTGTTTACCGCAAGACGGCAACTACGTCGAGCTAGCGGATGAGACGGACGACCACGGTATGCGAAAAGCCCGCATTCATTTCACGGCGGGCACGAACGAAGTACGTATGAAGCGACACGCGGAGCGTCTGATGACGGCGCTCTGGACGGAAGCGGGCGCGAGTGATATCTGGAGTGCGAATCGTTACGCGCACACGATCGGCACGTGCCGGATGGGCATCGATCCCGCGCACGCCGTCGTCGACGGAACCGGGCGCAGCTTCGACGTTCCCAACCTTTGGGTTTGCGACAACTCGGTCTTCCCGAGCGCGCTCGCCGCGAATCCGGCGCTCACGATCATGGCGCTGGGCTTGCGGACGGCGGAGACGTTCTTACGCGAGGCGCGTGCTTGAATCGAGATGTCGCGCTTCGGCTTCGGCGATCGCCGTCGCCGCAAGCACGAGGGCGAGATGGCTTAGGGCCTGTGGCATGTTTCCAAGCATCTCGCCCGTCGTAGCGTCGAGCTGTTCTGCGTAGAGTCCGAGATCGGCGTCGCACGCCGCGATCATCGAATCCATCTGCCGATGTGCTCTCGGCACGTCGCCGAAGAGCGCATACGTTTCCGCGAGCCAGAATCCGCATGCGATGAACGTACCTTCCTCGCGCTCCATCCCGGAGTAGCGATAAACGAGCGGCCCACGCGCGAGCTCCTTCGCAATCGCATCGCGCGTCGCAACGAAGCGCTCGGGACGGTGCGCACCGAATCGCGTCGCGAGGAGAAAGGCAGCATCTAAACGTTCGGTTCCGGGATACATCGTGTACGCGTTTTGCTTCGGCGACCAACAATTCGCGTCGATCCAATCGGCGATTCGTTCGCGTTCGCGTTCCCAGCGAGACGTACTCGACGCATCGATCTCACCTTTGCGCGCGAGTTCGAGCGCACAATCGCACGCTGCCCAACACGATATCTTCGAGACGGTATAGTGTTCGAGCGCTACGAGCTCCCAGATGCCCGAATCGCGATCGTTCCAGAGATCGAGGCACGTGTCCGTGAGCTTGCCGAGGAGCGCGCGCGTTCCCGAGTCGAGCACGTGTCCGCCCGCGACGAGGCACGCTGCCGTTTCGAGCACGTCGTTGTAGATGCCGAGTTGCGTTTGATCGCGCGCGCGATTGCCGACGCGGATGGGTCGACTCGCCGCATATCCGGGCACGCCGATCGTCGTCTCTTGCGGTGCGACGACCGTATCGAGGGTATACATCGTACAGAGGCGGTCGTCGTTCGCGCGTACGGCGCCCACGAGCCACAGGAAGGCAGCCATGGCCTCTCCCGTCGCGCCCACGCGCAAGAATGCTTTGATCGTGAACGCGACGTCGCGCGACCACGCATAGCGATAGTCGTAGTTTTTATCGCCACCGAGCCGTTCGGGTAAGGACGTCGTCGCAGCGGCTGCGATGGCGCCCGTCGGCGAGAAGACGAGAAGCTTGAGTGCGAGCGCGCTACGCTTTACGACGCTCGCGTAGGGACCATCGACGTGTAAGTGTTCGGTCCACTCACGCCACGCGCGATCGGAACGATCGATGCGCGTGTCGATTTGCGCGATCGTCGGTAAGACGAGCGGCTCGTTCTCGTTTGCGAGGAGCGCGATCGTATCGCGCGATTGCGCGTGCGTAAGGATCGTCGCACTCGCACCGCGATCGTCGCTCGCACCGAACGCGATGCCATCCGTACTCCGAATCCCCGCCATCACATCGCCGACGTGCCAAACGTCGCCATGCGCGCTGCTCTCGCGCCTCGCCTTCGTATCGTCGAATCGGCGACCGAAGCGAATCTGGATTTGGAAATCGACGGTGCCTTCGAGACCCTCGATCCGCCGCGCGAGTTCGCGCCACGAAAGGATTCCGGCAAGACCGCCGTTGAGCGAATCGGTCACGCGAGCGCGACCGGTCGCGGTCGTATAGACGTGTTCGAGAACGTTACTTTCGGCGCGATATTGCCGCTCGACGGTAAACGGCCCGGTGGGCGTTATTGCAAAATGACCGCCCTCGTTTGCATCGAGGATTCGGTCGAAGAAGGGCGTGCTATCCATATTTGGCACGCACCACCAATCGATCGAGCCATCTGCGGCGACGAGAGCGACGCTGCGCCCATCACCGAGCGCGGCGTAACGGTCGAGGGGCAACTCTCCCGCTACGCGTTCGATCGCGGCACTCACGGGACGTAAGCTTCGAACATGATGCTCGGCACATTAAACGTGAAGACACGCGGCTCCGTGTCGTTTGCACTGGCGCCGAAACGGGAAACGTACCACAATGCAAGCCGATGAACGCGAACCAACACCGCAGTCGCAATCGCTCGTCACGATGGCGACGGCGGGCGCGGTCGGCGGGCTCGCGGGCGCGGCGATCAAGCTCGTCTGTGAAGCGATCGTGCCACCCCGTTCGCCCGATCGCGAACCGCCGCCGGGGGTGATTGCGGCAAACGTCGTCCGTGCTGTGAACGGTCGCGAATTGTCCTCCGAACGTCAGAATTCGGTCGCGCTTTGGATCCATTGGTTCTTTAGCGTCGCGACGAGCGTCATGTACGGCGTCATCGTTTCCCGGTCGCCGCGCGCGTCGCCCAAAAAGGGGATCGGATTCGGCATCGCCGTGTGGGCGGGGCTCCACGAGATCACGTTGCCGTTGCTTCGGGCGACACCGCCACTGCGCAAACTCCCGATCGGCGAACAAGTTAATGAGTTGATCAGCCACGTGATCTTCGGAACGACCGTTGAATACGTCCGCGGTGCGGTGCTCGCGGCCGCGAGCGGGAGCAAAGGGGAGCGCGCGTAACGACCCGCATGCACGCCTGATGAAAGCCGTCGTCTGTCGTGCCTGGGGGCCGCCTGAAAACCTCACCATCGAAGAGATGGTGAGTCCCTCGACGGGAGCGACATCCGTAAAGATTCGAGTCGCTCGTGCGGGAGTCAACTTTCCCGACGTTTTGATCGTGCAAGGCACCTACCAAGATAAGCCTCGATTTCCGTTTAGTCCCGGGGCCGAAGTCTCCGGCACCGTGGTTGAAGTCGGCGAGCGCGTCGTTGATTTCGCGGTTGGGGATCGCGTGATGGCCGTCTGCCAAATCGGTGGATTTGCCGAAGACGTCGCCGTACATCACGGATCCGTCTTCAAAATACCCGATACGATGTCGTTCGATGTTGCAGCCGCGCTGCCGCTCGCGTACGGCACGACGATCCACGCACTCGTCGATCGCGCCGCCCTCGCACCCGGTGAGACGCTGCTCGTCACCGGTGCTGGAGGCGGCGTCGGTATCGCGGCCGTGCAACTCGGGAAAGCACTCGGTGCGACGGTCATCGCGGCCGCGGGATCTGCGGAAAAACTCCGCGCGGCACGCGAGGCCGGTGCGGCGCACACGATCGATTACACGACGGAGAACGTCGTCGATCGCGTTCGCGAATTGACGAAGATGCAGGGCGTCGACGTCGTGTACGATGCCGTCGGCGGCGATGTGTTCGATGCGTGCGTGCGCGCGATCGGCTGGGGCGGGCGCTTGCTTATCGTCGGCTTTGCGGCGGGGCGCATTCCGCAAATCCCAGCGAATCGCTTATTACTCAAGAGCGCGTCCGCGCTCGGGGTCTACTGGGGTGCGTTCGCCACGCGCGAACCCGCAAAGAACCGCGCGAACTTCGAGCGCCTCGAGGAGTTCTACCTCGAGAAGAAGATCGACCCAAAAATCGGCGCGACCTACGCTTTCGAAGATGCACCTCAGGCGATCGTCGACCTCATGAATCGTAAAGTCATCGGAAAAGCGATCGTCGTCGTTTCGTGATGGCGGCCTCTACTTGTCTTTGGGTCGTATGCAAAAAACTGCGTCGGCCCCACGAGCGATCTCGACGTTTCGGTCGTTCGCGAAGCCGATTTGGCGCGACGATCCTCGCGGTACCTCGATACGTTTCCGGCGACCATGTTTGGTATTTCGGAGGCGAATGAATTCGCTGTGCGCGCGCTGCGATGTATTGCATTTGCAAAACACACGATCGCGAGCGACCACGGCAACTGACCCCGGTAACGAAGCCTCCGGAGGATGTCCTTCGCGTTGGCCAGCCTCGCGATAGATATCCACGCACGGGCAGGGACCCTCGCGCGAAGCGCGGATTGTTCTCCATGCTCACGTACGCGAATGCGGAGACGGCTTACGACCATTTCGTCGCTTCATTCGGCGACGGGTTGCCTATCGTCTTACCGACACCGCAGCGCGTGGACGACCTCGTGCGCGCTTCCGGCCGCGATCCCAATGAGGTTCTCGGCGCGATCTTTCCGAGCGGCACGCTCGTAACCGTGCGCGATGTCGCCGTCAATGCGGTGATGGCCGGATTGCCGATCGCCGCATTCGCGATCGCGCTCGCAGCCGTCGAAGCGGCGACCGACCCTATTTTCAATTTAAATGGTATTCAATCGACGACGCATCACGCAGCGCCGCTGATTATCGTTAGCGGTCCGCTCGCAGAAGGAGCGGGCATGAACGCTGCATGCAATGCGCTAGGCCAGGGTAACCGTGCGAACATGACGATCGGGCGAACGCTGCGATTGGTGATGATGAACGTGGGCGGCGGTCGTCCCGGAGAAACCGATATGAGCGTCCAGGGCTCGCCCGCGAAGGCGGGCTTCGCCTATGCGGAGCGGCTCGATGCGCTCCCGTGGCCCTCGCTCGCGCAGCGTCAGACCGGTCGCGCGGATGCGACGACGGTCACGCTCTTCGCCGCCGAAGGCCCGCACATGCTCGGCGATCATCGCAGCGCCACAGCCGATCGTTTACTCCATAACTTTGCCGAGACGATGCGCGCGCCGGGATCTACCAACGCATGCGCGCCGGGCGAAATGGTGCTCGCCATCTGTCCGCAACACGCTGCGATCCTCGCGCGCGATGGCTTCGATCCCGGCACGATCGCTCGCGAACTCTTCGAACGCGCGCGCAATCCGCTCGGCTTTCTCGAAAGCCTCGGTGAATTCGATGATACGCGCACGCGACGCTTCGCCTCGGCCTACGGCGATCCAGATGATCCTCAGACGCGCGTGCCCGTTATCGCGCTTCCGGAATCGCTGATCGTAACGGTAACGGGCGGGAGCACGGGCGGCTTCTCGACGATCGTTCCCACGTGGCCGGCGAGCACGCATGTCTTTCGAAACGTCCGAGGTAACACGTGATCGAAGTTCACGATCCCCGCGGCTCACGCGCGACGCCGAACCTCAATATCGCGGTACGGCCGTCGTCGCTTCATGGCTTAACGATCGGCTTACTCGAGAACGGCAAAGAAAATGCCGATGCGTTGCTCGATCGCACGGCCGAGCGCTTGGCCGGGCGTGGCGCGACGATCGTGCGCGCGCGCAAGCCATCGTTTTCGCGACCCGCGCCTGGTGAGGTGATCGATTCGCTCGCGCATTGTGATGCGGTCATCGCGGCGCACGGCGGTTGAGGCAGTTGCGTGTCCTGCAGTTTGCGGGATGCAGCCGAACTCGAATCGCGCGGCGTGCCGACGGTCGTCTACGCAAACGATGTCTTTCGCCCGATCGCCTTCGGTACGGCTGAGATTCTCGGGTTTTCGCACGCGTACGTCGATGCGAATGTCGTCTTTTTCGCACACCCGACATCCAATCTCACGCGCGAACAAATTTTCGGTCTCGTCGATGACGCGATCGAGACGGTCGAGCGCGCGTTACTCGGTACGCGCGAAGCGATCGCGTTGAGACCAAACGCCGGCGCGCACGCCATCGATATCTCAGGCGTTCGCGAGTTGCTCGATCCCCTTCGCGCGAGCCTCCTGGAAGATGGTGCGACGCTCGCGATCGATAACGTGCGCGGCGACGTCGTGCACGCGCGGCTCGATGTCGACGAAGCGGCGTGCGCGGACGGCACGTGCGTCCTCCCTCGCCGTAATCTGGTCGCACTTCTGGAGGCCGCGCTTGGCGCGCGATACGACGGAATTCACGTCGACCTCGACGATTCGCGCGAAAGATCCGTCGCTCGCTGAGCTCCGTCGATCTTTTAGCCCATCAACGATCGTCGCTTTCGGTGCCTGCGCTCGCGGCATTGACGTCGAGCGAGCGCGAGCCGACGATCGAATCGAAGAGCGCTTCGACGTTCGCGCCTCGCCCGGAATCATCGAGCGTGATCTTCCCGATCGTGATCGCCGGAAGCGACTTTGCTTTGAGCTTTTCGTTCACACCCGGAAGATCGCGCGCGGTCAACGTCGCGAAGCTTTTTTCGACGTCGGCGAGATCACGATCGAGGGCATCGACGCGCGCCATCGCATAATTGGTCGGTGCGCCTTCGCTCGAAAGGAGCACGCCGTAGATATCTGCCGTTAGCTCGCGCAGGCGCTCTTCGCCCGTGATCGCGCCGCCTTCTTTCGTTGCGACGAGCTTTTTACGAAGGACATCGGCGCGCTCCGCAAGTTGCGCGAGATCGCCGCGGAGCGCGTCGCCCGCCGGGAGCTTCGCGCTTTCGGTCACAACGCTCGAACGCACGATCGCAATCGCGCCCGCAACGGTCGACATGCGCGTAAAGATGCCTTTGACGCGATTCACGGCATCGAACTGCGCTTTGCGATCGGCGAGCGAATAGGTCGCGCGTCGATCGAGGCTTACGACGAAAGGCATCGCGTAGGTCTTGCCGTCTTTGGTGAGGCGTGCGGTGTAGGTGCCGGGCAAGACGCGCGGCCCTTCGTTCGCACCACCCGCGATCGTAGCTGCGGGTGGAACGAACGGTGCCTTGGTGCGCATCGACCAGACCACACGGTTGAGGCCTTTACGAATACCCGGCGGGATCGTGTCGACCACGTGCCCCGACGCATCGAGAATGTCGAGATTGAGTTTCCCGATCACTTGCCGCGAACGGAGATAGTATGAAATCACCGCGCCGTTCGCCGGATTATCCCCGGAATACGACGCGTCGCCCTCCGACCATCCACCGCGCGCTTGCAAGCGCTGTTGTACGGGGCGTCCGGGAAGAAGCGTTACCTCGGATGCGAGCGTTTGGGCCGACATGTTCCGTAGCGGCGTAAGATCGTCGAGGATCCAGATGCCGCGCCCGTGCGAGGCGATCACGAGATCTCGATCGCGCTCTTGCTCGACGATATCGCGTACCGCGACGGCTGGAAAATTCGCAGGCCGAAGCGCCGCCCACGATTGACCCGCATCGACCGACGTCCACAAGCCAAATTCGGTGCCGAGGAAGAGCAAATTACGATTGACCGCATCTTCACGGACGACGTGCGCGTAGCCGCGGACGCCTGATTGTGCGCCCACGAGTTGCGTCCAGGTCTTGCCAAAATCGGTCGTGCGATACAGATACGGCTCCATATCGCCGAATGTATGGCGATCGACCGTCGCGTACGCCGTTGCGGGATCGTGGCGACTCGCCTCGACCCAACTGATCCACGAGCCCTTTGGCACGCCCGCGAGCCCGCCTCCGACGTTCTTCCACGTCGCGCCGCCGTCGCGCGTGAGTTGCACGTTCCCGTCATCGGTCCCGACCCAAATGACCTTGCCGTTCTTCGGGCTCTCAGAGATCGAATAGATCGTCGTTGCGGTTTCGGCCGCCGAATTGTCGACGGTAATACCGCCCGATACTTCCTGTTTCTGGCGCTCCGGATCGTTCGTCGAAAGATCGGGCGAGATGCGATCCCACGTCGTGCCGTGATCGCGACTGCGGAAGAGAAACTGCGCGCCGATGTAGATCGTGCCACGTTCGCTCGGACTCAGGGCGATCGGCGTATTCCAATTGAAGCGAAGCTTTTCGCCGCGACGCGCTTTGGGTTGGATCTCACGCGTAGCGAGCGTGCGCCGATCGACGCGACCGATCGTGCCGCCTTGCGCTTCGGCGTAGGTGAAGTTGTTGTCGCTCGGATCGGGGAACGCCCAAAAACCATCGCCGCCGTAGAGATTCTCCCATCGGCTATTACTCACGCCGCCGGGATAGGCGCTATCGCCCGCCCACGACGAGTTATCTTGCAAGCCCCCGTAAACTTGGTACGGATCTTTATTATCCGTGCTCACGTGGTAGAACTGGCTGATCGGAAGATTGCCCGATTTCCACCACTTGGATCCACCGTCGTAGCTGAACCAGAGACCGCCGTCGTTGCCGCCGATAATGTGTTTGGCGTCGGTTGGATCGATCCAGATATCGTGCCAGTCGGCGTGGCCGCCACCCGATGAATCGGAGAAGCTCTTGCCGCCGTCGTCGGAGACGATCATCCGCAGATTCATTTTAAAGACGCGGCGATCGTTCGTCGGGTCGACGACGAGCTTGCCGAAGTAGAACGGTCGCCACACCATGCGCTGGCTGCGATCGCGTTCTTGCCACGTGAGCCCGCCATCTTCTGAGGTAAAAAGCGCCGAACGCGGGCTCTCGATGAACGCGTAGATGTGCTTCGCATTCGAGGGAGCCGTTGCAACCTCGACGCGACCCCATGGGCCTTTGGGAAGCCCGGCGTTGCTCTCGGCCGTCATCGCAGTCCACGTCGCGCCGCTATCGCTCGAGCGGAACATGCCGCTTCCCGACGGTGCCGTCGGACCCTCGCCACCGGAGCGGAACGTCCAGCCTTTGCGCCGGAAATCCCACATGCCGGCGTAAAGGACGCGCGCGTCCTTCGGATCCATCGCAAGCGACGAGCAGCCCGTGGAAAGATTGCTGCCTTTGAGCACGAGCGTCCAGGTCGCGCCGCCATCGGTCGTGCGATAAAGGCCGCGATCGGCACTATCGCTCCACAGTTTGCCGGGAACGCAGGCGTAGACGGTGTTGCCGTCTTTGGGATCGACGATAATGCGCGCGACGCGTTCGCTATTCGGCAGACCGACGTTGGTCCAATTGTCGCCGCCATCGGTCGATTTGTAGATGCCGTTACCGATCGAGACGCTGTTCCGCGTCCAGCTCTCGCCCGTCCCCACCCACACGGTTTGCGGGTTCGTGGGATCGAGCGCGATCGCGCCGATCGATTGGACGGGCTGCTTATCGAAGACCGGCGCAAACGTCGTACCGCCATCGAGTGATTTCCAGACGCCACCGGAGGCTGCGCCGACGAAAATCGTCACGTTGCCGTCTTTTTCCACGCGTGCATCGAGGGCGGCGATGCGCCCCGACATCTGCGCGGAACCGATATTGCGTAGGCCGATGCCGGAAACGGCGCCCGAGTCGAGCGATGCCGCGCGTACGGGTGCGAAGCAAAGAGCCACGGCGCATGCGCTCGCGCATGCGATCGTCTGGATGAGGCGACGCGCGATCATAATTTCGCTCCGGGGGCGGCGGGAATGGCGAAGAGGGAATCGCTTACGGGCACATTTGCGCGTGCCGTGTCGATCACGAGTTTTTGTCGGTTGGCAGAGATACTCCCGATCCCGCCGGTCTCGATCGAAAACGGAAAGTACACGCCATCGACGCGTTCGTAATCGCTGAGTTCGCTCAAGCTCACACGTTTGGAGCCACGCAGCACGCGCGTCTCCTCCACGCGGATCTCGAGATACGTTTCGGGATCGAGGTAGTAGACGTATTGTGCCGCACCGAGCCCCGCGCCGACGACGCGAAGTTTGTATGCGTCGGTACCGTCGAAATCTTCACGGCCGAGATAGGCGATGGTGCCGCCTCGCGCATTTGCCGAGAGCAACGCGCCGTCGATCGAGGCTTCATCGGCAAGCGCGCGCGTCGCATCGTCGGAGATGCGTTCGGCGTCGCGCCGTCCCTCGAATGGATTGATCCGCCAGCCGACGGTGCCGTCGTAGCCTTGCACGAGCGTGAGCCCCTGGATGCTCGATTGGATCAACGTCCCGCCATTCTTGCGTGCGCGAATCGCTTTATAAGTGAGTTGCGAGCCGCCGGGTTGGACGATTTTTCCGGTAAATTCAATGGTAGAAATCGCTGCGAGTTTTTCCGCGCCACCGCGTGCCGCCAGATTTTTCGAGACGAGATCGCTCGCCATATCGGCGCGAGCGGCGCCTGCGGTCATCACGACCAGCGCGGCGACGAGCGGAAGAAGACGTATCGCAAAGACGTGCATACCGTTAATTTTGCGAGCGTGCGGCGGTGCGCCTGCGGAAGTCGAGCGAGCCGCCTCCGCTCGATACGACTCGAAGGAGATTCGTCTCCCACACTCGCTATCGACATCATGCTTTTTCGGACTGACGGACTCTTGCCAATCGGTAGGCGTGCGCGCGCGCATTGGATCGTCGTCGCAACGTGTACGATCTTCATTGCCGTTGCCGGCAGCGGCACGGGTATCGCGGCGTTCGCTCAACCGCTCGCCGAAACCGACGACGATGCGTGCTATGGACGCCTCGATCGTTTCGATTTTAGCATTCCGCTGCGGAAGGGCGACTATCTCGCGGCCGCGCGGCTCGGCATTCGCGTGGCTGAGATCGAACGGGCGTGCGCGGCCTCAGCGCCACGCCTACCCTCACACGATCGTCAGTCGCGCGCGTTCCAACTCGATCTTGCCGCGAGCCTCTACATCACGGCGGCAGATCGGTTCGGCTGCGCGAGGCACGACCCCGAAAAGGCGAAGGCACTCGCAAACGCGTTCGAGGTCGACGCTCGTTCGCGTGCCATCGGCTTCATCGACGTGGCCACACGAGAAGCCCAGATGGACTTCACCCGTTCGCTCGCGCAATATCGACGGGCGCGGTTTCGCGAATGCGTCTAAAGAAAGTTGAGTACTCGCTCGGAGCCGGGTGAGTAGTTTCCCCGATTCTCGTTCGCGGCCATTGGGATAGGATTCGCTCATCACCCAGCGCCACGAATGGATCGACCGATGATCATCAGCAATCGTTACCGAGGCCCGCGCTACACGACCGATTCGACCGCCAACGAAGTCCGCAGCTTCGGCGCCTCCAGCGCTTCGCGTATCCATCCGACGCCCGAACGGCCAGCGGGCCCTGCAATCGGCTACACGTTCGACGAACTCTACCCTACTCTCGCTGTGACATCGACGGCGCCCAAAGCGTCGATCTTCGCCGCCGTCATCCGCGGAATGCGAGCCGTCGCCATGGCGCTTCACTTCGGTCGCGGACCGCTTCAACATTAGTGTTAATTACGGCTCGAGCGTTCCGAAGTGACCGGCGCGATAGTCCGCATACGCGCGGCGGATCTCTCGCTCCGTGTTCATCGCGAACGGCCCATCTTGCAACAGAGGCTCGTCGATCGGCTCGCCGCTGAGCACGAGAAGATGCGTTGACGGCGCTTGCGCCTCAATTGCGATCCCCGTTCCGCGATGATCGAAGACCACGAAGTCGCCGCGCGCGACGACGCGACCGCAGGTGGCCGCAGCACCATCCATCACGAGCACCGCGAGATCGTGCCTCGCATCGACCTCGAGCGTGAAACGCGCACTCATTCGCAGCCGAACCTCGAGCATGCCGACGGGCGTCACGGTTCGTGCCGGTCCCCGGACGCCCGCGAATTCCCCAGCAATAACCCGCACGGTGCCCGCGTCATCGGCGAGTATCTCACACTCGCGTTCGAAGGC
>ENA-OFCI01000172-OFCI01000172.1-metagenomes-genome-assembly--contig:-NODE-172-length-43160-cov-3.714209_pt1 | contig 43160 bp, 48 predicted proteins | sample MGYA00153391_OFCI01 | MGnify analysis MGYA00153391
TCCGAAGATCAGGGTGCCGACTAGATCACCTACAAAAGCGCCTGTAGCAGTGCCGAGCCACTGCCCTCTTGTTGCCCCCATCATTGGCACACACCTCCGACGCCGCACCCGGCCGAGTAACTGAGACAAGACGGTGGATCGGCCGGTACCCATGGGCGCAGGGCGTCATAGGCGACAAGCAGAGTATCGCAGTAGTCATCAATCCAAACCCTAGAGCAGGCAGACACCTCACTCCCGACGCACGGTTGGGATCCGCGTAGGCCCAACGGTCAGCGGACGCCTGTTGGCCGCGGTTCTCAAACTCCAGCCGGCGCTGAGCGATCTTCGTTTGGGGATCCTTAGCGGGAACACTGAAACTCGTGATCTTGGCGGAACGCGGCGCAGGCAGGTCAAGATGTAATGCAGGCCGCCTTGCATGTTCTGCCATGGGCCACGACCGGACCAGGCGGGCAGCTAGTCGTAGATGACGGCGATGCCCTGGCGCTTCAGGTTGGCGAGGCCGTCCCGCATGGCCTGCAGCTGATCGGGCGAGTGTCCTACCCAGTCCAGGAGTTCACCTACGACCTTCACCGGGTCTCGGGTGCGGTAGGACCGGGTCGGATTGCCGGGGAACTTCTTGTCCGTCACGTTCGGGTCGTCTTCGAGGGTGCCCGTCGGTTCCACAATGTAGATCTGTCCACGGCCTTTGCCTGCAGCCAGTTCAGCACCCCACGTCGCGGCATCCAGTGTTGCCGTCACGTAGACGTGGTTCATGATCCGTCCTTCTTCAAAGTTCGACGGGCGCCCGGGCACCAACAGATCGCCTACCGCGAGGTCCGCCTTAGTCCCGTGAAAAAGAGCTCCCGATTCGTGGACTTCGAACGGTTTCGGCTCGTTCCCCATGCACACCCCCAACAAGTTGTGTACGAGATTGGGCCGGCTGGCCGTGGCAGCAATACTGGGGCAGAAGCGCCCGGAAGGCGATCCTGTCGCAGGAAGCTAAGTCCTGCTGAAGTCGGGGATCGTGATCGAGCCATCCTCTGCCAGTGGGAAACCCGGGTTGTGTGCAATCTCCCAGACATGGCCGTCGAGATCGGTGAAGTAGCCCGCGTAACCGCCATACAACGTCTTGGCTGCGGGCTTGGTGACCGTGGCGCCTGCCCCCTCGGCCGCCGCGATGACGTGGTCGACCTCTTCCTTCGAGCGAACGTTGTGGGCGAGCACAATGCCACTGAAACCGGCCGCCTTGTCGTCACTGACGGCGCAGTCTCGCGCAAGCTTGTCACGACCCCAGAGAACCAAGGCGATACCGCCTGCCTGAATGAACACGGTTTCCTCGGTCTCTTGGCCGACCCAGCCCAACCGGTGATAGAACGCCCGAGCGCGATGCACGTCGGCGACACCCAAGGTGATCAGGCTGACCCGTTGCTCCATTGCTTAAAGCTATCTCGCCGCGCGGCGACGAAACTGGAAGACCTGGCGGCGTGCCGATCTGCAGGGGTCAAGCGCGCGGATCGTCTTGCCCCTGACCGGCCGCTCTATCGGCGTCCCAGGAGCCGATCCCTGATCGGTCATCGGTCCCTGCGAGCGTCGGAGAACGACGCGGCCGAGGCGCAACGCGAGCTGGGGCTGTTCTTACCGAGCCGGACCCACCAGAGCATCCTTTGTCATGGCATCATCGGGGCACTGTGTCGGTGGCAATGACCTGGCGAAGGAAGTTGATGGCGAGACCTACCTATGACGAGTCGGCCATCATTGAGGTTCGCGGGCTGACCAAGTCCTACGGGCAGGTGCGGGCGGTCAGGGGCGTTGACTTGCAGATCGCGCGCGGTGAGGTTTTCGCGATGCTCGGGCCCAACGGAGCCGGAAAGACCAGCACCGTTGAGATCCTGGAGGGCTACCGACACCGCGACGGCGGCGAGGTGAGGGTGCTCGGGCTGGATCCCGGCAAGCAGGCCCGGCTCCTGAAGCAGCAGATCGGGATAGTCCTGCAGTCGACGGGGGTGGAACAGTATCTGACCGTGGCCGAGACGCTTGTCATGTACTCCGGCTACTACCCTCACCCCCGGCCCGTCGATGAGGTGATCGAGCTCGTCGGCCTCGCGGCCAAGCGCAATGTCCGTGTGGTCAAGCTCTCTGGCGGTCAGCAGCGCCGACTGGACGTGGCGATCGCCCTGGCTGGCGACCCGGAAGTGCTCTTCCTGGACGAACCGACCACTGGCTTCGACCCGTCGGCGCGGCACGAGGCCTGGGACGTTGTCAAGAACCTGGCTGCGTTGGGTAAGACGGTGTTGCTCACCACCCACTACATGGACGAGGCGCAAAACCTCGCCGATCGCGTCGCGGTAATTTCCGAGGGTCTGATCGTCGCCGAAGGCACCCCGGCAACCCTGGCCGGCCGCGACTCCGCCCGCGCCACCGTGACCTTCACCCTGCCTGAGGGTGTCATGCCCCCCGCCGACCTGGGCGCCCGTCGCATGGCCGGCGGTGTCATGGAGTTCGCCCCAGAGGATCTGACCGTTGCGCTGCACCGGCTGACGGGCTGGGCGCTGGACAGCTCCCTCAGCCTTGAGAGCCTGCGCGTGCTTCGCCCTTCCCTGGAGGACGTCTACCTTCAGCTGACCAGCTCGACCCGGCCGGCGCTGCAGGTCGATGACCCGTCCGACCCGAGCGAGGACTGAGCGATGAACCTCGCAGCCTTGACCTTCTTCCAGATGCGCTTCGTCAACAAGGCGTTCTGGCGCAATCCGGCTTCAGCCTTCTTTACCTTCGCGTTTCCGCTGATGTTCCTGGTGATCTTCACCGCGCTCCTGGGCAAGGGCGAGGTGCAGCTTGGCGGCCGCCTGATTCACCAGTCCGCTTACTACGTCGCCTCGATGACTGCTTTCGCCGTGATGACCGCCTGCTATAACAACATCGCTATCGGACTGGCTTTCCAGCGCGATGCCGGTGTGCTCAAGCGCACCCGAGGAACGCCTCTGCCCAGCGCCGTCTTCTTCGGTGCCAAGGTGGTACACGCACTTCTGGTCGCGCTGCTCTTGGTGGTGATCACAGTGACTTTCGGTCATGTGCTGTACAGCGCGGAGGTCCCCACCGGGATTTCCCTGTTGCAGTTCCTCGTCATGCTCGTGATGGGTGCGGCGAGTTTTTGTGCTCTTGGCTTCGCTGTCACCACAGTGATCCCCAACAGCGACGCGGCCGCGCCGATCGTCAACGCGACGATCCTTCCGCTGCTCTTCCTTTCAGGCGTATTCATCCCGATCGGAGACAACGCACCAGCATGGATCACCTGGGTTGCGCGTATCTTCCCGGTGAAACACTTCGCCGATGGGATACAAGCAGGTTTCCTGGGCACGGTGTTTCACTGGAGTGATGTGCTCGTCGTCGGTTTGTGGGGCCTGGGTGCCCTGCTGGTCACGCTGCGGTTCTTCAGTTGGGAACCGCGTAACTGAAGGCGAAGCCTGACTCCAGGTCTGTGCTTGCACAGCAAGGGTCACGACTGGTCCCACTGGACGATCCGCGTACGGACACCGAACTCGGCCTCGATGCGTCCGGTCATCGTTCCGCTACCGGGACGGTCGGAACTACCGTACATGTCGAGAAGCGGACGTGTGCAGTTGCCCGATCACTACGAGCACTGGCCGTTATACGGTCCTGCTGGGCTGCCCTCGGAGCATCCAGACGCGCAACGCGAAGGCGAGGAAACTGATGGCGACGAGGGGGGCGAGCCAGATCCGGTGCCCGGTCGCGAGGAAAACTATGGCGAGGATCACCGCGCAGAGTGACACCGAGTCCAGAACGGCCCGGATGGCGCCCTGGTTTGAGGTCGCCGGACGTGCTGGGGCGCGGGCAGCCATTGCGCTCGCGGCAAGGGAGAGGGTGCTCGCTCCGAAGACGATGGCCAGCCCGAGATGACCGGTGGCTACCTGGACGGCCGTTGCTGCGGCACCAAGCGCCGCAATGGCACCCAACAGGTATGTCTGCATGGCAACCACCCGAACACTACTTGGGTGGGTGCGGCGTCGGTGCGGCGTCGGAGGGCCGGGGGAACATGGCGGCCGCTCGACGGACGACGATCCTCAGGAAATAGACACTGACTCCTGCACAGATCGCGGTTACGGCAACGCCGATAGTGGCGTTCGTCGTGGAACCTTCTTCGTACTTGTGGATCGCTGTCGTGCCAACGATAACGGCGAAGACGGCGAAGAACAGGTAGCCCGGGGAGAGGATGAGCCATACCTGCCACCGTGCCTTGGCATGTTCGAGTAGGTAGAGCATCAGGGACGAGTTCTCCGAACGGGGTTGGGGCGCAGACGGAGTGAGTTGTTTGGCATTCTCTCCCCAGATTGGCCGACGGCGTCGAGAAGCGAAAGTGGTTTCGAAGACAACGGACCGAAGGCACGAAGGTCCCATCGTCCCTTTGGGCGATGCTTACGCGGCGCATACCAGGCCTGGCCATCAGGAGCGAGCCGACGAACCCATGACCGGCGTGGTTCCAGGCGATCGCAATGAGATCATCTGAACGATCACCCCGGCCCATCGCTGGAGCGTGGCACGAGACCGCATATTATCCACGGATCGGCAGCCAAAGAACATCCTCATATGCCGCATTGGGCGCGCTCTTGTCGATGTGCGGTCATTGCGCTGACGCCGAGCGACACCCTTCCGCATTCGAGAGTTGATGGCCTTAACCCCGGAGACCGACGACGAGAGAGTCCACACCAATCGCCATGAACAAGAGCGCGAAGCCCAGGCCGAACAGGAGCATTCCCCGAAGCCGCTTGATCCCCCGTTCTCGATCATCCTTTACAAGCCGAAACCGGATAAGGCTATCGACCGTCTTGTTTACGTACCAGTCCCCTCTCCTGGCTGTGTAGAAGAAGATAGCCATGAGAGCTCCCCAGACCGTAATGACGATCCCCCCAACCACATACTGTGACAACGTTCACCCATTCTGTCTCCCAGGCCCTCGCCGAGTAGGGCCGGCACGACCACCTCGACGTAGTCTCTGCTCGTTAGGTTACGCGGGGGAAGAGACAAGTTGGGGCGGAATCCTGACGTCCATACGGAAGTCCGACCCTCGGCGTCGAGACGGCCGGATCTGCCGCCGTCCGCGCGCTTGGCATTCAACGATTCAAAGCCCGATGGCCAGCGGCTCCTGGGGCGCACCAGCGCTAAGTAACTGCTCCAGCAATGCAGCCAGATCGCGTGGCCCAAAGATGGCGTCGCCCGGGGAGGTCTGCAGCTCGCCCAGGCTCCACCATCGGAACCTGGTGATGTTCGCGGCACGCAGGATCTCAGGACCCACTGAGCCCTTGGGAGTGAAATGGTCGGTCTTGATCAGGTAGTAGTCATTGATGACGCCGTCATACCCCTCTGCCAGGCCTTCGGCCACAGCTCGCTGATGCCAGACATGCGGCGGCTCGTCCAACAGGGCAAGTCCGATCTCTTCATCCAGTTCCCGCCTGAGGGCCTCCAGCGGAGACTCGGCCGCCTCGATTCCTCCACCGGGAGGAGCCCACACGACCAAGCCTTGGGTTGGCAGGTCGAACTGGCACAGGAGTACGCGACCTTGATCGTCCAAGATGACCGCTCGAACCGAGGGTCTGAGGTTGGGATCAGACACGGCAAAAGGCTACCGGCGTCCATAACCAATATCCGCACATGCCGCGTTGGGCGCGCTCCTGCCGATGACAACGCGTTGGGGATTCTCTGGTCAAGCCGCGATACTCGTGACCGTGGCAACGAATGAGTCTCTCGCGATGGCGGATATCGTCAAAGCAAATGCACCGCTCCTCAAGCGGGCTGGCTTCAAGAAGCGCCGGTACGGTTTCAATAGGCGAGGCGAAGACGGAGTTGTCCACGTCGTTCACTTCTGGATGGCTCCGTTCGAACCTCCCGCGTGGACCGAGGTGCCAGGTCTGCGCGAGCGACGCTACGGCGGCTTTCGTCTTGACTTTGGCGTGTGGGTTCCTGAGATGAAGCGGACCAACGTTCCACGCGGCGATTGGATTTACGAGTATGACTGCCACTTGCGGGCCACGATTGGTCAGCTCTTTACCGGGGATGACACAACAGACTTTTGGTGGGACCTGTTCGATCTTGATGCGGCCTCGAAGTCAGCAGCGGCTCTTGTCGAGTACGGTCTGCCTTGGCTGGACCGATTTCCCTCAAGAACAAGAATCCTCTCGGGGTACGAGGATCTGGGCGCTCTTGGCATTGGCATGAGCCCTGCGGGTGGTCTCGATATTGCGGAACTCTACGATGCGCTCGGTCGGCACAAGGATGCTAGACGGACGCTAGAGCGCTATGTCGAGGGTTCGGTCCTCAAGAGCCACTCCGTCTATCTTGGGCCCTATCTGGTCGCCCGAGGATACGCGGATCTAGTTGAACTGATCCGGACGCGTTGATCAGTCAAGTCGGTTGCTCGTGCTCGGAGTGCGGGCCTCCGCGCTTGCTACAACTCAGCTACAACTCCGCAAATGCGGTCGGGCTTTCCTCGAGGCGTCGACGGAACGCCGCTTCGAGATCCGCATCGGAGGTCAGCAGGGCGTTGTAACGCTCGTCCGCCTCCTGTTCCAGGGTCTCCTCACGATCCTCATCGTCAAGCGCACCCGCTTCTGTGCCGTGGCCCACCGAGGCCAGGAGTTCGGCGATGCCGTCCAACCCGAGCCAGCGGAATCCAACTTCAACTGCGCTGAGATTGTCCGACCGTTCGACAGCGTCGATAACTCCTCCGCTCATCGTCTGGCTGTGGAAGCTCAACGAGTCGGCTAGTGCGCGATCACCGACAGCAGGCTTGTCGCCGCCACCCTGCATCGCCGCTCGGTTCCAGATCCGGTCACCAGTGTCCATGGACAAAATACTGGCGCATCGGGACTGAATGAGCGAGTCATCAGCACCTCAGACGACATCCCCACCTGCCGCACGGCGGGAGGTTGCTGTGCCTTCTTCCACCTGTGGATCTTTGCCTGAGACAAGGGGTAAAGCTCATCCGTCGCATGGGCAACCCGCCTGGGACAGGCTCGCCTCGTGACGACATTTGCCGAACTCGGTCTCATGGCGTTGGGCACCGTTGTATGGTTCTGGCCGGTTCACGCACCTAGGAGCAGATTTGGGATCATTTAGCGAGCTCGTTCTATCGTTCGACTTCCGCGAAGAGACACCTCCAGAAGTTCTCGCCGCGTTCTCCGCGCTTGCAAAACCCGTCCCGGACGGAGCCTATTGGGGCCCAGCACCTGCCCTACCCGCACCCGTGGTCGAGCCCACCAGTAACTGGGAGCCGGAGATGTTCAGCGAGTGGGCCGGCGCTGGCGCTAACGATCCATTCGCCTCGGAGCCCTGGCGGCACGATTGGGCGTCGTGGCTCAGCCAAGCCATGGGCGACAACCCGCCCTCCGGTGCACTGCAGTGGTCGACGACCAAACGGTGGAACTTCTCGTGTAGGTGCTCGTTCAAGACCGACCCGTTTAGCATCGCTGAGTTCCTCCGATGGCTAGGGCCGTTCATTAACGCGCCTTCGGGAAGGGCGGGCCACCTGTTGGGGTACATCAAATGGCAGGCGCCCCGCCCCTACCTGCTGTGGGCTAAGGACGAGGTAGTGACCATGGAGGACCTCAACCCCGACGACAGCTGGCAGTACAGCGGATGGGCGTCCCCCGAGGACTAAGCAACAAGTCGCAGCTGACAATGGCCGTCACGCGGAGCAGAGCATCCGGTCATGCCGCGAGTCGCGCGTTCGCTGTCGTGTCGATGAGCGGTCGACGTTTGGGGTGGTTGCACGGAGTCCGGACGCAGTGCATCCGGACTCCAATCCCTCGTTGAGCGCGGAGGTGACCCTCGAAGGGTCGGGCCCCCGCGAAGGCGAGGCCGACCCGCGCCGGCGTCAGGGCCTAGGCGACGGGGCGGGAGTTCCCCCCCACATCCCTGGTCCGTAGCCGCAGTTGACTTTGATCTCTTGAGTGATCTTGGTCGTCTTACCGACTCGGGTTTCGGCGGCGATCCCGTTCAACGAGTCAAGACCAGGGTTCTCGCCGGTGGCGCCGTCAACGGCCCAGTTCCAGTACTTCCAGGTCGGTATGGCATCGATGGTCGGCTGGTCTGCGGCCCGCTGTGTCGCGTCGCCGTTGAGCCAATGCTCGTACCACGCGCAGTGGGCGTAGTAGGCCACGTCCTGGCCGAGGCCGCTTCGTTGGACACGTGCGTTCACTTTGGCCGGATAGCGCTTGAGTAGGAGGCTGTAGCTCGCGCCGGAAGGCAACGGGAATTCCTTGGTCAGGCCCGAAACGACGCTAACGATCTCCGGGTCGCTCGCATTCAGAAACTCCTCACCCACAAAATTCATGCTGCCAAACCCGACGGGCGGCTCCGGCGCGAAGAAGCCCGTGTGCATGCCACTCACAACCGCGAACGCTGCAGTGGGGACGACGATGAGGCCGGCAAATAGGCCCACCATCAACCGGCGTCGCCGGCGGCGCGGACCCGCGGCGCGGATCTCAGCAGGCCCCTTGATGGGAGAGGGGTTTGTGGTTTGCTCATGCATGACGATCTCCTGTGCCAGGGCCTTGACGGCTGCGTCCGGCAGCGCGTGCAAGGCAACGTGGTTCAGCGGATCTGCTTGCGACAGTTGTCGCTGGATGTTGTTCACGTGACCTCCTTCGCCGGGACGGGCACTCGCCCGTCAAGTCGTACATGTCCGGCTCGCTGTTCGCGTTTCTGCTCTTCCACCCGTTTCTGCTCTTCCAGTGACGCGCGCAGACGCTTACGCGCCCGATGCAGGCGCACTCTTGCCGTCACGGGGTTCATCTGCAATGCCACGGCGGCCTCGGCCGGGGAGAGCCCCTCCCAGGACACGAGAGTGACCAGCTCACGATCGGGTTCGGGAAGGCTTCGGACTGCGGCGATCAACACTTGGTGCTGGTCGCGGTCGACAACGACCTCCGCGGTGTCTGGGTGCTGCTCATCAACAGCAGCGAGCAGCAACGCGCCCAGCCGCTCTCGGCGTCGCTCGCCACGCCGATGATTGAGAAGAACGTTGCGGGCGACACCGAACAACCACGGTCGGAAGTCATTGCAGCCCGGAATTTGCTCGCGGCGTCGCCACACGACCAGGAACACCTCCGAGGCCAGATCCGCAGCGTCAGAAGGACTACCGGTTCGTCGTAGGGCATAGCCCAGCACCTCGCGCCAGTGCTCTGCATAAAGCTGCTCGAACTCGTTCTCGTCCACTGACCCTCATGTCCGGGACGCCCAAGAGCGTTTCACTACTGGCGAGCCTTTCGGCCGAGGTTATGCCGTTTCGCGCGCAACTCGGCCATGCGGCGAACGTGTCGCTGATCTTTGACTTGGCGGTCAGCAGCACGATCGAGGACAACGTCCGCATCTGCCGCCGACACCGGTCACCGTTCCCATCCGAAGCAACGCCAACAACGTCATGATCTCGGGGGTAGCGTCGACGGCCGATGGCACTTCAAGGAGGGGGTCAGCAGAGGCGTCCTGACTCGTTGATCACGGTCCATCCCTGCTGACGATCGTCGCCCTTACGAACCAGGTTGCACGGCTTCCCGTCAAAGTCGAAAACCAACCTGGCCCGTGAGGCTAGCTAGCGCTTGGTCGACGCAGGGGCCGGGCAAGGATGAGGCCGCTAATGAGGCCGCCGAGGCCGACCGGGAATCGCACCAGAAGACTGAGCTCCAGAAACACGGACCCACCATAAAGGAGGGTAACGCCGCCGACCAGAACGGCTGGGGTGGCCAAGAGGACACATGCCCAGATCGGAGTGTGCATCCACCTGGCCCAGCCGGCGGCGGCGAAGGTGGTTACCAAGCCTGCGAAGATGAATAGGTCGCCACCTCGGGCGCGTTCCAAGGCCTCTGCGGTCGGCTCGAAGTACCCGGTTCGTTGCACGCCCCGACCCAACAACACAAGCCCGCCGAGCACGAGCGCCGACCAGGCAATGAGAGTTGCAGCCCACAGAAGTCGCCGGCGCCAGTCTGATGTCGTCATCGCGCTTCCTTTGCCCGCAGCGGCCATCAACGGAACGTGAATAGTGCCTCGTGAACGGTCCCGTCATCCAGGTCCATCCGGAAGGTTCGGCAGCTTCCCGCCCAACTGGACGCCGTCTTCCATACGTAGGTGTATGTGCCGGCAGTTGAACCATAGGACAGGCTGCTGCCTCCGGCGGTTGTCGTGGATTCGACCTCGGCCACCGAAGCGCCGGTGACGCAGTCAGAGTGGACCGATGCGGGGGAACCAGCCGAAATGATGCCTAGCCCGAAATCCCCACCCAGACGGGACTTCATACCTACTGGCCCGGGACGTCGACATCGACGGTGCGGACGTCGCATCTGCTCGACTCCGCTCACCTCGGAAACCAATGCAGGATCTGCGGCTAGGGCAACTAGTGATCACCGGTGACCGATCCGCTTGCGGTTCGTCGGCACGGTCGGGCTGACTTACGATTGTTGGCGCCGAGGCGGGCGCTCTGCGGGCCGCGGGCCGACGGTATGGTCGAGCCTTGGTAGCGATCCGTGATTCTCGACACCAGATGACGGAGGGTTTATGCCGCGCAGGCTACTCGGGGCATGGCTGCTTTCGGCTGCCATGGGCGGTGTGGGACTGGTCGAGGGAATCCTGTTTTCCGCACAGGGGCGGCCACTGCCAGCCGTGCTGGCCATCACGGTTCTCGGGCTCATCGCCTGGGTCGTGTCGCCGGCGGCGTTCCCGCGTTCACCCTCGGGACGGGCGGTAGACGGGCCCGCAGGAGCCGGGGGCGGCATCGTCGTCTACTGGCGGCCCGGCTGCATGTACTGCCTGCGGTTGCGCTGGTCACTGGGCCGGCTGGCCCGACGGGCTACCTGGGTCGATATCTGGGCCGACGATGATGCGGCTGCCTTCGTACGCGGAGTCAATCACGGCAACGAGACCGTCCCGACCGTCGTCGTTGAGAACACAGTGCGCACCAATCCGGAGGTCGGGTGGGTGCGCCGGGCGTTGCAGGAGGGCTCAGCGACTGCATAACCGCTCTCGACCCGCGGCCACGCGGAGCCAGACTGAGGCGCCGGGGTCGCCCGGTCGTGGATCGTTCAGTGGGACCCGCGGCTGTACTGCAAGGATCGCGGTCCCGGGCCTGTGGCTTTCGCGCGAACCAATCGCGTCTTCTGGGCTGGCCGGGCTTGACATTGACCCTGCGTCAGCCTTGCAGGATTGGCTCATGAAGAAGCGAGTGAGACCCTGGCCCCTGCTGGCCGCCTCAATGATTGGTCGCCCACACGACAGCGGAGCCGGTTGCGCGCATGACAAGCCGGTTGGGCAGGGGTCGAGGTGACCCACTTCTCGTCGCCCGCCTTGACAGCGGTCGGGCTCCGCAAGGCGTTCGGCCCACTGGTTGTGCTGGACGGCATCGACCTTGAGGTTCCGTCCGGATCGGTGTTCTCACTGCTCGGGCCCAACGGCGCCGGCAAGACGACGACAGTGCAGATTCTGTCCACGCTCATTCCCGCCGACGCCGGGCAGGTCTATGTCGGCGGCCACGACCTAGGCCGGGAGCCGGACCTGGTGCGCGCCGCGATCGGTGTCACCGGTCAGTTCTCGGCGGTCGATAACCTCCTGACCGGCCAGGAGAACCTGATCTTGATGGCGGACCTGCACCACCTCGATCGACGTGTTGGTCGACGCCGCGCCGCCGAACTGCTCGACCAGTTCGACCTGGTTGACGCAGCCAAGAAGACTGCCATGACCTACTCCGGCGGTATGCGACGGCGACTCGACCTCGCGATGACCTTGGTCGGTGACCCGAGCATCATCTTCCTTGACGAGCCGACCACCGGCCTGGACCCCCGCAGCCGCCGATCCATGTGGGCGATCATCCGTGACCTCCTCGCCGGCGGGGTCACGATCTTGCTGACCACCCAGCACCTGGAGGAAGCAGACCAGCTCGCCGACCGGATCGCGGTCCTCGACCAGGGGAAGCTGGTCGCGCAAGGCAGTCCGGACGAACTGAAGGCCCTGATCCCCGGCGGCCACGTCCGGCTGCAGTTCGCCGACGTGAATGGACTTCAGTCGGCTGCCCGTGCTCTTGGAGCGGTGTCCAGACACGACGACAGACTCGAGTTGCAGGTCCCGAACGACGGCAGCGTCTTGTCCCTGAAAGCCTTGCTTGATCGGCTCGCCGGCGAATCGATCGAGGTCGAGAGATTCTCGGTCCACACCCCTGACCTGGATGACGTCTTCCTTGCCGTCACCGGTCGCCCCAGGCGCGAGGAGGTGGCGATCCGATGAGCACACGTTCCTATGCCGCGGCTGACTCGGCCACGATGTTGCGGCGCAATCTGCGGCATGCACTGCGCTACCCGTCCATGACGGTTTCGGTCGTGGGGATGCCGATCATCATCCTGCTGCTGTTCGTCGACGTGCTCGGGGGCGCGATGAGCGCCAGCCTCGCCGGCGCGTCGACCGCCGGCGCCACCTACATCGACTACGTCGTTCCCGGAATCCTCGTGATGACCGTGGCCTCAGGGTCAATGCCAACGGCGGTGGCCGTGTGCACCGACATGACCGAAGGCATCGTGGCCCGCTTCCGCACCATGGCGATATCTCGTGCTTCGATACTGACCGGGCACGTCGTCGGGAGCATGATCCAGACGATGCTCAGCGTCAGTCTTGTCATCGGTGTCAGCCTGCTGCTGGGCTTTCGGCCCACCACCGATCCCCTCAGATGGATCGCGGCGATCGCTGTCCTGGCCCTGCTCACCCTCGCGCTCACCTGGCTGGCTGTTGTCCTCGGCCTGGTGACCAAGACTGCCGAGGCAGCCAGCAATGTGGTGATGCCTTTGTTCCTCCTGCCGTTTCTCAGCAGTGCGTTTGTCCCCCTGGCCACGATGCCCACCGGGGTCCGCTGGTTCGCCCAGTACCAGCCCTTCACGTCGATCATCGACGCGCTGCGGGGCCTGCTGATCGGCGCACCGATCGGCAACAGCGCCGTCATCGCGATCGCCTGGGCCGGTTACCTGTGGGCGCGGACGGTATTCAACCGCGGCCCGGCGCAGTGACCCCTCAGCCGGCGAACACACCCCCGATGAATACGGTGGGTGCGGATGCGACGGGTACTGCAAGCACCAGGTCAGGCGCGCCGACCGAAGGAGGTCGAGAGTGCTCACCATAGGCCAGGTCGCTGCCTACGCCGGGGTGACCGTGCGTGCGGTACGGCACTACCACCAGCGGGTGCTGCTGGCCGAACCAGCGCGTGACAGTTCGGGATACCGGCGCTACGACGCCGACGCCGTCGTCGACCTGATACGGATCAAGACCCTGTCGCAGGCCGGCGTACCTTTGGCGCGGATCCAGGAGCTGCTCAACGCCGAACCCGAGCAGTTCTCCCAAGCCATCGCCCAGATCGACGAGGCGTTGACAGCAAAGATCCGCGACCTCACCGATCACCGACGCACTCTCGCCGAGCTCGACGGTGGCGAGAGCCTTTTCTTGCCAGCCGAGTTCGTCGACTATCTCGACCAGCTCCGAGCCTTCGGAGTCAGTGCGCGCGCCGTAAGGCTCGAACGCAACGGCTGGATCCTGCTCGTCGCGGGATCACCGCGCCTAGCCACGGAGCTGCTCAAACAGAAGATTGCGGACCTGCAAAACCCGGAATTCCGAGCGATCTACCTCGCCTATGACCAGTCATTCGACTGGGACCCGACCGACCCCCGGCTGGAAGAGCTCGCCAACGCCGTGGTGTCCTTCGTCGAACACCGCCCGGAGACGACCGGGCAGGTCCAGCCGACCCCGAAGTCCGAACAGGACGAGACAGCCGTCGCCATCGCCCTCCTGTCCTCAGACACCGGCCACTCCTCACCCGCGTGGGACCGATTGACCGAACTGTGCAACTACAAAATGCAGGGTGGACCTTCGTAACCGGCAGCAATACCCGTCTTCGCGAGAGGTTCAGACCACCTGTGAAGCACCAACCGACACAAAGATGACCAGACCCAGCGGGCCACGCATCCATGTCCGCAGGACGATCCCTCACCGAACAAGGGCGGGCCTGCGTCAGCTCGCGTCTAGGTAGCGGGCCAGCGCTTCGCGCACGAGCACGCTCGTGCGCACGCCGCGAGCCTTGGCCTTAGCCTTGAGGACTTCGTCCATGGTTTCCGGGATGGCGACGTTGACGCGTGGTGAGCGCGCGCCGCGCGGCGCGGCCGGGTCGAGCCGTGGGCGGCCACCGACGGCCCGCTCGACGGCATCGACGTCGACGCCGGCGGCCTCAAGCATCGCGCGCCCAGCAGCGGCGGCCGCCGCGCCGTGCAGCGCTTTTGCACCGGCGAAGTTCGGGTCGAATTCGCCGGCCTCCGCCCACTGAGCGAGGTCCTCAATCTCGGCCTTCGTGGGGATGGTCGGGTCGTTGGTCATGACTGGTCTCCTTCCTGGTAGTCGACACTTTTGCGGGTCGACTCTCGTAGGGGCATGACGTGGAAGATGTGCACGTCGGCGGGTGGGGTAACAATGGCGATGACCTCCAACGTGCCGTACCGGGACGGACCGATGAACAGCGTGGGCGAACGGTTGAAGCCGCCGCGGGCCGCCTGAAAGTTCGGGAAGATAGCGCGTGCGTGGCTCATCGCGTAGAGCGCTTCGTCTCGGGGGACGTTGTGCTTATCTGCACTCTCCGACCAGGTGAGCGCCATTGGACTATTGTCACACAAAACCTTGGTTGTGTCCGCCTTAACCAGAAGGGATGGAGGTGCGGTCGACTTCCGCTCATCGGTTATGAGAGTGAGTCCCGATCAGCGGAACGGGCTCGGGCACACGCCGGGGCTACGCAGTCCTGGCACAGACATAGTTGTCGTCGTTCCGTAGCGGACTCAACTGGCAGATCCTGGCCTCCATCGCGACCAGGGGGAGCGTGTACACGCCCAGAAGTGTCCGGTTGGCCCCGGCTGACGTCGGCTATCTTCGGGGAATGCGCACGTAAGTTGTCGATGGGAGGGACGTTCACGCTTTGTCCTGCCCATTCGGCGACCTGGGTCGGCGGGACGCCGGCGCGGCCGACTCGGGTGACGAACAGGCGGCCGTCGGGGCCCGTAGGGAAGGAATCGATGTGTTTGCGGAGGATCTCGACGAGCTCCGGCGAGGCTGGCACCGGTCGCGTGTCGCTGGCGCCACGGTGCTTCCCGGACCGCGGCCAGAAGGGCCCGAGCCTGAGCGTGGTTCACCACCACGCGGCGATCGACCGCTTCCGCGACGATCGGCCGTCGCAGCTTCAGCTGTTTGAGCGGATTGTGCGGCAGCAGCTCAAGCTCCACGGCGTACTTGAGGGCGCTGAGGGCGCCGCACGCCGTCGGGCGACCGTCGGGGCGGCGGCCGGTGTGCCATCCAGCTTCACACTGATCACCTCCATGGCGCGACGCACCGTGGCGGGAGAGGCGAAACTGCGAAGTGGGAGCGATCGTCTTGCGATCCACGCCACCTCTCTGGCGATTTCGTTGGGGACGTCAGCTTGCTCGATGGGAAGGTGACCCCTTGCCGTCACGTTAAACGACCAGCCGGACAGGGCTTTGCGCGCTGGGCCGTCGGGCATGTCGCGGGAGTCGTTCACCATAGCCACAGTCACTGAGACGAGCGCATCAGCCAGACTCCTGCGGTGGCCTGGTGAGGCGTGGGCCCACTTCATGTCCATGAACGCGCACGCGTGGGCGTACCAGCTGCGCCCCATCTGGCTCGTGGGCATGGACGCGGGCAGCCCGTCGGGGGAGAAGAACTGTGCCCCGCCCCCGTGCGGCGGTGATGAGGCCGGCTCGCAAGGACTCTGCGAGCTTCCGTGTGGCAAAGGTCTGCTGGTGGCGCGTGCCCGCAACCTGCCACTTGACGGTGTAGGAGGTGCCGCGCCTGCCCCCTATACACGCGGATGGCCCAGACGCGGACGTCGTAGCTTGAATCATCACCGGGCGTCATCACGGGCACTGATCAACGACGAGACAGATCGGCATCACGCAGATTTCTGCAAGGAATCCAGCCATACGTCAAACTCGGACCGCCGGAGGCCTCCATTCGGGAGCCTGAAAAAGACCGACGCCTTCCTCGCCGCGCGCCAGTCGTAGAACGTGGATCGTATGATGCCTAGCTCAGCGCAGACATCAACGATGGTGAGGTGGCCTCGCCGAACAGGGGAAGCTGCTGCCATGTCGTCCTCCTTCGAGTGGGCGACTGGCAGGGCTACGCGAAGCCGGCCCGAACCTCGAGGTTGGCCCATGTGACTCAGGCATGATGCTTCTCCAGTATCTCGATCCGCGATCGTCCGCGAGTTTCCCTTTGGTCCAACGAGGTTCAGGTCTTCGCTGGCGACTTCTTACATCACGCCTACCCACCCGGGGGTACACCATGAGCACTGGATAGCGTCTGCTTAACGGCATCGAGGTGACCGCGATGCCAGATGAAGTCCGGCCCGCCGAGGCCGGTGGCTGGCTCGATCTCTCGACGCGTGATGAGGGCAAGAGAATGCGTGGGCAATTCGGTTGCCCCGATGGGGCCTATGAAGATCTCGAGGGTTGCCCGAACCTGCTGTGCAGCTGTGGACCCCTGCCGCGCGGCGTCGATGAGAGCGGCGCCCTCGGTGAGCTTGATGGCCACGAACCGTCCGTCATGTCGTGGTCCCCACCGCGTACCGAGTATCGGGTCGACAGCCGGTTGCACGGCATACCGGGTAGTGAAGGCATGCCGACCCATCCAAACCAGTCTTCGAAGAGTGACGTCGGGAACGTGGGTCGTGGAATCGGCTGAAAAGTCCTGTCCACCAGAAGTATTGGCCCGAGAGACATGACGGAGGAGGCCGCCCCTGGCTGGAGGGGCCTTTCAAAAGAGTTTGGTATACCATCAGGTGACACTTTCAATGGAGAATGCATGTTGACCACCGTGATCAAGCCCAACACCTATCAGGACTCTGTCAGCTTGATGTTGCTGAGCCAGCAGCTCACGACCCTTTCGGGTGTGAACAAGGTCTCCGTCATGATGGGGACGCCCGCGAACAAGGAGATCCTGCGCGCGACCGGCTTCGCCTCGTCCGAGCTGGACTCGGCGCAGGCCAGCGACCTCGTCCTGGGCGTGGAGGTCGATACCGGCACCGATGTCTCTGACGTGGTTGCGGCCGCCGAGGAGGCCCTCAGGAGTCAGGCCAGCCGCAGCGCGTCGTCAGGGCTTCGTTCAGCGCGCACTCTCACGCGGGCACTCAAGTTCGGACCGGACGCCAACCTCGCATTGGTGTCGATCCCCGGCGAGTACGTCGCCGATGAGGTCGCCGCGCTGCTGCAGCGTGACCTCAATGTCATGATCTTCTCCGACAACGTCAGCCTCGATGACGAGCTCTCATTGAAGAAGAGCGCCCGAGACCGTGGTCTGCTCGTCATGGGTCCCGACTGCGGCACGGCCTCGATCGCCGGAGTGCCCCTGGCGTTCGCGAACGTCGTGGCCGACGGTGCCATCGGGATCGCCGGAGCCTCGGGCACGGGCATGCAGGAGGTCATGTCCCAGATCGACCAGCTTGGTGGGGGGATCAGCAACGCCATCGGTCTCGGCGGGCGCGACCTCGGAAGCGAGATCGGAGGCATCATGTGCCTGCAGGCTCTCGCCGCCCTTGAGAACGACCCTGCAACCTCAACGATCGTCATCGTCTCGAAGCCTCCGGCACCTGCGGTTCGCGAACGAATCGAGGACTACGCGCAGCAGTTGAGCAAGCCGGTCGTGGTCGTGTTTCTCGGCGAGAAGCCCGCCCTTGAGAGAAAAGGCAACGTCGTCTACGCATACACGCTCGCCGAGGCCGCTTTACGAGCCGTGGAGCTCACGGGGCGAGGCAGGCCGACATTCGGTCCCACACAGCGGTGGATCAAGGGGCTGTATACCGGGGGGTCCTTGGCCAGCGAAGCAGCGATGCTTATCCGTAACGCGCTCGACCTGGGGGACGGGGATCCGGCGCACGCGCAGGGATACGTCCTTCGCAACGAGGGGCACGAGATCATCGATCTCGGAGACGACGCCTACACCCGCGGCCGACCGCATCCGATGATCGACCCCGCGGCCCGCGTGGAAAGACTCCCAGCACTCTTCGATGACGAAGGGACCGCTGTAATCCTGTTGGATATTGTCATCGGCTTCGGCGCGTCCAATGATCCGGCCGGCGCGGTCGTCCCCGCGATCCAGGACGGCATCGACCGCGCCGCACGGGCCGGGCGCCAGGTCGCGGTGGTCGCATCGGTGTGTGGGACCATCGGTGACTTCCAGGGATACGACGAGCAGCGCCGTAAGCTCCGGGATGCCGGCGTAACGGTCCTGCCCAACAACGCCTCGGGCGTGCGGCATGCGCTGTCTCTGATCGCAGCACCGTCACGGTTCTTTCCGGCGGCGAAGAACGAGCCGGCTCCCCAACGGATCGCGGCGCTGCTGGAAAACGGTCCCACAGTCCTCAACATCGGTCTGCGCTCCTTCGCGGAAACGCTCCATGCGGCTGGGGTCCGCACTGTGCAGTTCGACTGGTCCCCCGTCGCGGGCGGCGACCCCTGCTCCAAACGTTCGACAAAGCATAGAGAAGAGCGAGATGCCCATGTATGAGTCCATCAACGACGCCAACCAAGCCATCACAGAAGTCATCTCGTCCGGACAGCCTGTCCTGGTGGACGTGGTTCGCGCCCGCGACGTCATCGATGTCCTCGCCGGGGACAACAAGGTCCTGCTGCACGCTGGCCCGCCGATCACCTTCCAGTTGATGACGCCTCCCATGCAGGCCTCATGCGTGGGTGCCGTCCTGTTCGAGAAATGGGCGCAGACCGAGGTTGAGGCCCGTGATCTCCTGGCAAGTGAGGTCACCTTTACTCCCTGTCACCACCACGACGCCGTCGGTCCGATGGGCGGCATCACGAGCCCGAACATGGCCGTGGTCGTGGTCGAGAACAGGACCGGCGGCAACAGGGCCTACTGCACCATGAACGAGGGCATCGGGAAGGTACTGCGGTTCGGCGCCTATGACGCCGAGGTCATCGCACGGCTCGACTGGATGCGGGACGTCCTGGGCCCGGCACTGGCTCAGGCGCTTCGGCTCACCAACAGCGGGTTCGCGCTGACTCCGTTGATCTCCCGAGCAATCACGATGGGCGACGAGTTCCACCAGCGCAATATCGCCGCATCGGCACTGTTCGCGAAGGAGATGGCGCCGCTGTTGGCGAGAACCAGCCTGGAGCGGTCCGCCGTCGCGGACGTCATGCAGTTCCTCTCCGACACCGACCAGTTTTTTCTCAACCTCGCCATGGCAGCGTGCAAGTCGGTCATGGACGCAGCCCGGACCATAGAGGAAGGCTCCATAGTCACTGCGATGACCCGGAACGGGAAGGACTTCGGCATCCGCGTCTCCGGCTTGGGGGACGAGTGGTTCACCGCTCCCGTCAACACCCCTCGCGGGCTCTACTTCACCGGTTACAGCCAGGACCAAGCATGCCCCGACCTTGGAGACAGCGCAATTATCGAGACGTTCGGCCTGGGCGGCATGAGCATGATCGCAGCCCCCGGGGTTACCCGGTTCGTGGGTGCCGGCGGCTTCACCGATGCCTTGGCCACCAGCGAGGAGATGGCCGAGATCGTGCTCGGGCACAACCCCAACCTGCCGATCCCGACCTGGGACTTCCAAGGCGCACCGCTAGGGATCGACATTCGCAGGGTCGTCGAGACGTCGATCACACCAGTCATCAACACAGGCATCGCCTCCCTTGAGCCAGGCGTCGGCCAGATCGGGGCCGGCACAGTGCGAGCGCCTCTCGCCTGCTTCGTGAAGGCAGTGGAGGCACTCGCTGCTAGGTACGCCGTCGATGTCGATGGCGCCGGCGACTAAAACGTGGCCATCACCGCCGCGAGCACGCCGGCACTGGCGCTGCTCGGCGCCAGCGACCGACCGATGCCTGTCCACTCGATCTACGCCTCGGGGGTGAACCTGCGGTGCGGGGACTACTTGATCCACGCCAGCACTGAACCTCATGGCGGGGTGTGCTCACTGGGCGTGTCCGCGCGCGACGTCGAGCTCCTCTGCCGCGAGCCGGCGTGGCAGTGGACGGCTGAGGGGCTCGTGGGCCTCGATGGGCGGAGGGTGATCCGCCTGGACGACGCACTGCAGCAATACCCGACGTCCCCGCCCCCATCCCCGGCCCTCTCAGCGGCGACGCCCGGTCGCCTCGAACGGGCCCGGACACGCACGGGCCAGCACAGCTGGTTCGACTCCGGGCCGGGGCGCGGCGTGGGCCTGCCGAGGCTGCGGAAAGCCATCTGCGCCCTCGTCGAACGCCCGCCTGATGGGCTCTCGCACCTCGTGGGGATCATCGGGCTCGGCACCGGCTTGACACCATCTGCCGACGACGCCCTCGTTGGGGCTCTGTGCCTGATCAGTGCCGCCGGCGCGCTTCCCGGCGAGCCGGTGGAGGACCTAAGGGGCTGGCTGGGAGCCGAAGGGGTTGCCTCGACCACAGACGTCTCCCTCTCTTACCTGCGACTGGCGCTCGAGGGTGAGTTTTCTGCGCCGATCAATCGCGCTGTCGCGTGTCTGAGCGACAGTTCCTCACAGGCAGAGCTCGAGGAGTCGGTGCGTGGGCTGGGCGCGGTGGGCGCCACGTCCGGCATGGACACCGCCCTGGGAATCCAGATCACCTGCGAGCTCCTCAGCCTCCCGACAAACCATCCCGACCTTCAGTAGGAGAACAATGCGAATTATCGTCGCCCTCGGTGGTAACGCCATCGCCCGCCGCGGAGAGATCATGACGGTCGCACATCAACGGGAGAATCTGCGGCTGGTGTCTGACAGGCTGAAGTCGGTGGCAGAGGAGCACGAGCTGGTCATCACCCACGGCAACGGTCCGCAGGTGGGGCTGTTGGCCCTTCAGAACGCCGCGTACCCCCACGTGGCCGCCTATCCGCTCGATGTTCTGGGTGCCGAGACCCAGGGAATGATCGGCTATCTCATCGAGATCGAGATGCGTCACGTCCTTCCACCCGAGCAGAAGCTGACCACGGTTCTGACCCTCGTTGAAGTGAACGCGAAGGATCCGGCGTTCCGGGATCCCACCAAGTTCATCGGCCCGGTCTACTCCCAGGCGGAGGCCGAAACCTTATCGGCGCAGCAGGGTTGGACATTCAAGCTCGACGGAGTCGCCTGTCGCCGCGTGGTGCCCTCCCCGTTACCCCAACGCGTCGTGCAGATCGACTCCGTCATGCAGCTGCTCAAGGCCAAGCACATCGTCGTCTGCGCCGGCGGCGGCGGCATCCCCATGACCCGTGACCTTGACGGTCACCTCGTCGGGGTCGAGGCCGTCGTCGACAAGGACGCGAGCTCAGCCGTCCTGGCGACGGCGATCCACGCCGACCTGTTCATCATGGCAACTGACGCCGATGCGGTGTTCCTCAACTGGGGTACGAGCGCCCCGCAGGCCATCAAGTGGATCAGCACGGACGCTCTTCGTGACTTCGATTTCGCAGCTGGCTCCATGGGTCCGAAGGTCGAAGCTGCGATTGCCTTCGCTGAGCGCTCCGGCCACCGCGCGGTCATCGGAAAGATCGACGATATCGACTCGATCCTGGCCGGCCGGGCCGGTACCGTCATCGAGGCTCGGGACGGTCCCACCGAGTTCTACCCCGCCCCCGGGCCGACCGCCGCCAGCGCGCCGCAGGTCTACCCAGCGGCCGCGAGGTGAGGCCATGTCACTGATCGCATACGGCGCAGTGATTGCAGCCGGTTTCGCGGCCGGAGCTGTAAACACCATCGTCGGGTCAGGTTCGCTGATCACATACCCCGTGATGGTGCTCCTGGGCGTCCCCCCAGTGACCGCGAACATTGCCAACACCGTGGGGCTGGTGCCCGGTTCGATCGCTGGGGCGTGGGCTTACCGCGACAAGTTGCGAGAACCCAAGAAGCTCCTGCTCAGGCTGGGCGCCGCCTCCTTCACCGGCGCAATCTGCGGGGCCATCCTGCTCACCCAGCTCCCCAAAGCAACATTCGCGCTTGTTGTACCCGTTCTGATCCTGGCTGCTGCCGTACTTGTGGGCCTTCAACCGCTCATCATCAAGCGCACCCGACCTGCCGCAGGGACCAGGTGGAGCCAGCTCATCTTCTGGGTGTTCCTCTCGGGTGTCTACGGCGGCTACTTCAGCGCAGCTCAAGGTGTGATCCTCCTGGGCGTGCTCGGTATCTTCCTGGCATCCGGCCTTCAGGAGCAGAACGCGGTGAAGAACGTGCTCCAGGCCTTGGTCAATATTGTCGCGGCCATCTTCTTTGTGATCATCGGCGGCGTGGCCTGGCAGTATGCCGCCCTGGTGGCGATTGGCTCCTTGATCGGCGCGCCAGTCGGTGCCGTGGTCGCCAAACGCATTCCCACCAAAGGCTTCCGCATCGGCATCGTCATATTCGGCGTGTTGATGGCAATCGTGATGGCACTGATAGCTCGCGCTTGAATCCTCGATGCGAGGTCCACCGGTGGGGCCACCGGCCACCAGATCGCCTGGGAGTCCGAGCAACTGGAACCCACCTTTGGAAGTGAAGGCTCACAATGGAAGGTAGCGAGCGGTAGCGGAGTACCCTCTCGCCGAAAGGACGACAAATTCAGGGAGACGAAATGGTGGAGATCAACCAGGAGGGACCGGATACCTCGCTGCGGACCCGCGTCCTGGAGGAGGTTAAGGAGCTCATCATCTCTGGCGAGCTCCCAGCCTTCGCACGGCTGCACGAGCGCAACCTCTCCCAGGAACTGGGGGTCTCGCGTGTACCGCTGCGTGAAGCCATCTTGACTTTGGAGTCGCAGGGGCTCGTAGAGGTCCGTCCGCGGATCGGGGCTTTCGTCAAACCGTTGACCAAGAAGTACGTCGAAGAGCTCTTCGACGTCCGTGCAGCGCTCGAACCTCTCGCCGCTTCTTTGGCTGCCAAGAACCGGGCAGCTTCAGAGCTCGAACAGCTTGAGCACTTGTTCCACGAGGAACGAAGCGCCTTGGAGGCGCATGACCAGAAGGCAGGGTCCTTGGCCAATGCCGAATTTCACCTCGTGATCCTGCGCGCCAGCGGCAACGATCTCCTCTACTCGATCATCGCCCCACTTCACTCGCAGATCCAAAGGCTCTTTCGCCGCACCATCGTGGACATGTCAGAACTGCTAAACCACGACCACGAGGAGCTGCTCGACGCCATTCGTAACCAGGATGCGATCCTGGCCGCCAAGATCGCGGCCGACCACGTCAAGGGCACCCGCGTGCACAGCATCTCCCTTTTCAACTGACTCTGCTGCGGCTTGCGCCGGACAAATGAATAGCGTTGCCCCGGCCGCCCAGGGCTGGGGCAACGCCAGCTAGAACCGCGCAGTCGACCCGGTCAGGAGTCCATGCGCGAAGGCAGCGCCGCGTCTGCCACCTCGACGGATCGCGGCTTCACGAGCCACTCCGCAAGCCAGGCGTACACCGGGCCGAGCGCGTTCATGGCGATGACGGCGATCCACGCCACCCAGGGATTCTTGGGGTCCCAGCCGAACCCGCCGAAGTATGTGGCGAAGAAGGAGGCGAAACCGAAGAACATGGCCGGGACCAGGGAGAAGATCTTGATCCGGCCCGTGTACATGAGCGCCGAGTTGACGACCAGGATGATCAAAGCCAGCGCCGTGTCCGTGGCCAGGGTGGACTTGCCCAGGACCTCGCCGAAGCGCGTATCGATGAGAACAATGATCAGCGCATACGTGGCACCCACGGGCATCGCGGCCCACATTCGCTTCATCACCGAAAGGCGCGGACCCCCTGCCAGATATGTGCCAGCCCATCCGATGAAGATGGCCCACGGGGGCAGGTGCAGGGCGTTCCCCCCGATGAACGCCGTGGTCGCGGCAAGAATCGACGCCACGATCTCATGAGGAATCTTTCTCAACATCGTGCTTGTCCTGTCTGGTAGGTACGGTTCAAACAAAAGACTTCAATGCCGAAGTAACTGGGTCGTCTTCTCGGTGCGGGCAACGACGCGCCCGCCCTTGATCACCGCGGTGCGGACGGCGCGGTCCAACAGCGCTGTGGCAGCGTCTGGAGCATCCAGGACGACCATGTCGGCCCGATCGCCCACCTTGATGCCGTAGCCGTCGTCGACCCCGATGATCTTGGCGTTCGCGTAGGTGATGGTCCTGAGCAGACGCCGGAAGTCGTCAGGTGATCCCATGTGCCCGACCTGCGCCATGAACAGGGCTACATCCATGAGATCTGCGTTGCCGAACGGCGTGAAGGCGTTGCGCACGTTGTTGCTGGACAGCCCAACGTTGATGTCCACGTCCCACATGAGCTTGACGGGGGCGATTCCTCGCCGGACGTTGTGGTCGTCATTTCTGGCATTGAGGTGCATGTCCGTGAACGGCAGCACGACGATGTTCAGCTCGGCCTGCTTGATCTTGTCCCACACCTCGACGCGGTGTTGGCCCGAGAGGGAACCCAGGGAGGTCATATGGCCCAGGGTGACCCTGCCTTGCATCCCTCGCTGCATGGTGACGTCCGCGATGTGCTCGACGAGCGTGTACCTCGGATCAGCGTCGTCAACTTGGAAGTCGCAGTGCATGTCCACAGGGACGTCGTACTTCTCAGCAAGATCGAAGACCGAAGCGATGTGCTCCTTACAGGTCTCGACGTCGACCTCGTTGTATGTGCAGCCGCCGATGACATCCGCGCCGTTCCGCAGGCATTCCTCGAGCATCTCGAGCTCACCTGGAGCTTTGATGATGCCTTCCTGCGGGAAGGCGACGACCTGAAGGTCGATCATGCCCCGGTACTCATCTCGCAACGTGAGCATGGCATCGGCTCCGAGCGTGTGGACGATGGGGTCGACGTCAGGCTGGGTGCGAATGACCGTGGTGCCCTGAGCGATGGCCATGTCCAAGACCTTTCGCGAACGCTCCATGACATCCTCCATGGTGAACCGCGACTTGAGTGCCCCAGTGACCTTGATGGCGCCATCGAGGGTGCCGGCGAGATTGGGCATCCGCTCGTCCAGCAGGGCCTTGTCCAGATGCAGGTGCGTCTCGACGAGTCCGGGAATAACTGCGCGACCCTGACAGTCCAGCACCTCCCCAGCTCGCCCGTCCGGCACCGTGCCGGCCGCTGCCACCAGCGTGATCTTGCCGTTCTCGATGAGGATCTCCTGAGCCTCGGCGTAATCGTCGAGGTGAGCGTTCTTCAGCAGCATTGCCGACATGGTCTCTCCCAATGGTCCAGGTGCGTTCAGAGATGCTGATGACCAGGCACCCTCAACGGATCGGGCTGGCTAGCATCCACCCTTGGTATACCACAATTGGGTGATAGCGATTGTCGCCCGGTCGTGTGATGTGTGACCGAAGCGACAAGTGGTCGTCGGGGGTGGTCGGCAGTGGTCGCATGACAGCTGGACAGACTTTGCACGTCGGCGCGAGGGAAACCTACGCCATGACCGCGAACACGATTCGATGATCCTGCCAGCGGCAACGAGAGCGTGTGCCCGGGCCGGGCCGGGCCGGGTCGGGATCAGTCTGTTGACCCTCTAACCGGCAGCCATCCAGGGCGAAAATTTGCGACTCACCTATTCTTCGAAACGCGCTCAGCGAGGGGCTGCGGGCCCGACCCAGCCCAAGACGGACAACCAGCCGCCTGCCTGAGCCGTAGGCCATCAGCGGCAAACCTGGCAAGTGGCGCCCAGGTGCGCTCGACCCAACCCCACGCACAAACCCGGGCCATCCACGACACCCCCGGCCATTGGCAGGTGTCCGGCCGGCTTCGGCTGCATCGGCATTGACGTCACCGCACTAGCCCTCAGGTCGAATTCCACGGCACGAATGGGACGACATTCTGAGCAGGTCGACGCAGTTATCGACGCCTTGTTGATCAGAGGGAGTGGGTGACGGCAACTCACCAGCAGATGCCAGCATCGCCCTCCAATTCTACTTTCGGCTATCCGATTGGTCCTCAGCCGCGTCAGTGCGCCGCACAGATCCATACTCTTGCAGGTGGCACTGTACCTTAGTCATTTTTGGTATACCCAATGGTATACCTGCGAATCTCGTTGACCTTAAACGTGTTACAGGTCACGGTCATGAAGAGTCTGAGGGGTGACCAAGGTCCCGAAGACGGGTCGCCCAGCCGACCTACTCTTCGTGGTGAGCGAAGGTGCCGGGCACGTAGCAAGACCGCGCGTTGTCTGAATCCCCTGGTTGGAGAGATCTCGGATGAAGCCTCAGAGTGTGCCCGCACGGACCGTTGACCCCACGGGAGTCACGCGCCGCCGGTTCGTGCAGTGGACCGCGATCGCGGGTGCCGGCACCGGGCTGGTGAGCCTGGCCGCGTGCGGCCAGGCGAAGACGCCTGGCCCACGTGTTGAGCCGCCAGCCGCTGGTACGAACGCCAAGGTGGTGTGGAGCTCGTGCAACGTCAACTGTGGCAGCAGGTGTCCGCTGCGGCTCAATGTCGTTGGCGGGGTGATCACCCGTGTTGACCCGGACAACACCGGGGATGACAACCTCGGCACCCAACAGATCAGGGCCTGCGTGCGCGGCCGTTCGATCCGGCAGCGGATCTACAACCCCGACCGGCTGAAGAAGCCGATGAAGCGGGTCGGCAAGCGCGGCGAGGGCAAGTGGGCCGAGATCTCCTGGGACGAGGCGTTCACCACTATCGCCGGCACCCTCAAGCGGCTCATCAAGGACCACGGCAATGAGTCGATCTACATCAACTACGGCACAGGAGTGCTCGGCGCGACCGTCGCCACCAGCTGGCCGCCGGCGTCCTCGGCGGTGGCCCGGATGATGAACTGCGTCGGCGGCTCGCTCAACCAGTACAACGACTACAGCGCGGCCAACATCGAGGCCGCCGTCGACTTCCACTACGGCGGCTGGCAGGGCTCGAACAGCAACGACGACACGGTCAACAGCAAGCTGGTCCTGATGTTCGGCAACAACCCGCACGAGACCCGCATGAGCGGGGGCGGCGAGGTCTTCGTGACCCAGACTGCCAAGAGACTCTCCGGGCACAAGGTCATCGTCTTCGACCCGCGTTACACCGACACCGCGATGAACCTCGCTGACGAGTGGGTGCCGCTGCGGCCCGGGACCGATGCCGCCCTTGTCGCCGGTTTCGCCCACGTGATGATCACCGAGAAGATGGTCGATCAGGCGTTCCTGGACAAGTACTGCTCGGGGTTCGACGAGGCACACATGCCCGCAGGGATGCCGGCGAACCTGTCTTATGAGAGTTACGTGCTTGGTCGTGGCGCGGACGGGACCGTGAAGTCGCCGCAGTGGGCTTCACGGGTCACCGGGGTGCCGGCGGATGACATCCGGCGTCTGGCCCGCGAGATTGCCCAGAGCAAGCCGTGTTCGATCACCCAGGGCTGGGGGCCGCAACGACACTCCAACGGTGAGAACCAGTCCCGGGCGCCGATGCTGCTCGCGGCAATGACCGGCAACATCGGCATCTCCGGCGGTGGCACCGGTGAGCGGGAGAGCTATGCGTCCCTGCCGATGGCCTCCTTCCCGGTGCTGGACAACCCGGTCCGTCCTGTGCTGCCGGTCTACCGCTGGACCGAGGCGATCCTGCGCGGCAAGGGGATGGGCTACCAGGACGGCATACGCGATGCCAAAGACACCAACAGCAACGCCAACATCAAGGCCGGCGTCACCTTGAACTCCAACATCAAGTTCATCTGGCTCTACGGGTCCAACGCCCTGGTCAACCAGCACGGTGACATCAACAAGACCATCGAGATCCTCTCCGATGAGTCCAAGTGCGAGATGATCGTGTGCATCGACAACCAGATGACGGTGTCGGCGCGCTACTCCGACATCCTCCTTCCGGATGTCACGACCGCTGAGCAGATCGACCTCGCGGCGCAGCAGAGCGCCGGCAACCTCGGTTACTCGATCTTTACAGACAAGGCCATCGAGCCACTGTATGAGTGCATGCCCGTCTATGAGCAGATGGCCGGAATCGCCGACAAGATGGGCGTCAAGGCGAAGTTTACCGAGGGCCGGACCCAGGAGGACTGGGTGCGCTGGATCGTCGACGAGAGCCGCAAGGCGATTCCGGATCTGCCGCCCTTTGAGCAGTTCCGCAAGATGGGGATCTTCAAGAAGAAGCTCGACTCTGTCATAGGGATGAAGACGTTCCGGGACGACCCGGTAGCCAACAAGCTCAAGACCCCGTCGGGGAAGATCGAGATCTTCTCCTCGAACCTCCACACGATCTCCAAGACGTGGAAGATGGAGAAGGGCAACAAGGTGACCGCCCTGCCGGAGTACGTCCAGAGCCGGGAGATGCCGGGTGACCCGCTGCAGGCGAAGTACCCGCTGCAGTGCATCGGCCACCATTACAAGGCGCGAACCCACTCCAGCTACGGCAACGTGGTCTGGCTCAAGGAAGCCCACCCACAGATGGTGTGGATCAATGAGCTGGACGCCCGCGCTCGCGGCATCGCGCCCGGGGACAAGGTCAAGGTCTTCAACGACCGTGGCGCGCTGATCCTGCCGGCTCACGTCACGCAACGGATCGCGCCCGGAGTCGCGTCAGTGCCCCAGGGCGCGTGGTACGCCCCGGAAAAGGCCGGAGGCGTGGACCTGGGTGGATCGATGAACACGCTCACCAGCCACTTCCCGACCGCCTACAGCAAGGCGAACGGACAACACTCCAACCTCGTCGAGATAGTGAAGGCTTGAGATGACCGAAGTGACCAAAGCAAATCCCACCTCATACAAGCAGCTCGGCTTCTATCTGGACCAGGGCGAGTGCACCGGCTGCAAGGCGTGCCAGATCGCCTGCAAGGACAAGAACGATCTCCCGGTCGGGATCAGCTGGCGCCGGGTGGCCGAGTACTCCGGTGGCGGCTGGTCGCAGGACGAGTCCCAGGGCACCTTCACACCCAACGTGTTCACCTACTACACCTCGGTGGCGTGCAACCACTGCGAGGACCCGATCTGCGTGCGGGTGTGCCCGACCCAGGCGATGCGCAAGGGCAAGGACGGGATCGTCGCGGTCGATGCCAGCGTCTGCATCGGGTGCCGGTACTGCGAGTGGGCCTGCCCATACGGCGCGCCGCAGTTCAGCGCCGAGAAGGGCGTGATGACAAAGTGCAACTTCTGCCGGGACTTCCTGGCTGTGGGCCGCGAACCCGCCTGTGTAGCAGCGTGCCCGTCCAGGGTCCTTGACTTTGGCGAGATCGACGTGCTGCGCAGCAAGCACGGCGACACGGCCGACATCGAACCCCTGCCCGACCCGTCTATCACCAAACCCAACCTCGTCATTACCCCGCACAAAGACGCCCAAAGGTCCGGCCACGGCCGCGGCACCCTCGCGAACCCCAAGGAGGTATGAGTCATGTTGCATGAACTGCCCCTGGTCATCTTTACGATCATCGCTCAGATGTCGGTCGGCTCCTTCGTCGTCCTCGGCCTGATTCACCTGTTCGGGGCCCGGGCGAGCCGGGACGTCATCGACAAGATCAGCGACCCCGCTCTGTACGCGATCGGGCCGATCCTCGTGCTTGGCCTGCTCGCGTCGATGATGCACCTGGGCACGCCGATTCGCGCGGTCAACGCGCTGCGGCATCTGGACTCCAGCTGGCTCAGCCGGGAGATCCTCTTCGGCCTTCTCTTTGCGGTCATCGGCGGGGTCTTCGCGTTCTCTCAGTGGTTCAAGTGGCTCACCCCGCGCCTGCGGCAGGCACTCGCCGGCCTCGCGGCGCTGGTCGGGCTCGCCCTGATCTGGTCGATGACGATGGTCTACCTGTTGCCGACCGTCCCGGCTTGGGACTCGTGGGCGACCCCCGTGCGGTTCTTCGCGACGACCTTCCTGCTGGGCTCCTTGGCGGTCGGTGCGGCACTGGTCGTCACCGCTGACGTGCGTCGGCGTCGGGGCGCCGTGGCCGACTTGGTGTCTGAGCCAGCGATCATGTCCTCATTGCGGGGGATCGCCATCGGCGCGATCGCCATGCTGGGCGTCGAGTTCGTGGTCCTGCCCCTCTACCTGGGCAAGCTCGCCACCGCCGGGTCCGCGGCCACCACCGCGTCCTCGGGGGTCCTGGTCAACACCTATGGCGGGTATGCCGTGGCCCAGCTCGTGCTGGTCTTCCTCGGGGTCGCGCTGCTCGGGGTCTTCCTGAGCCGGCTAGCCAAACGGTTCAGCTCCGCTGCCTACGTTCAGCTGATCGCCATCGCACCGGTCGCCGCGTTCGTCCTCGTGTCCGCCGGGGAGATCATCGGCCGCATGCTCTTCTACGCGAGCTACGCCCGGGTAGGACTGTGACGGTGGAGGCCTCCAAGGTTGGGGAGGTGCTCGACGCGTATGCAGGTGCCTGCACCTTCCTGTCCCGTCTGTTCCTGCAGCCTGTGGATCAGTCCTTGATCACTATGCTTCGCGACGGCCCCGTCCTAGATGACTGGCCGCTGGCACGCGACGACGACACGGTCCGCGGACTTGAAAGCCTGCGGGACGGAACCACCACACCCCTGGACGTGCTCCTGGTCGACCACCGTGACCTGTTTGAGGGTCCCGACCATGTCCTTGCATGCCCATACGAGTCCGTCTACCTCAGCGACGATCACCTCACCTTCGAGGAGCAGACCCTGGACGTCCGGGCCTTCTACAACCGCTTCGGGCTCCAGGCGCCCTCGGTCGGCAAAGAGCCCGACGACCACATCGGTCTCGAGCTGTCCTTCATCTCACACCTCTGCGTGCTAGGTCTTGACGCCATCGAGGCCTCTGACCCGGATGCCGAGACCGCGATGATCGCCTCCGTCGGGGACTTCCTCGACCTGCACCTGCTGCGGTGGGTCGACGACTGCCTCGACCGGGTGGTGGAGCACGCCACGACCGACTTCTACCTGGGCCTGGGCCACTTGACGCGAGGAACGGTCCGCCAGCTGCACGCGACCTTCCAGGCGCCATGACCACCATTGCCGACACCCGGCTGCTTCGGCATTGGCTGCACACAGCCAATGGTCCGCACCTGGTCGTCTGCTGTGTCGAACACCCCAACCCCGGCGCGTGGTCGCGCGCGATCGTTAGCTCGGTTGGTCGCGGCTCCGAAGTCGCCGTGATCCAGCTGGCGACGTGTATTGCCGAGGTGAGCCCCGCCGTGCTGCTGGAGCTGGTCGCAGGCGGGGCGTCGGGGATCACCGTGGCTCTGGACGGATGCGCCAGGCCTTCCGACGCCCAAGACGTGGTCGCCCGGGCAGGCGCCTTCCTGTCGGCCCTGAGCCGCCCCGAGGACATCGTCACCGCATCGGTCGTGCCACCGCATCAGAAGCATGGTCGTGCTTGGCTGATCCTTGGCCAAAGTGACATACCCGTGTCCCGCCGGACGCTGTTCGGGCGAACCGACGGCCTTGACCTCGCCGAACCCAGCGAACACCCCGCCAAGCGGATGGTCGCCGTCCTGGGGGAACTCGCCGAAGAGGATGGTGCTCGGACCCAGCTGGACGCCATACCAACAGGAATCCCGACTCTCACGGCGTCCGGCTGTGCGGGCACCGGGGTCTGCGCGCGCAGCTGCCCCGTCGATGCGTTGACCCTGACCCGGACCGTATTGGCCGAAGCCAACCCCGAAAGGGGCCCGATCGCCCAGTTCCAGCTGACGTTCGACCCGGTGAAGTGCACCAATTGCGGGAAGTGCCTGCAGGTCTGTCCCGAATCGGCCCTCCAGCGATCGGCGGAGCAGCTCTGGTCCTCGCTCCTCGTCCAGGAGCGGGTCGACCTGCGAGCCGGACTCATCCGCCGCTGCGCCCGCTGCGGAGTGGGAAGCGGCCGATCCGGTGACCTGTGTGACATCTGCGCGTACCGGGCCGCGAATCCGTTCGGGTCCACGATGCCGCCCGGGCGCTCCATCGGGGCAGGTCCGGCACGGCCGGGCCCATCACCAAACCACATGACCCCCACCGGCCGCTCTGAGCGTGGTGCCTATCAGCTCATGTGAGCATGCACCGGGGACCTCAGTCCTCTTGAGGCGTCCGCCAGCCGCCCACTCATTTTGTGAGATCAATTAGTGAATCAGGCCTGTTTATCAGGCCTTGAGAGGATCAACATGACCGCGCCCCTTACCGAGAGTCCTCCCACCGCCGGTGTGCCCCGTCGGTCGTTTCTCAAATGGTCGGGCGCCGCGGGCGGCACGGCAGCACTGGTGACCACCGGTGCGCACTTTGGCGTCCTGCCGGGGGTCGGAGCAGCGAACGCCGCCGAGCCCACGGCCGGCCTCGATACCGACCGGACCACCTGGTCGGCGTGCATCATCAACTGCGGGTCACGGTGCCCGCTTCGCCTGCAGGTCAAAGACGGGACCATCGTTCGGGTGCTGCCGGACAACACCGGAGACAACGAACTGGGATCTCAGCAGATCCGAGCATGCGTGCGTGGCCGGTCCATGCGCCAGCGCATCTACAACCCCGACCGTCTCAAGGCCCCGATGAAGCGCGTGGGCGAGCGCGGGTCTGGCGAGTTCGAGCAGATCACCTGGGACGAGGCCTTCTCGCTCTTCGCGGAGAAGCTGAAATACACGATCAAGACCTATGGGAACGAAGCGGTCTACAGCCAATATGGCTCGGGCACCTGGAACGGCCTGTTGTCCACCAGTGGCGGCTGGGGACGCCTTCTCAACCTCATGGGCGGTTACCTCGGGTACTACGGCAACTACAGCTACGCCCAGATCGGGACCTGCACCCGATTCCACTACGGGAACCCGGACGAGCAGATGGGCAACAGCTTCGAGGACAGCGCTGAGAACTCCAAGCTCATCGTCTTATGGGGAAACAACCCCCAGGAGACCCGGATGAGCGGCGGAGGCGTCCTCTTCACCTCGCTGTGGGCCAAGAAGCACGCCGGGGTGAAGATCATTGTCATCGACCCGCGTCAGTCCGACTCGGTGGTCACCCTCGCCGACGAGTGGCTCGCACCTCGTCCAGGCACCGATGCCGCCCTGGTCGCAGGAATGGCGCACGTGATGATCTCCGAGGGCCTGCACGACCAAGCCTTCCTGGACTCGCACTGCCAGGGCTTCGACGAGAAGCACATGCCAAAAGGTGTCCCCGCAGGCAACTCCTATCGGAGCTACATAATGGGCAAGGGGACCGATGGCATCGAGAAGACCCCTGAATGGGCCGCCTCGATCACCGGGATCCGCGCCGACGCCATCGTGCGTGTCGCTCGCGAGATAGCGCTGGCCGGCCCCGCGAATATCGCCCAGGGCTGGGGCCCACAGCGTCACGCCAACGGCGAAAATCAGGCCCGTGCCATCTACACTCTGGCGGCGCTGACCGGCAATGTCGGCATCCCAGGCGGTGGGACTGGCGGGCGCGAAGGCTACTACTGGCCCGTCTCCGACTGGTTCCCCGATGGTGACAACCCCGTCAAGACCCAGATCTCTGTCTTCGGGTGGACCGACGCGATCGTTCGCGGTCCCGAGATGACCGCGCTGCGTGACGGGGTCCGTGGTAAGGACAAGCTCGACGTCGGCATCAAGTTCATGCTCCAGTACGCCGGCAACATGCTCTCCAGCCAGCATGCGGACATCAACCGCACGCGCCGGATCCTCAAGGACACCAAGCTGTGCGAGTTCATCGTCGTCGTAGACAACCAGATGACCGCCTCGGCCAAGATGGCCGACCTGATCCTGCCCGACACGACTACCGCCGAGCGCTGGGATATGGCACCGAGCGAATACACCGGCGAGACGGCCTACGTCATCATGTGCGAGAAGGCTATCGAACCGCTTTTCAACTCCAAGCCCTCCTACGAGATCTGCACGGGGATTGCCAAGAAGCTCGGGATCGAGAAGGAGTTCACGCAGGGCCGCACCGAGGAGGAATGGGTCCGGTGGCTTCACGAGAAGACCCGCAAGGCGCACCCTGACTTCCCCGAGTTCGAGCAGCTCCGCACGCAGGGTGTCTACCGGTACCACGACCCCAACGGGCACACCGTGCCGCTGAAGTCTTTCCGCGAGGACCCGGTCGCGAACCCGTTGCAGACTCCGTCAGGGAAGATCGAGATCTTCTCCTCCGAGCTGTGGGCGATGTCCAAGACGTGGGAGTTCGACAACCCCGGTCCGGGGGACAAGATCACCGCCCTACCTGAGCACGTCGACACCTGGGAGGGTGCCACGGACGCACGCACCAACAAGAAATACCCGTTGCAGGTGATCGGACACCACTTCAAGGGGCGCACGCATTCGACCTATGGCAACGCGGCATGGCCCAAGGAGGCCCACCCGCAGAAGGTGTGGATCAGCGAAATCGACGCACAGGCCCGCGGGATCTCCAACGACGACATCGTCGAAGTCTTCAACGACCGTGGTCGGATCAGGCTCCCCGCCAAGGTCACCCCCCGCATCCTCCCCGGGGTGCTATCGGTGCCGCAAGGTGCTTGGTTTAACCCTGACGAGCACGGGGTGGACACAGGTGGTGCGGTCAACACGCTGACCAAGATTCATCCAACCCCTATCAGCAAGGGCAACGGTCAGCACACCACGCTCGCGCAGGTTGAGAAGGCCTGAGGGTAGGAGACCATCATGACCGAGCACGTTGGTTCCTACGTCGATCAGACCACGATGGCCAGCAGGACCCTTCACGGCGGGGTGGGTGGCCCGGGCGAAGGCGCTCTGACCAGGCTTACGTCGGACCATGACGCGCTTGCTGTGATCCTGGACCGGTTTGCCGCGGCGTTCACCTCGCTGTCCAGCCTGTTGGTTGCTGCTCCGGACGCAACGCGCCTGGACCGAGTGCGCGATGAGGAGCTGATAGGCGACTGGCCGCTGCGAAAGGACCTCGACGGCCGCCGCGGCGTTGACCTGCTGCACAGGTCGGCCCTGGCGGCAGAGGGCGCTGCTGAGGTCCGCCGGGACTACAACCGGCTGTTCTTCGGTCCCGGTCCGGTGATCGCATCGCCGTACGAGTCCGTGTACCGCTCCGAGGAACACCTTGTCTTCGAGCTGCAGACCCTGCAGGTTCGCGAGGCTTACGCGGGCTTCGGTCTGTCCGCGCCCATGCTGAACAAGGAGCCGGACGATCACATCGGGCTCGAAATGGGTTTCCTGGGCGCCCTGTGTGTGCAAGCTATGGACGCCATCGACGCCGGCGACGACGCCGAGCTGAAGCGCCTGCTCGCTGGAGTCCAGAGTTTCCTCGAGCTGCACCTGCTCGTGTGGGGCCCTCGATGTCTTGACCTGGCAGCCAGCGGCTCGCAGACACTTTTCTACCAAGGTGTCGCCGCCATGGGTTTGGGCGCGCTGCGAAGCGCCAAAGCCGCATTCCTGCCTGCCATTGACAGCGACAAAGTGCCGGCGGTGGCTGACCGATCAAATCCGCTCGGTCACAATGGCGCCCAGGCGACCGAACGGGGCAGATCCGGCGCGACTGAGCCCATCACCAATCCGATGACCGTTGGTAGGCTTCACCGATCCGATGAGACCTCTGACGCCTCGGCGAAGTCATGGTGACATCGACGATGCGCCTTCGACCAAGACCAGGACGGATGACAACCATGGCCGATTACCTGCCTGACATCTATCTCAACTTCCGGGATCGGTTCCCTGGGGTCGCCGAGGCGCAGGATCGTCTGGGTGCCGAGGTCGACGCTGCCGGGCCGCTCGACGAGCGCACCAGCCGGCTCGTCAAGCTGGGCATCGCGGTGGGCTCCCTCTCCGACGGAGCGGTCCGCTCCAACGTGCGCAAAGCCCTCGCCGCTGGCGCCACCCCTGAGGAAATCCAGCACGTGGTCCTACTCTCGCTGACGACCCGTGGCTTCCCGGCGGCCATTGCCGCCTGGGGCTGGGTCCAGGAAGTCCTCGATCAGGTCTGAGCGCTGTCCCAAGAAAACTGGAAGAACTCTGGTGGCATCGACCGGCGTCGGGTGCAGTCAACGGCCTCCCGGACCCCAACCCCTTGACATGAGTCGCCATTGCAGGGAGCCGTGAGCGCGCTACTTCTCGCGCTTCACCAGCGAATCCGTCAGCGTGGCCTTCCTGACCTAGCCCCGGGTCGATGCTGCGTGTGGTGACGCAGTTGGTCACCGTCGCCGCCAAGACCCGCCGCGCAGAACTCTGTGCCTTATGGACTGGCGTCGGTCAAGAAGCCGGCGAAGCCTGGCGGATCGGGACCGGATCGCGTTGGTGTCCGACCAGGGCAGGCCCACCTGGATGAAATCCCTGGAGTCGGCGTCGAAGGGATCATCGCCGAGATCGGCGTGGACATGACCCGCTTCCCGACCCCGGCCCACCTCGCCTCCTGGCCCCGGTTCACCCCTGGGTCAAAAAGTCCGCCGGCCGCAAGAAGGGCATCGGATCTACCGGTCACGGCAACCGGTACCTGGCCCGGGTCCTGGGCGAGGCCGCCGTCGCTAGAACCCAGTCCCGGATCCACTTCGCTCCGCCGAGACGCTGTCGTCTGCCCGCTCACCGTTCATTTTCGAGTTAGCAAGATTTGAGCCGCGAGGAACCCCCGGGCCCATCGCGTGGCGCGGAAGTTGCGGGAGGAAGCACACCCCGCCAGGTCTGACCTGATTTGTGGTGGTCTGATCTGATCCGCGCCATCTGACTCACCGTGAAAGCGGGACCAAGTTCCCTGTCGCTGAAAAATCACTACGCACACTCTGAGAGTGTCCGGCCCATCGACCTCCCGTTCCTGGGCATCCTTGCCGCTCCGGCGGTGGTAGCGGATCAACCGCGCAGGAGGAACAATGAACCCGACCTCTTCCCCTTCCGTCATCAGTCTGGCGGATTGGAGGGCCGCAAAACAAGATCCTGTCGGGTCCTCGGGCCTCGCTGACGCTCGTGCCAAAGCGGCCATGCCCGACCGCGGGTTGCCGGCGCTCTTTGCCGCAGTTCTGGAGGGAGAGCCGGTCGAGCCCCAAAAGGGTGATCGACTCCGCCCTAGTCTCGTCCAGGACTGGCTCAAGTTGCTGCTCATCCGTGCCGAGGTGGCAGACCTGACCCAGGATGATCAAAGAAATGGTCCGTGGGACATGGCCCCTGAGTTGCACGTTGCTGGTCGCACCGCCAACACACACCGCCGTTCGGTCAGCCACTTGGAACAGCTGGCGCCCCAGCTGATCGACGAGCTCGAACGAATCACATTGCCATTCAGCGATAATGGATCCGGCGACGCCGAGCTGCGCATCGCACAAACCCAACTTGATGACTGGCTCCAACAGCTGAGCCACGATATCCAAGCTGAGCTCTTCGCACTGCAGATGGCCGCCCAGCAGCAGCTGCTAAGCATCGCCGATTTGGCCGCCGTGACCTGAAGCGCGCGAGTCGTGCCACAGTGCCGATGACCGTCAAATCGCCAAGCGACCGCCGAGCGGCGTAGACGAACATGGCAGGGTCCTCCATGACTGAGTCGAAGCCCTTCCGGGAGCCATGGTCCCGGCGTGGCGCTGACTAGGTCCGATCGCTGGAGATTGAAGCGGCAAGCGAGATCGGTCCCACCACGCCTCGGCGTCCGACGCCCGGTAGACGATCCCTATTTGACGATCGTCGGGGAGAGAGAGCTGAGAGCCCCGGACGGCGTCCGCTGGTCGTTCGGCAACTGGGACGGCGGACAGTGGACAAAACACGACCGCACATGCCGAATAGCGGACGTTCAGCCTGACGAGATCGCATGCAGTTTCGCAACCGTTGCGGCGTCCAGGTCCGTGGGCGAAAGCCGGTCCTGCTGCGAGATGGTGAGTCGGTTGAGCTGACCCTTGATCGGGTCGGCAAACCCGAGCCCTCCGCTGAAGAGGTCGCGCGGGACGCCCAACACATCGGCGGCCTCCTGATAGGACGAGCCATTGATGTCGACCAGGGCGGTGACGTCGACGAGGTCACGTCGGGCATAGTCGCCAAGCACCTCGAGGAGTGCGGCGCTGCGGCCTCGAGGCAAGCACTTGGACCTCGCCGAGCCCCAGACCTGAGTCGGCAACTGACGGGTTCCCCTGGGGAATTTCTCTACTGGCCTCGCGGGTTTCCTCTACGGAATTATCACCGAGACACAAGGAGCACGGCCATGAGAGCAACGTGGAACGGGACCGTCATCGCCGAGAGCGACCAGACCGTGGTGGTGGAAGGCAACCACTACTTCCCCGCGGAGTCGGTCAACTGGGAGCTGTTGGAAGAATCCAACAAGACCACCATCTGCCCCTGGAAAGGCCAGGCGCGTTACTGGTCCCTCGACGCTACTGGGCCCAACGGTGAGGATGTCGCCTGGTCCTACCCCGATCCCTCGGCCGCGGCACGTCAGATCACCGGGCACGTTGCCTTCTGGCGCGGGGTCCAGGTCAACGCTTCCTGACCAGTTGCCGAGTCGCACGATGATCGCTCTACCGTTGCAGGCACGAGCCGAGGAGCGGGACACGGTACGGTAGGCCCGTCTTCGTCCATACGGTGTCAGTGGGATCTCATGATCGAGCGGAGCAGTGGTTAACCGCACGTGGGCGAAGAACCCGCGGTTTGTCAGTTTTGCAGCCGCTGTTCTGGCGGTTGTTGCTCTGAATTGCCTGCGGTGGTCGGGTGTCAATTCGGGCAACTGGGCCGACGTGGAGGTCTACGTCCGAGGGGCGCAGGACATCTGGACCCGGGCGCCCCTGTATGAACAGCAGGCTGGCGGCTTGCCGTTCACCTACCCACCATTCGCGGCAGTGGTGTTCACCCCGTTGCACCTCCTGAGCTCGACCGGCGCACGCTGGGTCTTCACCCTCGGTTCGCTGGCCAGCTATCTGGTCGCGGTCGGGGCCTTCGGCTGGCGGTTGCGGCTGCCGTGGAGGCATCTGGCCCTGGTGGCCGTGGCCGGAGCGGCGTTGGAGCCGATCGTGCGCACCGTGCTGCTCGGGCAGGTGAACCTGTACCTCATGGCGATCGTGGCGGTCGACTGTCTCCTGATGAGGTCCTCGCACCGAGGATGGCTGGTCGGCTTCGCGGCCGGAATCAAGGTAGTCCCCGGCGTGTTCGTCCTGTACTTCGTGTTGCAGCGAGACTGGCGCTCGGCCCTACGCGCGGGCGGCGGCTTCCTGGTGACCGTCGTCTTGGGGGCAATCGTCGCGCCACAGGACTCACTGGGGTATTGGAGTGGTGGCCTTCTTGGGATATCTCACTGGGGACCGGTAGCGGTCGTTGATGGCAAGAATCAGTCGCTCATCGGTGAGCTGGCGCGAATCTCACATCACCCGTCACCCTTGGTGGTGACGGTGCTCGTCTTGTCTGCGTCAGGCGTGGCGCTCGCGATTGCCGCTGCCCACCGGCAGCTTCGGACCGGTGACGAGGTGGCTGCGCTGACGGCGGTCGCCATCGGTGGTCTCCTGGCTTCTCCGCTGTCCTGGACCCATCACTGGGTGTGGGGCGTGCCGGCCATCATGGTCCTGGTCTCGCGGAGGAAATGGGTGACAGCCTGGCTGCTTGGGTTGGTCTTCGCCGCCGGTACCGCGCGGGGGGTAACACTCCAGCCGTCGCAGGAGTCGCTCACCCTCCTTCAACAGCTGGAGAGCGGCACTTACATCGCGGCTGGCATAGGTCTCTTGGCTATGTGGGCATTTGGCTCCGGCAAAGGGGGCCGCAGCGCACCCACTTCAGCGCTGCTGCACGGCCGGTTCTGGAGCGAGGTGTCGACGACGACGGCAGATCGCCACGGTGACCACGAGCGCGGCAGCCAGGGCGTAGCCGGCCGAGGGCACGCCGACGCCCGCCGGTCGGCACTCTGACCCAGCCGATCGTCCGGGGTCGGCGCCCAGCGCCCTTGACCGTAGCCGATCGTCTATCGGGACTCACTGACACGCCGATGAGCGGTCGAGTTCTGATCGCGAAACATGACCTGACTTCCGTCGGCAGATGCGGACAGCGCTGACGACCAGCTCGTACGCCCCACCTGCGAAGCGTCGATCTTGTTGGGTCAACGTGAACTCTCGCAAGCCCAGGTTTCTTTACACGACAAACACTTTCGCACGTCCAGGCACAGTGTCAGGCAACGACCGTGAACGACCCCGGTTACGGTGGACGGATGGACGCTGACATTAACTTCTACTTCGACCCTGTCTGCCCTTTTGCCTGGATGACCAGCAAATGGGTGCGACAGGTGCAGGCGCAGCGCGACTACACGGTGGACTGGCGGTTCATCTCGTTGCGGCTGATCAACGCTGAGGTCGACTACGACGCGCACTTTCCACCGGAGTACGAAGCCGGCCACACCGCCGGGCTCCGGCTCCTGCGGGTGGCCGCCCGGGCAAGGGCGGAGCACGGCCGAGAGGCGATGGCGCCGTTGTATGCCGCGTTCGGGGCGCACATCTTCGACACCGCCCCTGACCCGCACGATTACCGCACCGAGGGCGAGGTACGTGAGCGGCGCGGGACACGCGAGTTCTTGGAGCCAATCCTCACCGACGCGGGTCTGCCGCTGGGCCTGGCGGACGCACTGGAGGATGAGTCGTGGGACCTCGAGATCCGGCAGGAGACCGACGAGGCGCTCTCGCTGACGGGCAAGGACGTGGGCACCCCCATCATCCACTTCGAGCCACCTGCAGGGGTGGCCTTCTTCGGGCCGGTGATCAGCAGGCTGCCGGGCGAGGACTCGGCGGCCGAGCTGTGGGACCACGTGGTCGGGCTGGCTGGCTTCCCGGGTTTCGCCGAGCTCAAGCGCAGCCTGCGTGAGCAGCCACAGCTGGCCGCATTCGGAGTCGACGCCGACGCGGTCGGTCGGCAGGAGGACTGGCACGGCGGTAGCCGGCGGCAGAAGAAGTGACCCCTTTGAGAGGGTGGACCCATGAGTGAGCCGAGCATCCGCAGGTACCAGGAGTCCGTCACCGTCGTGGCGCCGGCCGAGGCGCTCTACGACATGGTCTCGGACATCACCCGCACCGGCGAGTGGAGCCCGGTGTGTACGTCGTGCTGGTGGGACGAAGAGGCCCAGGCAGGTCAGATCGGTGCCTGGTTCACCGGGCACAACGAGCTCCCGGACCGGACCTGGGAGACCCGGTCAGAGGTGGTGGTGGCCGAGCGTGGACGCGAGTTCGCCTGGGTCGTGGGCGGCAGCTTCGCCCGCTGGGGCTTCACTCTCTTGCCCGCGGGCCGAGTAACAAAGCTCACCGAGTCCTGGGAGTTCTTGCCGGGCGGGATCGAGATGTTTGAGAAGAAGTTCGGCGACGAGGCGAACGCTCAGATCACCGACCGCACGCAGCAGGCTCTCGTCGGCATCCCGAAGACTCTCGCCGCGATCAAGCAGATCGCCGAGTCCACCACCGAAGCAGGGAAGCAGGCCCGGTCATGACCGGGCTGCTGGGGGAGGTCGACCTGCCGGCGCCGGTTAGCGACCGATGGTTCGAGGACTACGTGCCTGGGTCGGTATACGAGTTCGGCTACGCGAGCCTGAGCCAGAGCCAGATTGTCGCCTTCGCCCGGCACTACGACCCGCAGTCGATCCATACCGACCCGGCTTGGTCGGCGACAGGCCCCTTCGGCGGGTTGATCGCGAGCGGTGTCCACACGATCGCCGTGTGCATGCGGCTCTACGTCGACCATTACATCTCCCGGGTAGCCAGCCTGGCCTCGCCCGGCCTCGACGAGCTCCGTTGGCCTCGACCCGTGCGACCTGGCGACCAACTGCGCATCCGCGTCACGGTCGCCGAGGCGCGTGCCTCGCGCTCCAAACCTGACCGGGGACTCGTGCGCTCCGCCGTCGAATCCCTCAACCAGGACAACGAGGTCGTGTTGTCGTTCACTGCGATGAACTTCTTCGCCCGACGACCCAGGTCGTGAGGTTGGGACCTCCGGTGCCCCGCGAAGGATCGGCCTGTGATGCAACGCGCGCTGGATGCGGCCATGTCAGTGCGTTCTTCCAATTCTCCCGGCGGGCCGCAGCAGTTGCGTCCCAGGAGGTGGCAGTCGCTCCTGGCGTAGATACTCATGGCTGTATCGACGGCGTGCCCGTTGGTGCGAGGGATCGGCACGGTCACCTCGGCCTCAAATGAACGGGGGGCGACGGTTCGTGCCGGCCCCCCCGTAATACTGACCAAGGAATATGAAAGGCCTGACCACGCTTGGTTTTGACAAGCGCCGACTCACTGTTTGTGCTTGGTCACACCGCAGCTGCGGATACCCCGTCTACCTGGAAGGACTATGTGATGCGAGCGTTGCAGTTCACCACGTACGGAGGTCCGGAGGTTCTCCGGTGGGCGGAGGCTCCGGACCCGCACGCGGGTCCCGGGCAGATTCGGATCGCCGTGCGTGCGGCCAGCGTCAACCCGATCGACTGGAAGATGCTGGCCGGGGCCATGTCCGGGGGCCAGCCTTTGGCTGGCACGGGCTATCTCGGTTTCGACGCCGCCGGGGTGGTGGACGAGGTCGGCCAGGGAGTCACGGGGGTGTCCGTAGGTGATGAGGTGCTGGGCAGGGGCAGTAACACCCAAGCGCTGTACGCGGTCCTTGACTCCTGGGCCGCCAAGCCCTCATCGGTCGACTGGGCGGTGGCGGCGGCGGCGGGCGTGGCCGGGGAGACCGCCGAACGTGGTCTTCGCCTTCTGCACGTCAAGGCCGGGGACAGCGTGTTCGTCGACGGTGGTGCCGGCGGGGTGGGAGCGGCCACCATCCAGTTGGCAGTAGCCGCAGGCGCCAAGGTGGTCGCCTCCTCCAGCGCGGCCAACCACGACTACCTGCGCGAGATCGGGGCAACCCCCGTCCTGTACGGCGAGGGCGTCGTCGCCCGGGTGCGCACTGCTGCCGGCGGCCGGGTCGACGCCGTCTTCGACGTCGCCGGCAAGACCCCGGTCGAGGACCTGGTCGCCCTGGCACCCGAGCCATCCCAGGTCGTCACGATCGCCAACTTCGACGCCGGGCGGGCCGGAGCGCGGGTGACCGGCGGCGGCGCCGACAGCCATCCGATGGAAGCCCTGGCCCTGGTCGCCGACCTACTGGCCCAGAACAAACTGGTGATCAAGGTCCAGACGTTCCCGTTCGAACGCGCCGCCGAGGCTTACGCCATCAGTGCGGGCGGTCATGTACGCGGCAAGCTCGTCCTAGTCCCCTGACCCGGCCGACCGTCCCACCCCTAGCCAGGGCTTTCGCAACATCAAGTGTTCGATCGTCCCGCAACCGCGCCTCCGAGTCTCAGTAGACCATCGTGCAGCGGGACGACCGGAGGCCCCGAGGTCGAAGTCTTCCGCCGCTCGCTTGTGGCTCGTAGCCGATGAGC
>ENA-OFCI01000174-OFCI01000174.1-metagenomes-genome-assembly--contig:-NODE-174-length-42533-cov-4.306276_pt1 | contig 42533 bp, 33 predicted proteins | sample MGYA00153391_OFCI01 | MGnify analysis MGYA00153391
CTAAAATTACGCTGACCAATGCCGACAGCATCAATTGGTACATGCGCCGACAGGAGCAGATTGATGAATTCATTCGACTAAGTAAAAATCCATCTTATCTCACCGGTGTAAAATTTGATACTGACAGAATTCATTTCACAAGCGATATCAATAAACTGGTTCGTACATCGGATATTTTGATATTTGCTACACCTTCCCCTTTTTTAAAACAACATCTTAAAAAGCTTAAACGTCCGCTGGATAATAAATTTATTGTATCCGCCATCAAAGGGATTGTTCCGGATGAAAATATGATTGTTTCAGATTACTTTGAACAATTATACGGTGTGTCAAAAGATAATATTGGAGTCATTGCAGGTCCTTGTCACGCTGAAGAAGTTGCACTCGAACGTCTCTCTTATTTGACTATCGGTTGTACTTCCCGCGAGAAAGCCAGAATGTTGGCACTACGCTTTAACACCAGTTTTATTCGGACCTCTATCAGTGATGACGTAATGGGTATTGAATTTTCTTCTGTAATGAAGAATATTTATTCGATTGCTGCCGGTATTTGTCACGGCTTGAAATATGGAGACAACTTCCAGGCGGTACTCGTATCGAACGCTATTCAGGAAATGAATCGTTTTTGCAATGCTACAAATCCTATGCATCGTGACATAGATGAATCGGCTTATCTGGGCGATTTACTGGTTACAGCTTATTCAAAGTTTAGTCGCAACAGGCTTTTCGGAAGCATGATTGGAAAGGGTTATTCCGTAAAGACTGCACAAATAGAAATGGAAATGATTGCCGAAGGATATTATGCTACCAAATGTATTCACGAAATCAATGAAAATTACCAGGTGAGCATGCCCATTGTAGATTCAATATTTGAAATACTTTACAACAGGTGTTCACCAACAATGGAAATACGAAAATTATCGGAAAGACTTAAATAATTCATCATTATTAATTCATAATTCTTAATTAAGGTATGGAAAATATTAAACTATCAATTTCCTTGTCACAAGACTTGCTGCTATATGAGCAGAAGTCAATTTTTTTAGCTGTTTCTACAATTAGTAATTCTGTTCTCCCGAGCCAAGAAAAACCCTTAATCATATTAGTCTTTAAAACGGTTTAGATTATACTAATAAGTTTTTAAAAAAATTGAAATTAATTAGGAATAATAACCAAACATTAATCAATCAAGCTATAAATAAAAAAAAAGCAATCCCTTTTTGTGTAAGAGATTGCTTTTACCAACTATTAAAAACAGATTTTAATTTTTAATCAAAGATTTACTTTGTATTTTTCCGCTTTCATCATCATAATGTAACTTGTATTAACCGCCATTAAGATTGCTCATATTTATTTGAGTTTGCCGGGTGTTTGGCATTGCAAGTTTTTGCATTATTATTTCACATTCTGCAATGTAAAAAGTAAACACCGCGATTTCAGTTGCTTTATTATGTTGAACAATAACTTGTTCAAATGCAGGTTGAGGATAAACTTGCATACTGTTTAAGACAGTTTCTTTTCCGAATAATTTTATAATGGTAGAATATTTAGTTTTTCCGTTTAAATCTTTACATAATTTAAGCTGTAAACATTTTTTCCTGTTGCACTAACATAGCCGATATGTTGAAAGTTTACACCGTTTGTGCTCGCTTCAACATAATAACCTTTCACATTTATCTCATGCGAAACCTCCCACAATCATTTTGTTGTACGATTGTCCAATGTTCTTGCAACAAATCCTTGAAAAGTTACAGGCAATGGGCGGAACATTGTACGGCAAGAGATAAGTCATCAAATAAACCAATTTCATTCTGATGCCATATACCTGCTCTAAAAGTAAATTCAAATCTCACTTGCTGATCCCAACCAAGTCTCGATCTGATAATCTTACACAAATGTTACGCGATGTACTTGGTAATACAGTATAAATCGGTCCATTTGCTGTCGTAGCCAAAATTTCTAATAAAACATTTGCTACTGCTGTGATAATCCTAATTCTATATTCAGTTCCAGCAGGAGCTTGATACCTAAATCCAATTGTAGTCTGTACGCTTTAAGATAAACCTTATGCGGGCGAAATAAGACTTCCAGTCCTCCTACCATTAACTCCACTATTTTCGATATCAGCAAAGACGATTAAAAGCTTTACATAAGATATAAAGGATAAACCGGATGGTTATACAGAGCATAAAAGTTAAAGTTTTGTTTTTCAATAATAATACCTTCGAAAAATTAGTGGATGTTTATTTTAAAAAATAATTGATAAAGCATACTAAAAGCCAATTAGTTACAAACTTAATGCTGATGTAAAAATTTAGAAAGGTGTAAGTAAAAAAAATTTTGTAAAAAAATCGTTAATTGAGTAAACAATTCTACAACAAGAAAGGTCTTTTTAAAAAAAATTAAATATTAGAATAAGAAATAAATTATATAAATAAAATGGATTTCTTAAAGTAAATATGTTACAATCAAATTATTTTATTTTGTGTATCGATGTGTTATGTTTGAATTGAGAAAATCCAAACCTTATTTAAAACACAATTTACCATTACAACTATTACAAACATTATTGCTTCTAAGGCTGAAGGCAAATCTCATATTAAAAAAAGGAGGAGACAGTTTTAATTTTAGGAACTTTTGTGATGGTGAAATAAAAAGTACAATCCCTATCAAAAAGGATTTACTAAAGACAAATCAAAATCTTTTAGAAACAGCATATTCATAATAAATGCTACTAAAATAACAATATCAATTTTTGGAATAATGGTCAATAAATATGGGTTTTATTCATGTAATATTGAGTAGGCTGAAATGCTAAAAAAATAGATTGTTATTATGATAACGGGCCAAACCTTATATAAATATTAAACTACGTTCAAATTCTGTAAACTTTTTTAAGCAAAATGGAAAAAAATTGACGCTAAATATAGCAGGGTTCAATTAAATAAAACTTAAAAAAATTATTGCTAAAAAACACTTGTCGATTATTACACACGGAATGTAAAATTTATAAGTATTACATCAACAGGGCATCAAAATCGGCCTTGGTAATATAGGTAGGTGGGAATGCAGACAGTAACTCTATCGAAAAAACTTGGTTTTGTAATGATCTACAAAAGCAATGCATTCGGGATAGTAAAATGGAAGTTACTTTACGAATTGAATGGATAAAGAAATGTTTAGTAAAGAATTTTTACTTTCGAAAGGATTTTGAAATAAAATAAATTAAAAAATTTACGGAGGAGGGTTTTTACTGTTTTAAAAACCATAAAAAAACAATTCATTCAATAAAAAAAACCGGCAGAAAATCTGCCGGACTATTTTATTTATTAAAATTTGATGCTGTCAGTAATTTTATCATAATCTGCAGATTTTTTAAGATCTCCTTTCACTCTGTAAGCATCGCTTAAATAATTGGCTACCTGTTTGTAATTTATTTTTTGCTTTGTAGTAAGTGTTGTTTTTGCACTAAGAAACTTTATCATACTTTCCCCGTAAGGAATTAATTCGTTCATATAACTTATTGAAGATGCATTTAGATCTTTTTTCTTTTTAAGCTCATCAGGTTTTGTGGTTTTGGAAACTTTAATAAGCGCTGCTTTATTGCTGTAATCTGCAGCTACATTAAATAAATGATTGTTTAAAAGCATTGTTGCATCCATACTTTCATCTACAGCAATAGCTGATTTTAAAACTGTAATCAGTTTTAAAAATAATGTTGTGTCAGGAGATTTATTTTCATTTGCCCAAAGACTGTTGTACATTTCAACTGCATAATTATAACCGTTGGCAAAATTGCGTGGATCTTTATTGTACAATTCATCGTAACGTGCTAACAATGCTTTTATATCTCCACTTTTAGAAATCTGTTCAACTTCCAATGCGTTCCAAAAATTATTTTTAGGATAAGCAGTTTTTGCTTTTGCCAATATCATTTGTGCATTGCTGTTATCTTTTTTGTCTAAATAATAACGGGCTAAATACTCATAAACTCTTTCATAATCAAGCCCTGTAATTCCGGCATCTGTTATTCTCCGGTAATTTATTACAGCATTTAATGTATCTGAAGCTTGCAAAGCAGCTGCAGCAATATTCATTACCAATGAAGTGTCGAGCTTATTTAATTTTATTTCATCGTATAAATAATTTTTTGATAAAATAAAATTTTCCATCTCCTGAGATTTTGAAAATGAGTTATAAGCAGCAGTGTAATTTTTAAGATTAAAATTCTGTGCCCCTAAATCATAAAACCCCAAATAAAGATCGAGATAGGATTTAAAAAACTCGGATTTCATTCTCAAATCGAGTTTATCTAACTGCTGGTTTTTTTTGAAGGCATCAAATGCTGTTTGTTTGTAATTATAAGCATCCTGTTTAGCAACAGTGGTATCCTTAGATAAAGAGTTGTAGATTCTTCCTTTATAATACCAGGCTTCTGCACTTGCAGCATTTTTTGGATCGGAAATATATTTTTCAATAGAAACTTTTGCAACATCGTACTTATTTTTTTCCATTAGTTTTCCAATATCATCTAAAGACTGCGCCCCTGCACCTGCAGCAACGAATAAAACAAAGGAAAAAAAGCATAATTTTTTCATGAAATACTATTTTAAATTAGGCATTAAAGTTATTAGAATAATCTTAAAAGTTATCATAATTCGCTACCAATTTATATTCTGAAAATTTTACAGAATATATGACCTGCTATTTTCAGCTTAAGCAAATCAAACTATTTAACCATCATAACCTTCATAAAGTTTAGTTTTGCTACAACTTTTAAAAATTATAATTGATAAGCAAAGAGACGATACAGTTAATACAAAACAGCATAAAAATTGAAGAGATCGTAGGTTCTTTTGTAAATTTAAAAAGGCGTGGCTCTAATCTGTTGGGCCTATGTCCCTTTCACAACGAAAAAAGCCCATCCTTTACAGTTTCACCTGCTAAAGAAATTTATAAATGTTTCGGTTGCGGTAAAAGCGGCAACAGCATTGGTTTTTTAATGGATTTAGAAAAATACAGCTATGTAGAAGCACTTAAGTGGCTTGCCAATAAATATAATATTGAGGTTGAAGAAACAGAAACTACCCCCGAATTAAAATTATATCAACAATCATCTGACAGCCTTTTTGTTATTAATAATTTTGGTCAAAAGTTTTTTTCAGAAGCACTTTTTGAAACTGAAGAAGGTCAGGATATTGCTTTAAGTTATTTAAAAGAAAGAGGCTTTAGGGAAGATATTATAAGAAAATTCCAGATAGGTTACGATCCTGAAACAGGAGATAGTTTTGCTAAGGCAGCTGTCACTTCACAATTTAATCCTGAACTTTTACAAAAAAGTGGATTGGTCGTTTTAAGAGAAGAAAAACTAAGGGATAATTATAGGGGAAGAATAATATTTCCTATCCATAACCAAAGTGGCAAAATATCAGGTTTTGGTGCAAGACTTATTAAAAAAAATGATAAAGCTCCAAAATATATTAATACCCCGGAAAATGAAATTTATGTAAAAAGTAAAATTCTATATGGTTCTTATTTTGCCCGTATGGCAATCGATAAAGCAGATGAATGTTTATTAGTTGAAGGTTATACAGATGTTGTAAGTCTTCACCAGGCCGGTGTTGAAAATGTAGTTGCAAGCGGTGGTACATCCCTAACACCGGATCAGCTTCGGTTGATTAAAAAATATACAAATAACCTTACTATTATTTATGATGGTGATGGTGCAGGCATAAAAGCTGCGGTTCGAGGAATGGATCTTGCACTTGAAGAAGGATTAAATGTAAAACTAGTACTCATACCAGATAATGAAGACCCCGACAGTTATGTATATAAAATTGGTCCTTCGGCATTTAAAGCATTTATTGATTTAAATAAAAAAGATTTTGTAATCTTTCAACTTGGGTTATCATTAAAAGAAGCCGGAACAGATTCTGTAAAAAAATCGGCAATTGTAAATCGAATTGCAGAAACTATTTCTAAAATTACAAAGGCTGAACATTTTACAAAAAGGCAGGATTATATTCAACAGGTTTCGGAAATGCTCAAAATTGAAGAGGCAGGGCTAAACGATCTTGTAAATAAATTCATCAGAGAAAAAATACAAAAAGAAGATAACAGGGAACAGACAAATAGCATTTTAAAAAATGAAGATAATGCTCTAAGCCATCCACAGTCAGACCAAGAGGATAAATTGGATTCTCTTTTTAATAAAGATGAATTCCAAGAGCGAGCAATTGTAAGAAGTTTGTTAGAATTTGGATTAAAAAAATGGAATGAAGAAATTACTGTTGCTGAATATATTTTTGAACAGATGGATGAAAATGATTTGGTTGCAATGATAGAGAACCCCGTATTAATTAAGATAATAAATAATTATAGAGACTTGTTTAGCCGGGGTAAAAATCCTACTAAAAATGATTTTTTATATTTCGAAGACGAAATCGTAAGCAGGCTTGTCATTAGTTTAATGTATACACAAACTGAAATAAGCTCTAGGTGGAAGGAGCATTTAGAGGGAGAAATTTTGACCAGAGACGATTTATTTAAAGAAGAAGTAATTTTAACCTTATCTTATTTTAAACTCAGAAAAATAAAGAAACTTATAGATGAAAATCAGAAAGAACTTGAAAAATCAATTGACGAAGCTGACCAGTTTTTATTTTTAAAAACCCACGTTGAACTTAAAATGGAAGCACAACTAATAGCAAAACGTTTAGGTACAGTAATATTTAAATAAAAAAAACTCCTTATTAAGGAGTTTTTTTTATTTAAATATTATCTTTTTACAGGTTTGTAATAACTTAAAGCCTCGGGCATATAACCTTTTAATCTGCTTATTCTATTAGCATCCGAAGGGTGTGTAGATAGAAATTCAGGAGGGGCACCGTTTTCACCTTTAGCGGAAGCCATTCTATTCCAAAATGTAATAGCTTCATTAGGATTATACCCCGCCATTGCACAAAATATAAGTCCAAAATGATCAGCTTCATACTCATTGTTCCGGGAGTTTTTAAGACCATAAACTCCTGACGTTAATCCGAATACATTATTAAATATAGAAGCTTTTTGCTCGTTTCCAATCGATGCTCCAACTATACCTCCTATGCCTTGCAAAAGATATTGTTTGCTGATTGCTTCGTTACTATGTTTGGCAACCGCATGTGTAATTTCATGACCTAATACAACTGCTAATGCAGCTTCATTTTGTGTTATAGGAAGCAATCCTGTATAAACTACAACTTTACCACCAGGCATGCACCATGCATTTGCATCTTTGCTGTCAACTAAATTAAACTCCCATTTGTAGCCACTTAAAACATCTGTTTTCCCCTGAGATCCATAATATGAGGTAATCGCATTTGCAATTCTAGAGCCTACTCTCTTTACCATTTCTGCATCCCTGTTATTAGAACTACTTACTACTTTATTTTGAGATAAAAAACTTTGATATTGCTGTACGGCATCTGCTTGTAATTGCTCTTCAGGTATAAGGCTCAATTGTTTTCTGCCCGTAACTGCATTTGTGGTGCATGCTGCCATCATTATTGTTACGGAGAAAAGTAAAATTAAATTTTTCATTATTCGGGTTTTTTAAGTTCAAAAAGAATTAAACAATACCCGTACCAGTTTTTTAAAATCTTATGAAAGGAGATTCATTTTTGGCGATTTTTTCGCTTATCCCTATATTTTAAAATAGGAATTCTACTTTCTACACCACGTAATAATTTACCAATATTTTTTTGGTGAGTTATGATAATAAGCAACGCTACAAACAAAGCAAAAATCCTGTAAAGAATTTCGTGCTCGTTCCATATCCACAATACAGAAATTGGAAGCATTAAACCTGCCAAAATAGAACTGAGAGAAACAAATCTTGTAAGATAAAGAACTAATAGAAAAACACCTACACAACTACCTGCAATTACAGGTTGAATGGCGAGGATCATTCCAAATAAAGTTGCAACACCTTTACCCCCTTTAAAATCAGCCCATAAAGGAAATACATGACCAACCACTGCAGATAGGCCAAGCCCAATCATTAAATTGGTTCTTTCAATTCCGCTGCCCTGATGCAGATAATATGGAAGAAAGTTATACAAAGCAACAGCGACCATTCCTTTTAAGATATCACAAACCATTACGATTGTTCCGTATTTGGAGCCTAATACCCTAAAAGTATTGGTAGCACCCATATTGCCACTTCCGAACTCCCTGATATCAATCCCAAAAAATTTTCTGCTGATGATAAGAGCCGTAGGAATTGAACCTATCATGTAAGCACATATTATGAGAAACAATTCTTCCATGCGTAAATTTTAATTAAATATGAAATCAAATATAAACAAAATTGTATTTTTCGCACGTTAAAAACTTAAAAGAAATCCACAGATTACAGAATATTTCACAATTTATTTTCGGCAATCTGTTACATTTCAAAAATATTACTCTAAATTTTTTGTTGCCATTACCGAAAGCCAGTTATCTTTTTTATAAACTGCCTTAACCTTTAAGTCAGCGGTTTGCAGCACTTGTAATATTTTTTCTTCGTCATGCAACATTATCCCACTAAATAATAAAATCGAATTTATGTCAGCAGCATTAATGATTGCATTAATATTTTGTCTGATCGTATTGAGGTTTATATTAGCCAATATAATCTGAGCTTTAAAATTAGATGAAATAGTTTCAGTGTGTTGCAAAACTATATTGGTGCAATTATTAACCTCAACATTTTCAATTGTATTTTTAATACTCCACTCATCGTTATCAATCGCAACAACATGTGCAGCCCCTAATTTTTCTGCTAGAATTGCAAGTATACCCGTACCTGTTCCAAAGTCAATGACTGACTTCTCTTTAAAATCAATCTCACTCATGTGCGCAACCATTAAATGAGTAGTTGCATGGTGACCTGTGCCAAAACTCATTTTTGGTGTAATAGAAATATTAAATAAAAATGAGGGATCAGTTTTGTGAAAGTGAGCTAATATTTTTACAAAAGGTATGTTTGTTTCAGGAAAATTTATCATTACAGGTTGAAAATCCGACTCCCATAATTCATTCCAGTTTTGAGATTTAATAACTGATTTTGAGTATTTTACATTTTTTATCTCAACTGTTTTAATCAATAGGTCTTCCTCAAATTCTTGAGAAGGGATAAAAGCCTTAAGCGTATTGTTTTCTTCTTCAAAGCCTTCAAATCCAATATCAGCCAAAACTGAAATCAGCAATTCTCTTTCGTTATCGGGTAAATTTTCAAATAAAATTTCAATGTATTCCATAAATAAAAAAACTGCAACCTATATTAAAGTTGCAGCTAAATTTTAATTTTAAGATTTTAAGATTTTGGAGCTTCAGGCCTGGCCGGGGCTTCAGGTTTAGGCATTAAAGCTTTTCTACTTAATTTAAATTTCCCAGTGCGTTGGTCAATTTCCATCAGTTTCACTTTTACTTTTTCTCCTTCAGTAAAAATACCATCCATAGTTTCTAAGCGTTTCCAGCTTATTTCGCTAATATGCAACAAACCCTCTTTTTTAGGTAGAAACTCTACAAATGCACCAAATTCTTTAATACTTTTAACTGTTCCTTCATAAGTTTCTCCGACAACCGCAGTTGCTACAAGACCCTGAATCCACGAATATGCTTTATCTAATGCAGTTTTATCTTTACAGAAAATACTTACAGAACCTGCGTTATTTACTTCTTCAATATTTACAGTTGCACCGGTTTCTCTTTGTATTTCCTGAATTACTTTACCCCCGGGTCCTATAACCGCACCAATATATTCTTTGTCAATCGTAAACTTAATCATTCTAGGGGCATGTGGTTTTACATCCGCACGTGCAGCCTCAATCGTTGCGTGCATTGCATCTAATATGTGTAAACGACCTTTTCGTGCCTGCGCTAAAGCGCTCCGCATAATATCCATACTCAATCCATCGACTTTAATATCCATTTGCACACCGCATATACCATCGCGGGTACCTGTAACTTTAAAATCCATATCTCCTAAATGATCTTCATCACCCAAAATATCTGTCAATACTGCAAACTGGTCGCCCTTTTTAATTAAGCCCATTGCAACGCCACTTAGATGTTTTTTAAGCGGTACGCCTGCATCCATTAGTGCAAGAGAACCTGCGCAGACTGTAGCCATTGATGATGAACCATTGCTTTCTAAAATATCACTCACTACACGAACCGTATAAGGATATTCTGTACCGGGCATCATTTGTTTTAGCGAACGCATAGCCAGATTACCATGACCAACTTCTCTTCTACCAACACCACGCATCATTTTCACTTCTCCTGTTGAAAATGGAGGGAAATTATAATGCAGAATAAACTTGGTATAATCTGAGTGATGAGCACTTTCTACCAATAACTCATCTAATGGTGTTCCCAAAGTAACTGTTGTAAGTGATTGTGTTTCACCTCTTGTGAACAATGCTGAACCGTGTGGTGTTGGTAAAATATCAGTCTCCATTTCTAACTGACGAATATCTTCCGTACCTCTTCCATCCAATCTAACCCGGTCATTTAAAATCATATCTCTAACAACATTATATTGTAACTCGCCAAAGTAATGACCAACTAAATGTTTATCTTTTTGCTCTAAATCTTCCCCCAAAAATTCTTTAACTTCTGTTTTTAATTTTGTAAAAGCATTACTTCTTTCATGCTTGGCAGATGCTGAAGAAGAAATTGCATACATTTTATCTTTTGCAAAAGCTATGATTTTTGCATCTAATTCTTCGTTTCTATAAGGCTTTGTATATTCTCTTTTTTCATTAGAGCCAACTAAATCCCTTAAATCTTCCTGTGCCTTTACCTGAACCTGTATTGCTTCATGGGCAGTCTCGATGGCTAGTATCAAATCTTCTTCACTACATTCTTTACTTTCGCCTTCTACCATCATAATATTTTTGCTGGTAGCTGCAATCAAAAACTCCATATCCGCAGCAGCCAATTCTGTGCGTGTTGGATTAATTATAATTTTCCCGTCAACCCGGGCAATACGTACTTCAGAAATTATTTCCTGAATGGGAATATCAGAAACAGCCAAGGCTGCAGATGCTGCAAGACAGGCAAGTGAATCAGGCATCACCTCATCATCAGACGATAAAAGAGAAATTAATACCTGCACATCGCATAAATAATCTTCAGGAAACAAAGGACGAAGTGCTCTGTCAATTAACCTTGATGTGAGTATTTCGTAATCGTTTAAACGGGCTTCCCTTTTAAAGAATGAACCTGGAATACGACCGTTAGATGCAAACTTTTCCTGATAATCTACTGACAAAGGAAAGAAGTTTTGACCTTCTTTTGGTTCTTTATTAGCTACCACAGTTGCTAATAAAATACAGTTACCCTGACGAACAGTAACTGCACCGTCAGCTTGGCGGGCCATTTTTCCTGTTTCGATGGTAACCATTCTTCCACTACCTATATCGAACGTAATTGATTTTGGTTGTAGTAATGACATTTTTAATTATTTATTATTGAAATTAATTTTCAACACGTTAAAAAGATAGTAGGTATAAAGAATAAATCCCAACAGTATAACACAGTTGGGAAAAAATTCTAATGATTACATAATATAAATTATTTACGAAGACCTAATTTTTCAATTAAAGATCTGTAACCTGTAAGATCATGTTTGCTGAGGTAAGTAAGCAATCTTTTACGTTGTCCAACCATTATCATTAAACCACGCTGAGAAGAGAAATCTTTTTTGTTGGTTTTAAGATGCATAGAAATATGGTTGATGCGCTCCGTAATCATTGCTATTTGTCCTTCAATAGAGCCTGTGTTTTTGGCGGTTCCGCCATAAGTTGAGAAAATAGTTGCTTTTTTCTCTAAAGTTAAATGCGACATTAATTTTGTGTTTAAAACGTTTTTGTTTTATTTTTAGTAATTGACTGCAAAAGTATATAATAATTGCTGAATAACGTGGAAAATCAAGCTTTTTTTTGAATATTGCGCCTTATGAGTTTACGATTTGCAATTATAGGATGTGGTAGAATTGCCAAACGACATGCTGAGCAAATTTTGAGAGTAGGAATACTTGTAGCAGTTTGTGATATTGTTAAACAAAAAGCAGATGAATTTGCTATACTTTATCAGGCAAAGCCCTATTATTCCCTTCAATCATTGCTTGCAAACGAAAAGGATATTACCGTTTTAAGCATTTGTACACCCAATGGATTGCATGCTTCACATTCCATATTGGCTTTGCAAGCGGGCGTAAATGTGCTGTGCGAAAAGCCGCTTTGTATAAAAATTGGTGATGGTAATAATATGATAAAGGCAGCTATAAATGCAAATAAAAAACTTTTTGTTGTAAAACAAAACCGGTTCAACCCTCCAATTGTTTTTCTAAAAAATTTAATAGAAAAAAAAATATTGGGTGAAATTTATAGCTTTCAAATAAATTGTTTTTGGAACAGAACTCCAGATTATTATTGTAATTGGAAAGGCACAAAAATGATGGATGGAGGAACGCTTTACACACAGTTTAGCCATTTTATTGATTTGCTTTACTGGCTTTTAGGAGATGTAGACACAGTAAAATCCACCATAAAAAACTTTGCGCACCCTAATATAGAAATAGAAGATACAGGCATTGTAAATTTTGAAATGAAAAATGGAGCTATTGGTACCTTAAATTACACAGTAAATAGTTTCGAAAAAAACATGGAAGGCTCTTTTACCCTATTTGCAAAAAATGGTACGGTAAAAGTTGGTGGGCAATATTTAAACGAATTAGCGTACTGCCACGTTATGGGGGTTGAGGTGCCTGATTTGCCAAAAGGAAATCCTGCAAATGGCTACGGATTTTACCAAGGTAGTATGAGCAACCACGATAAGGTATATGAAAATATTGGAGCGGCATTGAAAAATGTTGGCTACGATTTTGCATCTGGGGAAGAAGGATTAAAAACAGTAAAAATAATTGAGAAAATATATAATTCATAAATTTTCAACTTAAATAAAATACCATTTGCCAAAGATTTATTTAACTGTTACGACCGATCTTACGTTTGACCAGCGTATGATACGCATCTGTACATCGCTTGCAGGAGCAGGTTACAGCATTGTACTTGTAGGCAGAATACAGAAATTTTCAATCCCACTTTCAACAAAGCCCTTTGAACAAAAACGCATTAACTGCTTATTTAATAAAGGCAAATTATTTTATGCTGAATATAATATCAGGCTCTTTTTTTATCTACTTTTTAAAAAGATGGATTGCATATGCGCAATAGACCTAGATACGATTCTTCCCTGCCTCTTTATTTCCCAAATTAAAAATGTAAAACGGGTTTATGATGCACACGAATTATTTTGTGAAATGAAAGAAATAGTAACCCGCCAAGCCATTTATAAATCGTGGAAAAAGATAGAAAGATATGCTGTTCCCAAATTTAAGTTAGGCTATTCAGTGAATGAGCCGATTGCACTAGAATTTAAAAAAATGTATGGATTAAATTATCAGGTGATCAGAAATATTGCTGTTCTAAGAATTTTACCACCTGTTGTAAAAAAAGAAAAATTTATTCTTTATCAGGGAGCTGTAAATGAAGCCCGCTGTTTTGAAACGCTTATCCCAGCTATGAAGCAGGTAAATTGTCTGCTAATAATCTGCGGCGAGGGTAATTTTTATGCGCAAGCGAAAAAGCTTGTAGCTGAAAACGGGCTAGCTGAAAAAGTTATTTTTAAAGGGCGAATTGAACCAGATGCGTTGCGGCTGATTACTAGAAGCGCACACGTTGGTATTACTTTATTTGAAAGGCAATGCCTTAGTAATTATTATTCACTTGCAAATCGCTTTTTTGATTACATGCATGCCGGCGTTCCGCAACTTTGCGTAGATTTTCCACTTTACAATGCAATAAATGATAAATAGCTTTATTGGCGAATGATACAGGCGAAGCAAACATTTCACTGCTGCTAAATGAATTAATGAATGACGATATTTTATACAAAATGCTACAGCAAAATTGCAATAACGCTTCAAATGAATTAAACTGGCAACAAGAGGAAAAGATTTTGATACACTTTTATAAAAATATTTTTGAGTAAAGACGTTCATATAATTACGCATGATGTGCCCTACCCTGCTGATTTTGGTGGAGTAATTGATGCTTTTTATAAAATAAAAGCCCTACATGCCATTGGTATAAAAATTAAACTTCATTGTTTTTTAAACAAAAGGCCGAAACAAAATATTTTAGAAAATTATTGCGAAAGTGTTACCTACTATCAACGTAAAACTGTAACAGGCATTTCAATCACAATACCATATATAGTTGCATCTAGAAGAGATAAAAAATTATTAGAGAATTTAAATAAAGATAATTTTCCAATTTTATTTGAAGGCATTCACACCACATATTATTTATATAAAAATCATCTTAATGATAGAAAGATATTTTTAAGAATTCTTAATGTTGAGTATATTTATTATGATCATTTAGCCCGCCACGAAAAAAATATTTTAAAGAAATTATATTATTCAATAGAAGCTAAATTGTTAAAAAAGTATGAATGTAATATTGCAAACAAAGCCACTATTCTAGCTTTGAGCATGGTTGATGAAAAAATTTTTCAAACATTATTTGATTCAAAAAGTATTCTTTTTTTACCGGCTTTTTTACCGGAAAATAATTTAAATTCAAAATATGGTACAGGTAAATATTGCCTATACCATGGCAACCTCACCGTAAATGAAAACGAAAAAGCGGCAATTTGGCTTATAAAAAATGTTTTTTCAAAAATTACAACTGCTTTTATAATAGCAGGTTTCAATCCATCCAACAAGTTAAAAAAGCTTGCAAAATTTTGTACCAATATAAGTATAGTAACCAGTCCTTCACACGTAAATATGCAGTTGCTCGTACAAAATGCACAGGTAAATATTTTGCCTTCATTTAATAAAACCGGCGTAAAATTAAAGTTATTAAATGCATTATATAATGGCCGACACTGCATTGTAAATCATGCCGGTATTGAAGGTTCAGGATTAAAAAATCTTTGTTTTATAGAAGAAAATGCTGATGGCTTTATAGAAAAAATAAATGAATTATTTACAATTCCTTTTACAGCAAAAGAAATGCAGTACCGGAGTACTGCATTAAAAAAATTATACAACAACAATCAAAATGGACTTATTATTAGTGGTATGATACAGTAGCGTTGTCCCAAACTTTTCCATCTTCCGTTTTCATTGTCCGTGCAGGAAATTTATTTATGACCACATAATCATGTGTAGCCATTACAATTGTAGTTCCAAAATCTCTACAGATATGAAAAAGTAACTGCATTATTTCATCGCTTGTTTCTGGGTCGAGATTTCCTGTAGGTTCATCTGCCAAAATTAATTTTGGCGAATTAAGCAATGCTCTGGCTACATCGATTCTTTGTTGTTCGCCGCCACTTAATTCAAATGGCATTTTAAAACCTTTCGTCTTTAAATTTACTTTTTCTAAAACATCCGAAACCTTATCATCCATTAATTTCTCGTCTTTCCAACCTGTTGCACGTAACACAAACTTTAAATTTTCGTTTACATTCCTATCAGTCAGCAATTGAAAATCCTGAAAAACTACACCTAAATTTCTGCGTAGAAAAGGAATTGTTTTCCAGGTTAATTCTTTTAAGTTATGCCCCACAACCCAACCTTGTCCTTCTGTAAGTTCAAGATCACCATAAAGGGTTTTCAGCAAACTGCTTTTACCTGTACCGGTTTTACCAACGAGGTAAACAAACTCACCTTTATCAACAGATATATTTACATCACTTAAAATAAGCGTTTCGCCCTGGTAAATATTTACTCCTTTTAATTCTATTATAGACTGAGACATAAATAATTTATAATTTGCTGATTAAAGCAAATGTAAATATTCAGAATGCTGTTTTAAAATGTTTTTATACCTGCATTGTTAAATCATGTGGATAACTATATTTATAGTTTTAGTGTTTCAAATTGATAACATGATAAAGCAACTTACAAAAGCAGAAGAGCAGATAATGCAGGTTTTATGGAAACTGGATAAAGCATTTTTAAGAGAAATAATAGATGCTTTGCCGGAGCCAAAACCTCATAACAATACGGTTGCCACTATAATAAAAATTTTAACCGAAAAAGAATTTATTGGCATAACAGTTTTTGGACGTACGCACCAATACTATGTACTTATAAATAAAGAGGTTTACAGCAAAGCTACTATGAAAACATTTGTAAACGGTTATTTTGAAGGCAGCTTTAGCAATGCAGTTTCATTTATGGTTAAGGAAAATAATTTAAGCATCAACGATTTGGAATTATTACTTAAAGAAATGAAGAAGAAATAAGGTTCCACCTTAACCAATTCTCATGAAGGGGACGTATGTTGTGAAGATGGAATGTATTATAATAATAAACCTTTTTTTATGTTATTATTTGCCTATTATCTGCTTAAAGTTATTATCTGCCTCGCAATACTTTTTGGTTATTATTGGTTTTTTCTTCGCAACAAAGTTTTTCATGCATACAACAGATTTTACCTGCTTGCTATTATTTTTCTCTCTGTAGGATTTCCAGTAACTAAATATAATATTTTTCACGAAGCAGCAAATAAAACAACTGTTGTAAAAATGTTACAGGTTGTAACTGCCGGAAATGAATATATGGATGAAATTATTATTGGTGCACCAACAAAACATTTGAGTTTTGTAGATTCTCTACCTTTTATTTATGCTATAATAAGTGCAGCATTTTTAATAATGCTTGCTCAAATGTTGATTTCGATATTTGTGTTACATAAAAAGAATGAGAAAATTAATGTTGAGATTGTTAGTTTCATAAATACGGACGCAGCAAGAGGCACACCTTTTTCTTTTTTTAAATATATTTTTTGGAACAAACATATATATATTAACAGCCCGAATGGGAGCAAAATATTTAGACATGAAATAGCGTATGTTCAGCAACGACACAGTTGGGATAAAATGTTCATCAATATTATACTGATTGTTTTTTGGAGTAATTCTATTTTTTGGCTCATTAGAAAAGAGCCGAGTATGATACACGAATTTATTGCAGATGATAAAGCAGTAGAAGATGGCGATACCGCTGCATTTGGTGCCATGATCCTTCAAGCAACCTATCCACAAAAAAACTTTTACTTAACAAATAATTTTTTCTTTTCACTCATAAAAAGAAGACTTATGATGCTTACAAAAAACCAACACCCACTCATGAATTACATCAGTCGTTTGCTTGCATTGCCATTTTTGATTATTGTATTTGGTGCTTTTACAATAAAAATTGCCGAGAAAATTGATAGTGGGTATTCTTCAAATAAACTAATGAACAAAATAATAGTTGTACTTGATGCAGGCCATGGCGGACAAGATAATGGAGCGATCAATAAAATGGAATTACAGAAAAATATTTAGCACTTCAACTCGTTAAAAAAATTAAATCTTTAAATAAAGATGAGAACATACAAATAATTTTGAGTAGAGAGAATGATGAATTTTCTGATCCAAGACAAAAAGCAGCTTTTGCTAAATCACAAGCGCCTGATTTATTTATTGCTGTTCATTTAAATTCTTATCCAAAAGTAAAGTGGAATACAGTTTCAGGTATTGAAGTAGTTGTTCCTAAAGAAGGTATTGCAAACGTAGAAAAAAGTAAATTACTGGGCACATCAATCATAAATTCATTCAAAAATAATTATGAGTTAACTGTGAATACAACTATTTTTCAAAGACAAAGAGGTGTTTATGTTTTACAGGCAAATGATTTTCCTTCTGTTTTGATTGAAGCAGGATATTTAACCAATGATGCAGATGCAGCATATCTTTTATCCGAAAAAGGGCAGGAAGCTTTTGCAAAAAATGTATTGGGTGCAATAAGTAAGTATGCCGCTCAAAATTCAAGCGCAATAAATATTTCAAAGTCCAAAATTATTTACAATGATACTATTGGATATTATGCCGGGAAACCAGTTATTAGTTATCAAGTAAATCCTCTTTCGGATAAGTGCACAATTGTTTTTTCAGACAAGACTACTATGGTTATTACTTTAAAGGAAGCCAACGAAGCAAAATTATTAGCTCCACCCCCACCACCGCCGCCAACTATTAGAACTAATGGTAAAAAAGATTTCAGTACCGGTCATTTTATAGATTTAGATCCAACAGGAAATTATAATGGCAAAGCGGTTTTAATGGTATCTAGAAACAGAGAAGAATCTGTAAGCATTATGTTTGAAAGCAATCAATACAAAACCATATCAATTGAAGAAGCGAAAAAAGCTGGTTTACCAATTCCTCCATCACCAACAAATAACAGTTCAGATAAAATTTTTACTCAAGTGGAAAATGGACCTCAGTTCCCAGGCGGAAAAGATGCCTGAAGAAAATTTCTTCAAACAAATTTAAACGGTTCAATTGCAATTAAAGAAGGATTAAAAGCAGGCTCCTACACATTTATAACTAAATTTATTGTGCATGAAGATGGATCCCTTTCTGATTTTACATCAGAAAAAAATATCAACAATACAATCGCTAAACATTGTATTGAGGTCATTAAAAAAGGTCCAAAATGGAAACCTGCAATTCAAAATGGATATATTGTAGCCACTTGCAAAAAGCTACCGATCACCTTTGTTGTAGCGGAAGAATAACAACTTAACATTTATAACATTTGCAAACCGATTAGTAGTATATTTCTCAATAGTTAATTTAAAAGCAAGATAATTTCTTTGGCATTTTCTTAGCAGCAAGATATATATCTTCAATAAAAATATTAACATGCTTAAGAATCTTTCTTGTTTTCTTATTTTAAACATACTTTTTATTAATTATGCAACCGCTCAACCTAACTCAACATTACCACCAAAAATAGCGGGAACCGTGTTGCTTAAAACACCCGTGGGTACTATTGCACAGGCTAATGGATTAAAGTCAGGATTAATAACAGTAGCGGTGGATACCAATATAAGAGTGAATCCGAAATATGCTTTTCTGGCTATTGATTTGTCTCAGGTTACCGGCAGTAATCAAATGGATTTTTTAAACGGTAACAATATATTTTGGATATTTGACAAGGCAGGTAAAGAAATAAAAATTCCTTTTGAGGTTTTAAAAAGTGTAAAAGCACCCATGGAAAGCAATGGAATTGTAGATCTAAAATTTAGAATTCCTTATCGTTTAAAAACAGATAAAAATAATTATACCATTCATTATCGATGGGAAAGCAAAGACAGAACGAGGAACATGGACTTTCTTACTACGAAATAATGATTGTCTAATAGGAAATTTCTTCCCCTCGAATTTTTATGAGTAATTCTTTTTTATTGCTCTCCTCAACCCTACCAATAATCTGTGCAGTTATACCAAACGATCGAGCTGTTTCTATAATTGTTTGCGCATTTTCTTTTTCGCAATAAACCTCCAGCCTACAGCCCATATTAAATACTTCGTACATTTCTTTTAAATTACTACCACTGCTTTTTTCAATAATATTAAAAATTTCAGGAGCATTAAAAAGGTTATCCTTAATTATTTTAAAATTGCCCGGTAAATATTTTAAACATTTTGTTTGTCCACCTCCACTGCAATGAATAAGCGCATTTATTTTTTCAAAATGATTGCTCAGTAACGATTTTAAAACAGGAGCATAAGTTCTTGTCGGGCTCAAAAGCAATTTTCCAATTGTTGTTTTTTCTCCATCATTTCTAACTATTTCATCTGTGAGTTTGTGTTTACCAATATAAACTACTTCTTCAGGTAAATTATTGTCAAAACTTTCTTTAAAATTCTCCCCATAATATTTGCCTAACACATCGTGCCTTGCACTGGTTAGCCCATTGCTGCCTAAGCCACTGTTATACTCAGTTTCATAATTTGATTGTCCGTAAGAAGCAAAACCAACAATTACGTTACCAGCTTTTATTTTATCGTTTGTAATCAATTTGCTTTTAGGCCAGCGGCAGGTCATTGTTCCGTTTACTGCAACAGTTCTTACAACATCACCCACATCAGCAGTTTCGCCACCCAAATAATGCACATTAATATTGTGCATTGCAAGCATATCAAAAACTTCCTGAGTTCCCCCAATAATATATTTTAATACTTCGCCTGTTATTAAATTTTTATTTCTGTCAATTGTTGAATTGAAAACAATATTATCATGAATTCCTACACAAAGCAAATCATCTAAATTCATTACTATAGCATCCTGGGCAATACCTTTCCATACGTCTATATCGCCGGTATCTTTCCAGTATAAATAGGCTAAAATACTTTTGGTGCCAGCACCATCGGCATGCATCACGTTTACAAAATCATCATCTCCTCCCAAAAAATCAGGATAAATTTTGCAAAATGCATTCGGATAAAGACCCTGATCAAGATTTTGCACAGCGGCATGAACTTCTTCTTTTTGTGCTGAAACTCCTCTTTTTGCGTATAATGACATAATTATAATATTGAATAATCGAATGGCGAATGTTGCTGAGCCTGAATTTTATATTTGAATGTTGCGTATGCCAAACAAATTTTTAGTGCAAAATAAATATTATACCTCCGATTTTCAATATTGTTTTCCTAACTACTTTTGCACCGCAAATATGAATATTTATAAAGATATAAATTCACTGCCCGTTTTTAAAAAAGCAGTAATTACTACTGGCAGTTTTGATGGTGTGCATCTTGGTCATGCACAAATAATTTCTCAACTGATAAATGAAGCTAAAAGAATTAATGGAACTCCCGTTCTTATTACCTTTTACCCACATCCAAAACAAATTGTGCAAATAAAAGATAAGCCATTGTTCGTGCTGAATACACCGGAAGAAAAATACGAACTTTTGCAAAAAATGGGAATTGAAAACATTGTGGTTGTTCCATTTGACAAAGAATTTTCTGAACTTACTGCAAAAAAATATATGGATGATTTCCTTGTCAAAAAATTTAAACCATCCTTAATTGTTGTAGGCTATGATCACAGATTTGGTAATAACCGAGAAGGTGATTTTAACCTTTTAAAAAGCGGAGGCATTCATAATAATTATCAAGTCATTGAAATACCCGAGCATATTTTAAAAGATATTACGATCAGTTCTACTAAAATACGAACAGCCTTACTTTCGGGTCAAACGGCTACTGCTGCTGCATACCTTGGTTATAATTATTTTTTTAGTGGTATTGTAATCGAAGGAAATAAACTTGGAAGAACAATTGGTTACCCAACAGCGAATTTAAAAATAGAAAATGAAAATAAATTGATTCCCGGTGATGGCGTTTATGCTGTTGATATTGCTATCAACAAAAAATTTTATAAAGGAATGATGAACATTGGCAACAGGCCAACTGTTGATGGTAAAAAACGAACCATAGAAGTAAATATTTTTAATCTTGATGAAGATGTTTATGGAAAAGAAATAAAAATTACTTTAAAAAGATTTCTTCGCAATGAAGTTAAATTTGAAGGATTAGAAGCGCTAAAAACCCAATTAAAAATAGATGAAGAACAGGCAAAATTATTTAATGTTTAATATTATCAGTTCTTGCTATTCTATCATCATTTTTACAACCATTTCTTTCATTAACATTGCTCCCGATGTGCCACTGTCACCAACTCCCTTACTTTTTAAGTCGTAATGGTGCAACAATAAAATAATCCGTTCTACGCCGTTATAATTATAATTTTTCATAGCATCTTTGGCTTGTGCCAAAGCAATAGGATTAAAATAAAAGAGTGGCCTTAAAGCACTATCGCTTTTATCCGACATACCATAAACTGCATAAATTTTACTGAAGTAACCATATAGCGCCGGCAATACCAATTGAATGACTGCTGCCTTGGGATTGGCATCAAAATAATTTATTATTTTAATACATTTTGCAAGATCTTTTTTTGCAACAGCAGCCTGCAATTCAAACACATTGTACTCTTTGCTTATGCCGATAAATTTTTCTATATCGTCGTCATCAATAGTTTTTTTATATTGGAGATTTACAGAGAGTTTATCAATTTCGTTTGCGATTCTACTTAAATCGTTTCCTGTATGTTCTTCCAGCAAGGCTGCCGATTTTGGATTAATACTGTATCCCTTAGAGAGAGCTAATTCGATAATCCATTCCTGCATTTTTCCTTCTGCAATTTTTTTTGTGGTTAAAACTTCGGCATTAGTCTGTAAAATTTTATAAAGTTTCGTTCTTTTATCAACGCCTTTTGCTTTAAAACCTACAACAAATATTGTGGTAGCAAGTGGCGATGCTACGTAAGCTTCCAGCTTATCTATCTCCTTCATGTGCTGGGCTTCCTTTAATATAACCACCTGTTTTTCTGCAAACATCGGATACCTTCTGCAGGCATTTATGATTTCAGCCCAATCTGCATCTTTACCATAAAAAACTGTAAGGTTAAATTCTGCTTCTGACACATTCAGCAACTTATGTTCTGCATAATTTATAACCTGATCTATGTAATATTCTTCTTCACCTTCCATCCAATAAACCGGTTTAAAAATTTTCTTTTTCCAGCTTCCAATTATTTTTTCAACACTCATAATCAATTATATGTAATCATTATTGTATCTTAAATTTATTTTAATAATTTCTGGCACAGTATTCGTAAATAGGTCGCAAATTATCAAAAACGAAATTATTGCATTAAATTATACTTGACTCTAAATTAAATTTACTTCATTTTTAAAATTTATATCATGGCATTCGAAAACTATCCCGAAGCAGAACAAACACCTTTACAACAAAAGACTGTTGTAACAACTAAAAAAAACAACCTTCCTGCAATTATTACAGCAATACTTGTAGTTGCATTACTTGGTACTTGGGGTTACATTATATATGATAAAAACCAAACAAAGACAGTAATTGATCAAAAGGAAACGATGATTGCAACTACATCTACACAAAAAGATCAACTTCAAAAAGAACTTGAAGATGCAGCGTCAAGATATGATATATTAAAAACGTCCAATTCTAAAAAAGATAGTTCAATAACTGTAAAAGACAGAGAAATTGGTGAAAAGAAAACTAGAATCCAGCAATTGCTAAATAAATCAAATGCTACACAATCAGAATTAGCAGAAGCTAAAAGATTGATTAGTTCATTGAATGGCGATATAGATGGATATAAAGAGCAGGTTGCAGTTTTGCAACAGCAAAAAACGCAGTTAATTTCAGAAAAAGCTGTAGTTGTTTCTCAAAGGGATAAAGTTCAAAGAAACTATGATTCTTCTACACTAGTAATTAAACAAAAGGAAGATATTATTAATGTAGGTTCTACATTACATGCTTCTAATTTTAATATTGTTGGTATTCATGAGAAAAAAAGTGGTAAAGAAAAAACTACATCTACAGCAAAAAGAGTTGATAAATTACGTATTAGTTTTGATCTTGATGAAAATATGCTTTCTGAAAGTGGTGCAAAAGAAATTTATGTATGTATCACCGCCCCTGATGGATCTCCGGTTGCAGTTCAGGCCCTTGGTTCAGGTACATTTAATACAAGGCTAGGAGAAGAAAAACCTTACACTCAAAAATTGGATGTAAACTATACACAAAATAAAAAACAAAGTGTAAGTTTTGATTGGAAACAAGGAACAAATTTTACAACCGGAAATTATAAAATTGAAGTTTATAACAATGGTTTTAAAGTTGGTGAAGGTTACAAACCCTTAAGAAAAGGTGGACTATTTAGTTAAAAATTAGAAATGTTATTATAAAAAAAAGCGACAAAATAATTTGTCGCTTTTTTAAAATAAACCTCTTAAAGATGCACGACCGGTATGAATAGTTGGTGTTATACCTGGTTTTCTTCCTTCATATTGAATAGACATTTCAATATTACCGCTTATTCTTTTTGTAAATTCCGCATTCCAAAGAAGGTTTTTCCCAGCCTGCAGACCATCAAGTAATAAATAACCTACCGTTGTATTTTGAGATCCTTTGTAGCCTTTAAAATCTATATTGTTGTAAGTAAATTTTAAATTAATACTGCTTCCAGAAAGTATATTGTATTTAACTTCTGTAATTATTGCATTATTGATGGATCGCTCCAAGGAATCTATTCTGTTTTGTTTTTTTGAGTATATGTATCCAACCGTAGCCCGTAGATTAGATTTATATACATAAGTTAAACCTGGTTCAACAGCATTTTGAAGTACATTATAATTTCTGTTTTCAAATTTAATTGCCTGTGTGGCCAAGTTGTTTTTGACTTGTTTTACAAGTAAGGTAGCTACTAAATTTTTCTTTAAGCTTGCTCTAAGTTTACTGTTTAAAGTACTTATTCCCCTGCTTTCTACGCCATATGAAAGCAATGCTTTTGTGGATGCTCTGCTGTGTGTAAATTCCAATCCAAATTTTGCACTTGTCCTGTTGTAAAAATAGGTATTGGATAAAAAAGAATTTAGGGTAAGTAAATTATTATCACTTTCACGTTTACCAAATGGATTAAATAAAAAATTATTATTTGAAATATTTTTCTTTGCAATTTGCAAAGCTGAACTTGTTGTACTTCTCATCAAAATCTTTTTCAACCCAAAATTTTTTGTTGAATTCATAATTGTTTTTGGGTCAAGATCTAAACTGTAATTAAACTGTAAATAGTTTGCCTTTACATATTGATTACCGGGAGTGTAAATTCTTATATATTTTTTTTGATCTTGAAAAATAGCTTCTTCGAATTCGTTTAATTCAGGAATACCGTTGTTATTGTAATCAATCCATGTATAAAAACCCTGCCCTGCCGGAACCTCTATATAAGTATATTCTCGTTTCTGCTCCTGCCCTGAGCCTATTTCATATAAAACATTACCATTTACAAAACCTTTAAATTCATTAATAAAATATTCTGTTCGTCCTAAAATACTTTTATCTTCTTTTTGTCTACTTACGGTATTGTCTAAAATTTTAAGTTCTCTATAAGTTCCAGTAAATTTTAATTTATGATGCTCATTTGCAAAAAGCTCAGTAAAAACACTGTAATTATTACTTTTATCTGCGGCTAGTAAAGTTTTACGTTTGGGCAGGTAATCCGCTCTAATATTAAAAGCAATACCCCATTTATTTAATTTCGTTTGATTGGTTCTGACATAAAACTCATATACATTGAAAGCAAAACTTGTGAAATTAAGGGTATCTGATTTTTTATCTGAAAGCTTATTATGTTCACCCAAATATTTTATACCGGCCTCAAACGATTTTAATTTTTTGAACGTTTTGTTGATATCAATTGTAGGTCTCAAAAAATTGCCTTTTTGCAAAACAGCATCAAAATTTGTAAAACTTATATTTGAATTTATTTTAAATCCTTTTCCATTTATTTGCTCTACAAACCTTTGTCTGAGACCATTGTAACCATCGCTGCGGTTGTAATTAGTAATTTCATAGGTTGCAAAATCTTCATTTTTTACAGAAACTTTGGTAGATAAATTGATGAGCTGTTCATTTGCTGGAAGAAGGCTGAAAGGTAAACTCCAATCTCTTAAAAATTCAACGTTCCTTAATCGTTCTACAGGTTTAAAACGACTTTGCACATACTCATAACCTACGTTTGTTTTTAATGTAAAATCTTTTTTTAATACTTTTATTTTCCTGTTGTTATTTTCTAATTGCAGCCTAAATGCAAAACCGTTATTATCTTTTTTATCTTTAGAAGAATAAAGATTTAAGTCATAATTGCTCATAGCAACTTCGGTTTTTAACTTAGTATTTTTATTTATTAAATAGTCTGTACCCGCAGTAAATACCTGTAATTTTTTGGGGGTTACAAGTAATGTTACCGGCTCCCAATCACCCTGTTTTATATTATTAAGTGGCACTACCCAGTGAAACGCTTTACCATTTGTAGCATTCTGCAATTGGGTATAATTTCCTTTATTTGCACCAACAAAAGTGAAAGAAAGTGAGTATAATAAATCCTGCGGATTTGTTGAAAGTACGTATACAGTAGGATAAACGATTGCATTGGAAAGTGTATCTGTCCGTCGGTACAAAATTTTTCCGATTCCAAAAGTATCTCTAACTGCACTTGGGTAAAATGCTGAGGTAATACTGTCCCCTACATCTGCTAAAAATTGCTTTTGTTTGGCATCCAATACCTGATCAATGGCAGTATTTTTTGCATCTGAATTTGAAAATGCCCCTAGGTAGACGAGTAAATTTTTGACTATTTTAATTTCATCGCTTAAATACAGCTGAGAATTTAAATAACTTCTATCTGCGTATTCAAATTCAATCTGCAACCTTAGGTCTTTTGTTATGAGCCGTTTTGGTGTAAAAGTAATTTCGGCAGTATTATAATTTATTACATAGTCCTGGTCTTCTCCACGCTGCAGCCTAACTCCATCAATGAAAACCCTTTCGGTGTTTGCAAGTACAATAAAAAACAATTCATTGTTAGCACCCCTTAATCTGTATGGACCTTGATTTCCCTCCAATGGCATGATAATGTTTCTTGTGAATTTGCCTTTAGTTGCAGCCCCACTTACAAGCATCGAATTTGAAACATTTTTTGAAATCTTGTTATCCGTTAGAAAAGAAATACCCTGTACCCTTTTATAAAAATTGAGAAAATAATTTTTGCTTTCCCTTATATCGATATCACCCAGACTAACCGCCCAGTTTTTCTTTTTTGCCTGAAAAAATATCCGGTCAAAATCCCTCAAATCCTGCGTATTGCCATCAGGTTGTATAGGAATATTATTGTCAGTTACCGCAGCAGTAATTTCAATACTGTCACCAATAAACCCATTTAGCTGTAAGTTTAAAGTACTGTTCACAACAGCATCCTGATTGTTTCCAAAAGAAATAGCTCTTCCAAAACTTCCATCTGTTTGTAATGTTCCAAACTTTAAAAGTGGATTATTTTGCTTGGAAGCACTGATTACTGTAAAGGGATTCTCTTTTGTGAAACGGTAACGTACATCTTCATAATTAAACCGCCTTGCTACTGCATTTATTTTGAAGGGAAAAATTCTGTAGCTAATTTCTACACTGTCAGTAAAAGGCTTTTCATTCCATCTTATTGCACCGTTTACTTCATCAACCTCATATAAAGAATGAGGTACATTTTTTATAGACAAAGTTCCCGGAGCAATACTAAAACTGTCAATTTTTTGATAAGGAAATTTTATTGTAATTTTTTTATTTCTAAGATTGGAGTTTGGTGTTAAACCAATTTGAGCAAACGAATTGCTGCATGCCAAAAGCATTAGGTATATAAGAAAAATTGTTCTTATGTATAAAAGATAATTTGGTTGATGCTTATAAATAAATTGTGATTTTTTAATACATTCTAATAAACTGAACACGTCATTTTAAAATTACCTACCGCACTCAATGTTTATTTATTATATCTGCCCAATCAAATTTACAAATCATTAATTGGTTATTGTAACCGTTAAATGATGAGTTTTTCTTAATTATAATAATAGAAGATTAAAAAAATAATGATTCAGTTGCTTGCAATAAATAAAAAATACAATTCCGGTTAAAACAAATAAAAAATGGTTTGATGAAATCATCAAACCATTTAAATATAAAACATAATTGTAATTAAATTTCTTCCGTAGCAAAACCCGCTCCTATATATTCTTTGTTCATTCGGGCAATATTAGAGACTGAAATACCTTTAGGACACTTGGCCTCGCATGCATAAGTATTTGTACAGTTACCAAAGCCTTCTTTATCCATCTGTGCCACCATATTTAGAGCTCTGCTTTCTCTTTCCGGACCTCCCTGCGGAAGTAACGCTAACTGAGATATTTTAGCCCCTACAAAAAGCATTGCACTTCCATTTATACAGGTAGCAACGCAGGCTCCACAACCTATACATGCTGCTGCCATAAACGCATCATCTGCTTTCTTTTTATCTATAGGTATGGCATTAGCATCAACTGCATTTCCTGTATTTACACTTATATATCCTCCGGCTTCAATTATTCTGTCAAATGCAGATCTGTTCACCATTAAATCTTTTACTATCGGAAAAGCCTTACTGCGCCAAGGTTCTACAACTATTGTATCACCATCTTTAAAAGCACGCATATGTAGTTGACAGGTTGTATTTTGCGCCCATGGTCCGTGTACCTGGCCATTTATGTGCATGCTGCACATGCCACAAATTCCCTCTCTACAATCATGATCAAATGCTATGGGAGATTTGCCTTCCAAGATTAATTGTTCATTTAACACATCAAACATTTCTAAAAAACTCATTTCAGATGAAATGTCTTTTACCTTGTATGTTTCAAAGCTACCTTTTGCTTTGTTATTTTTTTGACGCCACACCTTTAGGGTGAGGTTCATGTGGTAATGCTCCATATAGAATAAACTTTTGTATAGGGTTGATTAAATTTATAATCAATAACTATTTATAACTTCTTTGAGTAGGTTTTACAATTTCAAAACTTAGATCTTCTTTATGTAAAGCCCATCCACTATCTCCTTTGTTTTCCCAAGCAGCAACATAGGCGTAATTTGCATCATCACGTTTTGCTTCTCCATCTTCAGTCTGACTTTCTTCTCTAAAATGTCCACCACAGCTTTCTTCTCTGTCCAGTGCATCAATACACATTAGTTCCCCAAGTTCAATAAAATCAGCAACTCTACCCGCTTTGTCTAATTCAGGATTCATTTCATTTACTTCACCCGGCACTAGCACATCAGTCCAAAACTCTGCTTTCAAGCCTCTTATTTCTGCAATAGCCTGTTTTAATCCTTCTGCATTACGGGCCATCCCGCACTTATCCCACATAATCTTTCCAAGTCTCTTATGAAAACTTTCCACAGTTTTTGTACCCTTTATGGCTAATAATTTGTTTATTCTTTCTGTAACCAATTTTTCTGTATCTAAAAATGCCTGTTGGTTGGGGTCTACTGCACCGTTACGAATTTCATCAGCAAGATAATTACCGAGTGTATATGGTATAACAAAATAACCATCAGCAAGTCCCTGCATTAATGCAGATGCGCCTAATCTGTTAGCTCCATGGTCACTAAAATTTGCTTCTCCTAAAGCATACAATCCAGTAATAGTAGTCTGTAGCTCATAGTCAACCCAAAGCCCGCCCATTGTATAATGTACCGCAGGATAAATGCGCATTGGCATTTCGTAAGGATTTTCTCCTGTAATCTTCGCATACATTTCAAATAGGTTACCATATTTTTCCGCTACAACATCTTTGCCCAAGGCAATAATATCCTTTTCAGGCATACCTGTGATTCCCTTCTTACCTGCTTCAATCCGTCCATATCTTTTTATAGCATCTGCAAAATCTAAAAATACGGCCATCTTTGTTGTACCTACACCATAACCTGCATCACAACGCTCTTTAGCAGCACGGCTGGCAACATCTCTTGGAACCAAATTTCCAAATGCAGGGTATCTTCTTTCTAAATAATAATCTCTTTCTTCTTCAGGTATTTCGGAACCCTTTCTTGTATCAGCTTGTTTTAAAGGCACCCAAATTCTTCCATCATTTCTCAAACTTTCACTCATTAATGTAAGTTTACTTTGATGGTCTCCGCTTACAGGAATACATGTTGGGTGAATTTGTGTAAAGCAGGGATTGCCAAAAAATGCACCTTTTTTATGAGCTCTCCATGCAGCAGTAACATTACTGCCCATGGCATTTGTACTTAAATAAAATACATTACCATAACCACCGGTACAAAGCAATACTGCATGTGCACCGTGTCTTTCTAATTCTCCCGTTACAAGATTTCTGGCTATAATACCTTTTGCAATGCCATCTATTAAAACCACATCCTGCATTTCGTGGCGTCTGTACATCGTTACATTACCCAAAGCCACCTGTCTTTCAACAGCGCTATATGCACCAAGTAAGAGCTGCTGTCCTGTTTGACCAGCAGCATAAAAGGTACGCTGTACCTGTGTTCCACCAAAAGAACGGTTGCTAAGCAAACCACCATACTCTCTTGCAAAAGGAACACCCTGTGCAACACATTGGTCAATTATTGAAGTGCTTACTTCGGCAAGTCTGTGAACGTTTGCTTCTCTTGAACGGTAATCGCCACCTTTTACGGTATCATAAAATAAACGGAAAACAGAATCACCATCATTCTGGTAATTCTTAGCTGCATTTATTCCCCCTTGGGCTGCAATGCTGTGAGCACGCCTTGGGCTGTCCTGAAAACAAAATGCTTTTACTTTATAACCCAGCTCACCCAAAGATGCAGCAGCCGATGCACCTGCCAACCCCGTACCAACTACAATTACTTCAAGCTTGCGTTTGTTAGATGGATTTACAAGCTTAACATGCCCTTTGTAATCCTCCCACTTTTTGTCCATTTCTCCTTGCGGAATTTTTGAATTCATAAAGCGATTTTTTTCTGTTAATTATAAAATTACATCAACAGGTTTATTACGATGTTATTATATCAGAAAATTAATTATAAAACTAATTTAACCAACCAAAATAAAATGCAACCGGCATACTTGCAAACAGCAATGAAATGCCGACAGAATAAAATACCCCAACTGATTTAATTATCGGAGTATACCTTTTATGATTTACACCAAATGTTTGAAAAGCACTTTGAAAGCCATGCATTAAATGCCAGCAAAGAGATACGCAACCCAACACATAAAATATTATTACAATTAAATTACCTGAAAAAACATTTTGCATTTCTTTATATAAATTATGTACCGGTTGGTTATTGTACTCCTGACCAAGGGTTGTTTCTGCAAGGGGTTGAATATTTGCCATACCACCGAAACGTGATGGGATCCAAAAATGATAAAAATGCAAAATTAAAAAAATCAAAATCAGCGTACCAAGCAATCCCATACTCTTGCTGTACCATTTGGTTTTTCCGTCTGTTCTTGTAACTGCATATTTTACAGGACGTGCAATTTTGTTTTGCCTCCATAACAATAATCCTTCTACAATATGTAACAATAGGAAAAGCATCAACCCAATTTCCATCGTACGGATAATAAAATTACTACCCATAAAATGGCCCCAATGGTTAAAAGTCTCACCCCCATCATTAAAAAATATCATTGAATTAATTCCGGCATGAACAATTAAGAAAGTAATTAGAAATAATCCTGTAGCACCCATTAAAAATTTCTTACCGATGGAGGAAGTGAAAAAAAGTTTCCAAGTCATAAAGCGAATATTGTTTATAAAAATTTGCAGTGCAAAAATACGTCAGGCATTTGCAATTTTTTACATTATTTTAAATGTTTAATGCAGTTTATATTTATTAAAGAACTTTGTGTAAAATATTTTATGGATTACATCTCAATAAACGAAATAAAAGCATGGGACAGATTTCACAGAACCAATTTTGTAAACTGTTTATCGGGTTTTAAACCGGTAAGTTTAATAGGTACTGTAAATGAGGATCACAAACCAAATCTTGCAATATTCAGCAACATTATTCATTTGGGGGCTGACCCTGCATTAATAGGATTCATAAATCGCCCAGTTGCAGCAAGTCCTCACACCATTACTAATATTGAAGCAACAAAACAATTTACTATAAATCATATTCAAGCCTCTTTTGTTAAAAGAGCTCACCAGACAAGTGCTAAATATGAAACCGGTACAAATGAGTTTAAAGAAACAGGATTAACAGCTATTTACAGAGACAACTTTAGTGCGCCATTTGTTGCTGAAAGTAACATTCAATACGCGTTAGAACTTGTTGAAATTATTTCAATAAAATACAATGGTACATTTATGGTTATTGGATCATTAAAAGGTGTGTATTTAAACAAAGAACTAGTATTAGATGATGGCTTTATTGATATACAAAAAAGCGGGAGCGTAGTTTCTTTAGGTATCGATGCATATTATTCTTGCCTGCCTATTGAAAGATATGCGTATGCAAAAATTTACACCGAACCTACAAAAAAACAGATTGTTTAACTATTCTAATTAGCCCAATCTTTTTCCCATTTCTTCTTCCATTAAAGCAAAAATTATATCAGGTTTTAATGTTCTCCATTGTAACAATTCAAACATTTCCAGATAATTTGTAATTCTTGCTTTTTTAAAATCGTGCTTGCTCTGTTCTGGTAAATTTAAAATAATTATCCATCCCCTTTCATCAATTATTTGCTCATGCCATTCTTCGTAATAACTATCATCACTGCTGTGAAAATTTAAAACATTTTCCGTTATAATTATAAATTTGTAGACTCCCTGTTTATATAATAAATCTGTAACGTTTCTTCTTAAAATCATCACATCATTTTCAATTGCATCGTTCCATTCTCCCAATAATTCTATTATGGCAAAATGCTGATCGTAATCAACAAATAATATTTTTAAATACAATGTGTTTGATCCAAATTCATCCCACTGAGGATGTATGTAATAATTATAAACCCGGTTTGTGTATTCAAATTCACTGTATGCTTTGTCAAAGAATGGTGATCTTCTGTCTTCTTCAGCCGTATATAAATGACGCCAGTTAAAATAGGGTTCGATATTCTGCATAACTATCTTTCTTTCAGACAACAGTACAAATATCCTGCAAAAAATAATAGTGCAGATTCTAAATACGGAAACTTGAAAATAAATCTAATTTAGAGGTAGAATAAAAAAAAATGGGCTGCCTAAAAAGGCAGCCCCGTACTTATAACCAATATTTTTATTAAAGAATAATTACTTTATCAGACAGAATTTCGTTGTTTTTTTCATCTACCACTTTTACGATGTAGGTTCCTTTTACAGGACGGGTTCTTAAAATTACCTTTTGAGACTGCTGGCCTTTCGCCAATCCAACTTTCGTTGATTGTAATGCTCTTCCTGCAAGGTCAGAAATGACAACGTTGTATGTGCCGTTTTGTTTTCCGTCAAGCAAAACATTAAATGTATTACTTACTACAGGGTTTGGATAAATACTGTTTTGTGAAAATTCAGTATTTGAAATTGGCAACAGTTTGGACAAAGAAGAACTTCTTGCCTGATCGGCTTCTTTCTGCAGTAATAAATTACCTGATGCAAGATCTGATGCATTAAAAACAACATCTGAACCTTCCATTTTTGTAGCAGCAAGGCTTGCTAATGACATTTTATAATAACCGTCAAAAGTAGTAGCGCTGCAAAGTATAATATTACCATCCGCATCTACAGCGGCACCATTGGTGGTATAGTTACCCGGCAAACCTGTTATTGTTCCTTTAAAAGTTGTTAGGCGTGAATTTACATCTACCACAAAAACATTTCTTGTTGCAGAAATAATATATAATTTTCCGAAAGCATCTGCAATCATATCGCCACCCCAACTACTGCATTTGCTGTGTACAGATAAGTCTTTGCTTTCTTCTCCATCTATCAATGATCCTAAATCAGTAACGGATGGTTTTTTACCGGTCGAAAATTTATAAAGATGATTACCATCGTTAGTTGCTGCATAGCCATACCCATCGCTGGCGAGTACCATTCTGGTAATATTATTAGCTTCATCACCACCTGCACTTGGTATATAACCTGGGATTGCCATTGAGTAAAATTGTGGAACATCATTTTTTACATTTGCGTCCATCCACCTTAACTCTCCTATACGCATTGGTATAAAGAATAATTTATCGGATCTTTTGTCATAAGCTGCTGCAGCTACAAAACTAGAGGTAGGATATTGTGAAGGATTGAAAATATTTCCATCACTAAATGCGGTTTGATTAACAGATTTTTTTGAATCAAGGTTCAACATAGAAAAATTTGTTTTGCTGCGTTGAAATATTGTTTTTGTAACCTTACCTGTAGATAAATCAATTTGCCTTATGTTCATCCACATAAAATCTTTATTACCATCTCCGGTTATAGCATAACCCTTATTTTTTGATTGTGCGTTGACTGAAAACGAAGCTGCAATTAGGCCTGTTAGAAGTAAAATTTTAAATTTCATATTCGTTAGATTTAATGTTAAAATTTGAAATTCAATTTAACATTTTTATACATAACAAAAAAATGTATTTTTTACTTTTTTAAACAAAATTCTTATGATATTTTATTAATCCATCCATCGGACTTTTTATAACGTTTCCTAATTTTATTTCATATTCTCTGCACATTTCAGCAAGTACATCTTTAAAACCATAAGCTACACTTCCAACAAAATTTATAGGTAAACTCCAGCTTTCTCTGTATTTGTATACGTGGTTAAAAAAAAAATCATTTATACTGTCTTCTATAATATTTTCAATCATAAAATGCCCCCGATTTTCTATTAAAAACGATACAAACCCTGCCAGGTAACGGTTTGGCAAAACGGTTTTATAAACGCTGTCCAGTATTTCTGATGTAGTTTGTGGATATTTTTCTTTAAATTTATCTGTAAGTTCGGTATCAAAAGTATTATACAGATAATATTGTAAAACTTTTTTTCCAAGATGGGTTCCACTACCCTCATCTCCCAAAATAAAACCAAGCCCCGGGCTGTTTTTTACAATTTTTTTGCCGTCATAAAAGCAAGAATTTGAGCCTGTGCCTAAAATACAGGCAATGCCTTTTTCGTTTCCACAAAGCGCTTTTGCAGCACCAAGCAAATCATGCTCAACTTTTATTGCAGCATTTTTGTACAGCTTTTTTAAACCTCTTTTTATTAAAGAAATATTTGCAGCATTGCTGCAGCCTGTTCCGTAATAATAAATTTCATCAATATTTAAGCTGCCGGTTTTCGGCAACAGTTCTTCTGATAATATCTTGCCTAAAGATTCGTCATTCAAAAAATAAGGACTTATACCCTGGGTATCAAATATTTTTTTTTTATTTTCTGTTAAGAGACACCAGTGGGTTTTTGTTGAACCACTGTCTGCAATAAGAATTGAAGGCATGTGTATTTTTTAAGAAAAAACAAGGTAAAACAATCACACCATAAATTCTCTTAAAAAATTATCTTCGCCAAAATATAAAATCGAAGAGATAATTTTTTATCTGAAATTGATATAAATGAATAAAAATTTAAAAATTTGGTTGCCTTTGCTTTTTAGTATCGTTATGATTATTGGAATGATGATGGGCTATAAAATGCGGGATGCAATACCGGGAAAAAGCTTTTTTTCTGTAGAAAAGGCATCGTCTATACAGGAAATAATTAATTTGCTCAACAACAGATACGTAGATACTATTAATACCAAAAGCCTTACCGATACTGCAATACAAGCAATTTTAAGTAAACTTGATCCTCATTCTACTTATATAGCTGCAAGGGATCTTCAACAAATAAATGAAGAAATAAAAGGCAGCTTTTATGGAATAGGCATTGAGTTTAATATGCTGAATGACAGTTTAAATGTAATAAATGTACTTGCCGGTGGTCCTTCAGATAAAGCAGGTTTAAAAACGGGCGACATAATGCTGAAAGCAGGCGACAGTTTAATTTCTGGAAAAAAAATTACGACAGACAGAATCAGAAGTATTTTGAGAGGTCCTGAAGAGTCTACAGTTAAACTTACGATGTTAAGAAACAGTAAGCAAGTTGTTACAGAAGTTGGTAGAGGCAATATCCCTATAATAACGGTTGATGTGGCCTACATGCTAGATACAATAACAGGTTACATCAAACTAAATAAATTCAGTACTCAAACCTATAAAGAGTTTATGAACAGCTTACTTACCTTAAAAAAATTGGGGATGAAATCGCTCGTACTTGACTTAAGGGGAAATGGGGGTGGAGTTTTGGATGAAGCTACTGAAGTTGCGGATGAATTTTTAGAAGGTGATAAATTGATTACTTACACTGAGGGTTTACATTCACCAAAAAAAGAATTCAGGTGCAGAAGACAGGGCCAATTTGAACAAGGCAAACTGGTTATTTTGGCTGATGAAGGCTCTGCAAGCGCAAGTGAAGTATTAATGGGTGCTTTGCAGGATTGGGATCGTGCAACCATAGTAGGCCGTAGGAGTTTTGGTAAGGGTTTGGTTCAGGAGCAATACGATTTACAAAACGGTGCTGCGCTTCGGCTGACAGTTGCACGTTATTATACGCCAATCGGCAGAAGCATACAACGCAGTTATAAGGACGGAACAAAATCTTACTACACTTCGGTTTACAACCGCTACAGTAATGGAGAAATGAGTTCTCCCGATTCTATAAAAAATGATACAACAAAAATTTATAAATCCAGCAAGGGTAAACGTTTGTATGCCGCAGGCGGTATATCGCCAGATTATTTTGTAGCTGCAGATACTTCAAAAATAAGTTTAACTGTAGCCAAAATTTACAGCAGGGGAACATTGGCAGATTTTGGTTACAGGTATTACAAAGAACATTCGCAGGAATTTGTAACCTATAAAAATTCGCTTTCTTTCGTGCGCGGATTTTCTATTAACCAATCTCAATGGAAATTTTTTGAACAAATGGCAACTAAAGATTCAATAAGCTTAACAGCTATAAATACAAAAGAAAAAGCAACCATTGAAAAAATTTTAAAATCATCCATAGCAAGACAATTATTTAGAACTGAAGGATATTTTGAAAGCCTTAATGAAGATGATCCTTTTATAAAAAAAGCATTGGAAATTATTAAATAAAAAGTTTTTTTAACGAAGCAAAGCCTCTTTTCAGAGGCTTTCTAAATTTTAGGAAAACGGTAAGGTCAATTAAGGTTCTTATCAATTTTCACAGGGATACTTGGGTTTTCAATCAAGGGATAATTGGAATACGGGATTTTATTATATTACAAAGATCTGTGAACAGTAAAGCAAAAAAAGTAATTCTTAAATGAAAATTTATTAGATATTATTCTACACTTTACGAAACACCAAAATGCTGAAAGATTATATGCCTAACTTTGCCGCCTAAAAACAAAAATATGTGGCTTAATAATATACTGGAAACAATTGGCAACACACCGCTTATTAAAATAAATAAAATAACGAAAGATTTGCCATGTACCGTTTTAGCAAAGGTTGAATATTTTAATCCCGGTAATTCCATTAAAGACCGAATGGCTTTAAAAATGTTAGAGGTTGCTGAGAAAGAAGGTAAAATTAAACCCGGAGGTACAATTATAGAGGGCACAAGTGGTAATACGGGAATGGGTTTGGCTTTAGCCGCATGCATAAAAGGATACAAATGTATTTTTACAACTACAGATAAACAGTCTAAAGAAAAAGCAGATATACTTAAAGCAGTTGGTGCAGAAGTAATTGTTTGCCCAACCAATGTAGAGCCCGAAGATCCACGCTCCTATTATTCTGTGTCGAAAAGGCTGGCTACAGAGGTTCCAAACTCATGGTACGTAAATCAATACGATAACCTGGCAAACAGAGATGCACATTATGAACAGACAGGTCCTGAAATTTGGCAACAAACAGAAGGAAAAGTTACGCATTTGGTGGTTGCTACAGGTACGGGTGGAACAATAGTAGGGACGGGTAAATATTTAAAAGAAAAAAATCCAAACATTAAAGTATGGGCAATTGACAGCTATGGCTCTTTGCTAAAAAAATATTTCGAAACAGGAGAACTAGATCAGAAAGAAGTTTATCCATACATCAGTGAAGGTTTTGGTGAAGATTTTGTACCCCAGAATTATGATATGCAATATATAGACGAATTTGTAAAAGTTACAGATAAAGATGGTGCTGTAATGGCAAGAAGAATTGCAAAAGAAGAGGGTATTTTTGGTGGATATAGCTGTGGAAGCTGCTTGCAGGGTTTAATGCAACTAAAAAGCCAGCTTAAAAAAGATGATGTGGTAGTTTGTATTTTTCATGACCATGGCAGCAGATATATTGGTAAAGTATATAATGACCAATGGATGATGGAAAGAGGTTTTTTAGAAGTAAAAACATTTAAAGACCTTGTTAATGGTCGGGGTACACAAAAAATAATAACCGTTACACCTTCTCAAACCGTTTTAGAAGCCATCAACTTAATGAAGAAATATGATATTGAAAATATTCCTGTTTATAATTTAGATGAAAATATTGGATCAATATCAGCAAACGGTTTGTTTGATAAAATTTTAAACAATCCCGAGCTAAAAGGTAATTTAGTTGAGACTGTAATGGAAAAGCCTTATCCTATGGTTTCATTTGATATGCCTGTTGAGCGTTTAAGCAGTTATATTTCAAAAGAAACCGGTGCAGTAATTAGTAAGGATGATAGCGGTTCTTTGCACATTGTAACAAAATACGATATCATTCAAAGTCTTTCTAAATAAAGTTTGGGTATTTTACGATTTGCCATTTGACTGTTTTTTTATAGTATTAATGCCACATTTTTATAAGTGTGGCATTTTCTGTTGTATTATTTCTACAAGCTGGGTAAGTATTTTTACGATAATTTTTATTGTATCAAATACTTATAAATTATTGCTTAACTACTTTTTGGTATGTATTTACTTCATTTTAATAATAGAGAAGATTTGCTCTTGTGTACACTTGTAAAAGACTGCATCTTTGTTTAAGAAGTTGATTGATAAAGATATGTTATCAATCACAATCCAAGAATCATGAAAAAGCCAAATAAGTTCTTCTAATATCCTTTAAAAAAAATAGAAAAACTTTAAAATTCAATATCAATCGACTTCTATTTTAAGATCTTTGAATACCATTAAAAAACAAAAAAATTAGCTTTATTATTTAAAGCAAAATAATTGATATTCTTATTCTTATGAAAACCGAAAATTCTGCTTATGCTTTTAAAGGCGATAATAGCAAATTGAAAAACAAAAGCAATATCCTGCTTATGCTTTAAAAAGCGATAATAGCAAAATTTAAAAAACCAAATCCATTACCTGCTTAAACTGCCAACGACAGTACAAAGCAAAAAAACCAATTGAATCTTAATCCTGTAAAAAACACAAATCCTAAAAAAAACTTATGCTGCTAACCACGGCGATGATAGCGAAAAACCAAACCATTGAAACCGGGACATTATTTAACTGAATAAAAAATTCAGATTTAAAATCTCTCCGTGAAAACCGGGTATGTATCGTTGGTACAAAACATTACTTCCATCGTGCTTTGTTTATGCAAAGCATGTTGGAAGTTTTTTTTATTAAAATTCAGTGTGTATTTTTATAGATGTTTCTTGCAAAAACCGCCTCAGACAATCCACAAAAAATTATTTCCCTCGTTCCATCCATTTCTGAACTTTTGTATAATCTAAATTTAGCAAAGGAAACAATTGGAATTACAAAATTTTGTATTCATCCATCTTTATATTATCAAACAAAAGAAAAAATTGGTGGCACAAAAAACCTGCAGATAGAAAAAATAAAGCATTTGCAACCTGATTTAATAATTGCCAACAAGGAAGAAAATACGCAGGAACAAGTAGAAATTTTAGCCAGACTTTTCCCTGTTTTTCTTACCGATGTAAATAATTATGAAGAAGCAATAAGGATGATTGAAGATGTTGGAGAAATTACTTCAAAGGTAACAGAAGCGATTCAACTCACAAAGGCTATTCAAAAAGGTTTTAATCTAATTCAAAAACCATTTCAGCAAATTAAAACTGCCTATTTTATCTGGAAAGATCCTTACATGACTGTTGGTGGAGATACTTTTATAAATGATATGATGAGCAGACTTGGTTTGCAAAATATATTTAATCATTACAAAAGGTATCCACAAGTCACTTTGCAAGATATAATATCAGCTAACCCTCAGTTAATTTTACTCTCATCTGAACCCTACCCTTTTAAACAAAAACACATTACAGAAATACAGACGTATTTGCCCGATACCAAAATATTATTGGCAGATGGAGAAATGTTTAGCTGGTATGGTAGTAGGATGAAATATATGCCTGCATATTTTGATAATCTGCTTACTGAAATCAGTGAAAAACACGCTTTTGGTGGAAGTAATTAATGAATGTACTTTCATACATTTGTAAAAAAACAGTTTATGAGTAAATATGGTTCAGGCGTTTTATACGGCGCAGCTTTAGAAGCCTTATACAACGACGCAAAAGATAACCAGTTTGCCTTGCCGGCAGTAAATACAATAGGTACAAATACCATCAATGCTACGTTGGAAGCCGCAGCAAAAGTAAATTCTCCGGTTATCATTCAATTTTCGAACGGTGGTGCACAATTCATAGCAGGTAAAGGAATGCAAAACGATCATTTACAAGCAAACATCGCTGGCGGAATATCAGGTGCATTGCATATACACAATGTTGCTAAATATTATGGCGTTCCTGTTGTGTTGCATACAGATCATGCCTCTAAAAAATGGCTACCATGGATTAGTGGTTTGGTAGATGCCGGAGAGCAATTTTACAAAGAGAAAGGTCAACCGCTTTTTAGCTCACACATGCTCGATTTATCTGAAGAACCGCTTGAAGAAAATATAGCTACTTCTGTAGAATTTTACAAACGTATGGCGACACTTGGTATGAGCATTGAAATTGAATTAGGTGTTACCGGAGGTGAAGAAGATGGGGTTGACAATAGTGATGTTGACAACGAAAAATTATACACGCAACCGGAACATGTTGCTTATTCCTATAAAGAATTGAGTAAGGTTGGTAATTTATTTACCATTGCGGCAGCTTTTGGTAACGTACATGGTGTTTACAAATCCGGAAACGTACAACTAACACCTGTAATTCTAAAAAACAGTCAGGATTACATTGAAAGAGAATTTAAGACCGGACCCAAGCCTGTTTACTTTGTATTTCACGGTGGTAGCGGTTCTCCACAACATCAAATAAGAGAAGCTATAAGTTATGGTGCTATTAAAATGAATATAGATACAGATTTGCAATGGGCTTTCTGGGATGGAATTTTAGAAAATTATAAAAAAAATGAGAGCTATTTGCAGGGTCAGTTAGGAAACCCTGAGAGCGCGGATTCTCCGAATAAAAAACATTACGATCCACGGGTTTGGTTAAGAAAAGGTGAAGAGAGTTTTATTAAAAGACTGGAAATTGCTTTCGATGATTTGAATTGCCTTAATAGAAATGCATAAAACAGTAAATAAATTGTAAAAGAATTTTCAATTTTTTTTGGGATTAAATCCCTTTAAAATTAAAATAAATGAAGAAAGAAGAAGATTTTGATGCTATACTTTCAGGTAATACGGAAGAAGGTGGCATTCATAAAAGCAGCTGGTTTAAAAGAATTAAAAAAGGTATACTCACATCAACAAAAGATAAAAAAGACGCACCTGAGGGCCTTTGGGAAAAATGCCCCGAGTGTAAATACACCTGCACCGTATCTGACCTTGAAGAAAATAACTATGTTTGCCCTAAATGCGATTATCACCACAGAATAGGAAGTGCAGAATACTTCGATATTATATTTGATGATGGTTTACATGAAGAACTTTTTGGCAATATAAAGTCAAAGGATCTTTTAGGGTTTGTTGATTTAAAACCATACAGAAAACGCCTTGAAGACACGCACAAGAAAACAGATATTCACGATTCCATTACTGTTGCACATGGTAAGGTAAAAGAACATGAACTTGTTATTGCCTGTATGGATTTTGAATTTATCGGTGGAAGCTTGGGCAGTGTAATGGGTGAAAAAATAAGCAGAGCCTGTGATTATTGCATGCAACACCGTATTCCATTTATGATTATTAATAAAAGTGGCGGTGCACGTATGATGGAGAGCGCATTCTCATTAATGCAACTTGCCAAAACATCCGGCAAACTGTACCAGCTAGCAGAAGCTAAAATTCCTTTTATATCTCTGTGTACAGATCCAACCTTTGGTGGTACTACAGCATCATTTGCCATGTTGGGAGATATAATTTGTGGTGAACCTCAGGCATTAATTGGTTTTGCAGGACCAAGAGTAATTAAAGAAACAATAAAAAAAGATTTACCTGCAGGGTTTCAAAGAAGTGAGTTTTTATTAGAGCACGGTTTTCTTGATTTCATCATTCACAGAAATAATTTAAAAAATAAACCTATGCAAAATACAAAAATCTTATCGGCGCTTATCGAACGAGCAGGTTGGTTTGAAAGCATGTCCCCTGATAACCAAAAAGAATACATAGGCGAGCACCCTGATTCCAAATATGCAAAACAGGGTTCTCCTAAGACTGACAAAAAAGACCCTTCGAGTAAAGATAAGACTAGTTCAGAACCATTAAAGATAAGTGACAAGGCCTTGGCGCCTAACTCTCCTAATCGTAAAGAAGCCTCAAAGTCATTCAAGGAAAAAGCAGCAGGACTACTGAAGGCTGTAGGAAAAGAAGAACGTGCAAAGCTCGGTGCCTCAATAAAGAAAGCCTTCTCATTGGACAAGCCAGGCGGTATGGCTGCAAAAGGTGCAGCTATCGCGGCCACAGGTGCGGCACTAGGTGCAGCCTTCGGCTTTAAAGCTTCGGTTCAGAACGGTGTTACGGACTGGGTTGCGACGTCAATAAACAGTGCTTCCGGATTACATCTTATTTTCCCGAGCATACAGACTATGCTCGGTATTTCGGATGCTGCTATGGTACAAGGTGGTGCTATTTTAGGTTCCGCCCCAGGCATCATTATGGCTGTTGCTGCCGCTGCTATAGCTTCAGGTGCCTTAGCTAAAGGCATCAAAGACTACATGA
>ENA-OFCI01000175-OFCI01000175.1-metagenomes-genome-assembly--contig:-NODE-175-length-42529-cov-4.124476_pt1 | contig 42529 bp, 42 predicted proteins | sample MGYA00153391_OFCI01 | MGnify analysis MGYA00153391
TACCGTCGCCCGCCATCGCCACTATATGGCCTTCGCGCTGTAAACGCTCGACCAGCGCTAATTTATCGGCGGGCTTTACTTCACCATAAAACTCTTCAATACCCAACCGTGCCGCGACCGATTGCGCCGTCTTCACACCGTCGCCCGTTGCCATGATTACCTTAACACCCGCCAATTTAAGTGCAGCCAATGCCGATGGGGTGGTCGCTTTAATCGGGTCTGACACCGAAAGCAAGCCGGCCAGAGCCCCATCTACGGCCAAATACATCACACTTGCTCCCTGACCGCGCAGCTCGTCGGCTTTGTTGGTGAGCTGACTTATATCTACTTTGTCCTGCGTCATCAGCGCGGTGTTGCCAAGTGCGAGTCGCTTATCGCCCACCATGCCGTGCACACCAATACCGGTGCTTGATTCGAATTGCGCTGATTTATCCAGCACAAGATTTTTAGCTCGGATGCTCGCTACCTTGATCGAGACTTGCGGCCAGTTGCAAGATTTCATTTTCGGTAAAGCCGTGAGCTGCAACCGCCTGCTCGAACGCGGGCTTGCCTTCAGTTAAGGTGCCGGTTTTATCCACAATCAAAGTATCAATCTTACGAAAATTTTCAATCGCGGCAGCATCGCGAAATAACACCCCATGTGTAGCGGCCTTGCCAGTCGCCACCATAATCGACATCGGCGTGGCCAAACCAAGCGCACAAGGACACGCAATAATGAGTACGGCAACCGCGTTAATCAGCCCGTATACCCAGCTTGGCTCAGGCCCAAACAATCCCCAACCTAAAAATGTCAATAATGCCGAGCTAACCACCGTCACTACAAAATACCCGGACACCGTATCTGCCATGCGTTGCAACGGTGCTTTTGAGCGTTGGGCTTGCGCAACCATTTGCACAATCTGCGCCAACATAGTCGCACTGCCGACTTTGTCCGCTCGCATAATCAGGCTGCCGTTGCTGTTCAATGTTGCACCTATAAGCTTGTCGCCCACTCGCTTGGTAACGGGGATCGGCTCACCGGTGAGCATCGATTCATCAACCGCACTGCTACCCTCTGTCACAACGCCATCCACCGGCACTTTTTCACCAGGCCGCACGCGCAAACTATCGCCGATATGAACATTGCTGAGCGGTATATCTTCTTCCGTGCCATCGGCCTTGATACGGCGGGCGGTTTTAGGCGCGAGCTTAAGCAGCGATTTAATGGCTGCCGATGTTTGTGACCGCGCCTTCAACTCCAGCATCTGGCCTAACAAGGTGAGTGAAATGATCACGGCGGCAGCTTCAAAATAAACACCCACGCGGCCATTTACTAAAAACGATGATGGAAAGATACCCGGCGCAATGGTCGCCACCACGCTATAGATAAACGCTGCACTGGTACCCAGCCCAATCAGAGTCCACATATTCGGGCTTCGATTCACGAACGACTGTATGCAACGCACAAAGAACGGATAACCTGCCCACAGCACCACCGGCAGCGTCAAACCCAATTCAATCCAGCTTTGCGCTGCCCCAACCAGCTCTGTTTGTCCGTGTCCCAACATCGCGAGCGCAGTAACAATGACTGTAAAAGGCAGCGTCCACCAAAATCGACGGCGGAAATCCGTTAGTTCGTGGTTCTCTCCCTCATCAAGGCTCGGCATTTCTGGCTCAAGCGCCATACCGCATTTGGGGCAACTGCCCGGATGATCCTGTCTGATCTCGGGGTGCATAGGGCAGGTGTACATCGCACCAACAGCCACTACATCATCATGCTCCCCGTGCGCTTCGGGGTGCAGGTATCGCGCGGGCTCAAGCTTGAATTTATCAACACAGCGGTGACTACAAAAATAATACGTCACCGCATCATGCGTCACCGTTTTGTCGGGATTGGCTGAAACTTTCATTCCACATACCGGGTCTGTATGCGGTTTGGCATCTGAATTCAGCGCAGTAATATCCTTTGACTCGCAACAGGAGCCCGTATTGGGTGAAGGGTGTGGTGCAGTCATGGCGGCCTCTGATGGTTACTACTGGTTTAATTTTTACATCCTTGCACCAATGGTAGGTTCCATATCAAACCTGATGTTGAGAAATATCACGTATTGTCTACACGGCCGCCGTTATTTAACCCCGTTTACTTCAACCTGAGTGACAGTGAGCTTGCCGTTAATATTGTCTGCTGCAAAATTGATCTTGTCGCCTACCTTTAGCGTATCCAGCAGGGCAGCATCTTTGATGCGGAACACCATGGTCATCGGCGGCATATCGAGATTTTTAATTTCGCCGTGTTTGATGGTCACCTTGCCGGCCTCTTTGTCTATTTTCTTGATCTCACCTTCCGCCATGGGTGCAGACGTTGAGGTTTTTTCAGCTACAGCTGTGGCTTCGGTCGGCGGCTTGGTAACAGCGTCTCCGCCTGCAAGGGCGGCTACTGATGATGCGGAAAGGATCACTACAGATAAAACGCCATAAATATTTTTCATCAAAATCTCCAAAAAAATGAATTAGTTTTCTTCAGCGTGACTACTGTCCACTGCCATGCGTTTGAAAATGACTGCCACTATCTGGCAGTGACGATAATCTTGCCGAACATCCCGCCTTGGTAATGGCCAGGAATCAGGCATGCGAATTCGAACTCGCCCGCGTTATTAAAGGTCCAGATAATTTCGCTGATTTTGCCGGTAGGCACATGTGCCATATAGGGCTCCTCATGTTCCATATTCGGGAACTTGAGCATTAGCGCTGCATGCGCATCGAGCTCTTTTTTTGTGCCGATAACCATTTCGTGCAACATCTTGCCTTCGTTTTTCAGAACAATTTTTATTGTCTCGCCTTGTTTAACCTCAAACTTGTCGGGCGTGAATCGCATGTTGTCTGACATCGATATTTTGATGGTTCGCTTGACCGATTTTGCGTCCCCCGCTATGCCCCACTCTTTCTGCTCCTTTTTAACGGCATTTGTTGTTTTGTGGGCGTGGTTATTGTGGGCCAGTGACGACATCGGTATCACGATGGTTATTGTGGCGATCAATGCGATCAGCTTTTTCATATTTTTCTCCTTCATTGAGATAGCCAAATCAGTGACCAGCATGGCTAACAGGTTTGCGAACTTGCACTTCAACATCCTTGACCGGCATATTTTTCACTGGCATTGAAGCGTTGCCTTCAGACTTGAATCGGGCAGGTGCCGCCAGCGCACCAGTCCACTCAAAAGCGGTTGTGCCAGGTGGTTGCTGATACCAGCCGGGGTCTTTGTAATCACCTGGCTTTTGGTCACGACGTACCTTGACGACCGAGAACATACCGCCCATGGCGACTGATTCGAATGGTCCTTCGCCGGTCATCATCGGCGCAGTATTATCTGGTAACGGCATTTCCATTTCAGCCATATCCGCCATGCCGCGTTCCCCCATCACCATGTAATCAGGAACCAGCGAGCTGATGCTTTTGGCAACGCCGCGATGATCAACACCAATCATGGTTGGCACGTCATGGCCCATTGCGTTCATAGTGTGATGCGCCTTGTGGCAATGAAACGCCCAATCACCTTCTTCATCGGCCAAAAATTCAATCTGGCGCATTTGTCCCACTGCAACATCAGTAGTCACCTCTGGCCAGCGCCCGGTTTTGGGTGTGGGGCCGCCATCGGTGCCGCTCACCACAAACTCATGCCCATGCAAATGAATCGGATGGTTGGTCATGGTGAGATTGCCGATACGGATACGCACCTTGTCATTTTTTCGAACCACCAATGGATCAATACCAGGGAATACGCGGCTGTTCCACGACCATAAATTAAAATCCAGCATAGTCATGATTTTTGGCGTGTATGCACCTGGGTCAATATCGTAACTATTGAGCAGGAACACAAAATCACGATCCACCTCATCAATTAACGGATGTTTGTTTTTCGGATGCGTAACCCAAAAGCCCATCATGCCCATCGCCATTTGGGTCATTTCATCCGCATGCGGGTGATACATGAAAGTGCCAGGCCGTCGTGCAATAAATTCATAAACAAATGTTTTCCCGGGCTGGATTGCGGGCTGGGTGAGGCCAGTTACGCCGTCCATACCGTTGGGCAGGCGTTGGCCGTGCCAGTGGACTGAGGTGTGCTCCGGTAATTTATTGGTCACGAAGATGCGCACCCGATCACCTTCGACAACTTCAATGGTGGGGCCGGGACTCTGACCGTTGTAACCCCATAAATGCGCCTTGAAGCCCTCACACATTTCACGCACCACCGGCTCTGCTACTAAGTGGAATTCCTTCACACCGTTATTCATGCGCCACGGCAAGGTCCAGCCGTTCAGCGTTACCACCGGGTTGTAATGACGCCCGTTGCCGGGCATCAAGGGCGGCATCGTGTCGGGCCTGGTTTGAATAGCAGGCTCGGGTAATGCAGCCATGGCTACCCGGCTCACAGCAGTAGCGGCCATTGCTGCCCCTGCGATACTGGTGCTTTTAAAAAACTCTCGTCTCGAAACCATTGCATTATCCTTTTTTAATGGGCAGCGGCAGCATCATTAGCCGCCGAACCACCTGCCGCCATCGCATTTGCACCAATCATATTGGGTTTAGCAATCATAGCCATATCGAGATCAGCTTTGGCAAGCCAGAAATCACGCAGCGCATCGATATAGCCGTTTACGCTGGCAATCTGTGTACGCGCATCGGCCAGGAGTTCGAATACACCAATCAACATGCCGTTATAGCGCAACAGGTTTTCATCGGCAATACGCTTACGGATCGGCACCACCTCATCGCGATAATGTTTGGCGATATCGTAGGTTATTCGATAACCGCGATAAGCCTCACGAACTTCAGAACGTGCATTGATCGCCGCCTCAGCCAAACGATTTACCGACTGCATATAAAACGATTCAGCCTTGGCGACCTTAGCTGAACCCCAGTCAAATATGGGAATTTCCAAACTGACCTCAAAACCTTTTTTGTAAGGGTCGGATCGAAGTCCCTCAAGTACGCGCGTGGGGCCGATTTCCAGCACATTTATGAAGCGGGTGGCTTTGATAAGTCCCATGTTTTTGGCGAGTGATTCAGTGCCCAGCCGCAGCGCTTGCACATCAAGGCGTTGGGCCAAGGCAATTTGTTCAACATCGGGCAAGTCATCCGGCGCGGTGGGCAGATCCGGGAGGCGCTCGGGTAGTTTGAACTGGATATCGTTACCCCACAAACCGAGCATTCGCGTGAGTTTTTCGCGGGTGCTAACCTGGTTCTGTGTTGCTCGCGCATAATTGAGCGCAGCATCAGCGTAAAAACTTTGTTCGCGCGCTTGGGAAAGTTTATTCCAGTTGCCAATACTTGCCATGCGCCGCGCCAATTCTGCGCTGGACTCCGCCACGGTTTTGACTTTGCCCATGTAACGCACATTTTCTTCCGCCGAGACCGCAACAATATAGGCCTTGCGGGCGTCTGCCGCCAACCTTAAAACCTCCATCGCCACGACGCGTTGCGTCTGCTCGAAACGACGTTTTTCCATCTCTGTTGCGATCGGAATGGTAATCAATGACAGCAGATTAAACGTCAGCGTCTGCTCGATCGCATATTCCTCATTATGGTTGGCGCGACGCATTGAAAAATGCGGATTGGGCAATCGTCCTGCCTGCACCCAGTCGGCTTCTGCAATACCCAACTCAAAAAAAGACGCCTGGAGACCGCGGTTGTTCAACAATGCAATTTCTACAGCGCCTTCAATCGTCAACGACTTTTGCAACAGCTCGGCCACACGTATGGCGATCGCATCACGATCAGCATCACTTCTTGCCCATTTGAGATCCTTGTTGATGCGGGGTTTAGTGGTTTTTTCAACGCTGGCCAACCCACCGTCAGGTGTAAATGATGCACACCCGCTCAATGCCAGCGTGGCCGCCGTTAAAATCAGCCAATGCCCTATTGATCGACGAAGAGTATTCATGTTCATATGCATTCCTATTTAGGCTCACGGTGGCCGGTATGGGCGCTTGGCATGGGTTTGACGGTGCTATCGAGCTGTGGCTTCGCAGCTTTGTCTGAAGTAATCGGCGTAAGGGCGGGATTTTCTGCAGGAATCGACTCGCTCGCTTTTATGGCCTCACGTGAATAAACGCGCCAGCCGCCGATCTTGCCCACTTCCTCGTTGGCCACCTTCCATGAAGTGGGCTTATCTTCACCCAGCGGACGGTAGTCTCGAAACGGGGATTGGTATTGAATAGACGATGCCGATGCTGCCGCATTAGCGGGATCGGCTGTTGAAAATGCGGTCGCCACGCCGCCCCATGACACCACCGATATGACAATAAAATTCATGATGTACTTCATATTGATCCCCTGCTTTCTAGACTCATTAAGTCAAACAACGATAGAAACGAGGATGCACACGGTACACACAGGAATGCGCGCTGAACGTTACCGGATGCCCTCGCCGTTAAGCGAGGGGTGCGCGAGGCGGCGGGCTAAGAAGATCAGGAACGTACGACGGATGAGGCAACAGCGGAACCGCTGTAAAGATATGGCTTGGCGTAGCTGACGGCATCATGGGCATATCGCCTACTGCTAATGCGCTCGCCAAATGGCACAGGTCGCAATGGTTACAGGATTGGCCAAATTGTTGTTTTGAGCCCGCAGATTTAGCGTGGCATGGCATAACGAATTCATCTGCGCTGAAGTTTGCAGCCGCGTCCGCTATTGTCGCTACAGCCGTTTTTATGGATGGCCCCGTCAATGGCATGACAGTAGCCGTGGCACCAGCAACAGGTAGCCAAACGATCATCCAAATAATTAACAGCTTGCGAAAAGAAGGCATATTCATAAAGACCGAAGTAATGCTGGTTAGTTCTTTGGTCATGCACGAAGTTAATCTACAAAATGCGCCGTCTGAAATCTAATCGCCAGAAGCACGCAGCGGTTCGCTGATGATTTCGTCTTCAAATTCGAGTGAGTCAACGCGCTCGCGCAATTCTTTGCCTGCTTTAAAGTGCGGCACATATTTCTTGGGCACTTGAACTTTCTCGCCGGTTTTGGGATTACGGCCCGTGCGGGGTGGTCGGTAGTTCAGTCCAAAGCTGCCAAAACCGCGGATCTCGATACGATCACCTTGAGCAAGCGTATGGGACATCGCGTCCAACATGGTTTTAACGGCTAGTTCAGCATCTTTCGGGGCCAATTGGCTATGGCGTGCCGACAGAATTTCAATCAGCTCAGACTTCGTCATGGATTTCACGTGGGTGATCCAATATTCAAATTATAGTTTGTGTTTGTATTTATGCTGCTACCGAAATGCGACATAACAATTGAACACCAAAAAAACATACTGCTCATTATTGCTGGCAGGACAGGCCATGTGACCAGACCTGCCAGAATAATAATTAGCTGTGCTTTCGAGCTGCAATCACCTACCGCTTACTCGCCTTGCTTGAGTTTCGCTTTCAACAGCGCACCCAGGTTAGTCGTACCGGCATTATTCGGCGAATCATCAACCACTTTTTTCATGGCGTCTTTTTCGTCAGCGGCATCTTTGGCTTTGATCGACAAATTGATATTGCGGGTCTTGCGATCCACGTTAACGATCACAGCTTCGATTTCATCGCCTTCTTTCAGATGCGTGCGAATATCTTCTACACGCTCACGAGAAACTTCTGAAGCGCGTAAATAACCTTCAATCTCTGCTGTCAGCGCAATCGTTGCACCCTTGGCATCAATTGCTTTAACGGTACCCTTAACCAAGGCACCTTTGTCGTTCATGCCGACATAGCTATTGAAAGGATCATCGTCCATTTGTTTCAAGCCAAGCGAAATACGCTCGCGCTCAACATCAATGGCCAACACCACCGCTTCGAGCTCATCACCCTTCTTGAAATTCTTGACAGCTTCTTCACCGGGCATATTCCAGGACAAATCAGACAAATGAACCAGGCCGTCGATATTGCCAGGCAGACCAATAAACACGCCAAAGTCGGTGATCGATTTGATCGTACCTTTAACGCGCTCGCCCTTCTTCTGGGACATCGAAAACTCTTCCCACGGATTCGGCTTGCACTGTTTCATGCCTAGCGAAATACGGCGGCGCTCTTCATCGATTTCCAGAATCATGACTTCAACTTCATCACCCAAAGAAACAACTTTAGCCGGGTGTACATTCTTGTTGGTCCAATCCATTTCAGAAACGTGTACCAAGCCTTCGATACCGGCTTCGATCTCAATGAATGACCCGTAGTCAGTCAGGTTGGTGACTTTACCAAACAGGCGTGTGCCTTGTGGATAACGACGTGCCAGACCCATCCATGGGTCATCGCCCAATTGCTTCATGCCGAGTGAAACACGGTTTTTCTCTTGATCAAATTTCAGGATCTTGGCTTCAACTTCATCACCCACCGTCAATACTTCAGACGGGTGCTTGACACGACGCCATGCCAGGTCGGTGATGTGTAACAGGCCATCGATACCGCCCAAATCAACAAACGCGCCGTAGTCCGTGATGTTCTTGACCACACCTTTAACAATGGCACCTTCTTTCAAGGTCTGCATCAATGCGGCGCGATCTGCACCAGCTGACGCTTCCATCACGGCGCGACGGGAAACCACCACATTGTTGCGCTTTTTGTCGAGTTTGATCACTTTGAACTCAAGCTCTTTACCTTCAAAAGCAGAAGTGTCTTTGATCGGTCGGGTATCAACCAGTGAGCCTGGCAAGAAGGCGCGGATACCGTTGATCATCACAGTCAAACCGCCTTTGACCTTACCGGAAACCATACCGGTAATGATCGTGCCTTTGTCCAGCGCTACATCAAGATCGTGCCATGCGGAGAGCTTCTTGGCTCGGTCACGCGATAGCTTGGTCGCACCATAGCCGTCTTCAAGTTGTTCAATAGCTACGGTAACAAAGTCGCCCACTTTAACTTCAAGTTCGCCTTTGTCGTTTTTGAATTCTTCGACGGGAATCACGCTCTCGGATTTGAGGCCAGCGTTTACCACGACGATATTTTGGTCAACGAGCACAACCTCAGCGGTAATCAGCTCGCCGATCCGCATTTCTTGGCGGGTCAAGCTCTCTTCAAAGAGCGCGGCAAAACTTTCCATCGGGGGCATCGTTTTAGTTGCAGTTGCGGGTGATTGTTGGGTTGCGGACATAAGGAAAGTGACACTTTCGGAGGGTTAATGTTACTTACTTGTTTAACTGCGCGGCTACTGCACAGTCAATATCGCTTTCAAGCAAGAAACGTGAGTAAAACCGGGATTTCATGGAAAACCTGGCGCTAACTTTCAAACATGAGATAAAACACAAATCAAACACGAAGCAAAAAACGTTTGCTGTATAAAATGCAAAAAACAATTTGCAATCAGACACCTACTGAACTTTTTGGCGTCTTGCTGTACCAATCGAGAATGCTAGCAACCGCTTCATCAGCAGAAATCTCTGTTGTATCAAGTAGTTGTGCGTCATGCAGACGCTTGAGCGGCGCAACCGGACGATTTATATCGCGTTCATCGCGGATGCGTAATTCTTTTACAACGTCGTCTATTATGGCAGACATTCCTTTTTGTTTCAACTGCTTAGTGCGTCTTTCGGCCCTTGCCTCAACGCTCGCGGTCAGAAAAATTTTAAGCGCCGCGTCGGGGAAAATTACCGAACCCATGTCTCGGCCATCACAGACCAGACCGGGCGACTCGCGGAACGCTCGCTGGCGGTCCAGCAGCGCTTCGCGCACCTGCGGTAACGCGGCCACGATAGATGCATTTTGGCCAGCGGCTTCCGAACGAATATCATCGCTAACATCTTGCCCTGCCAGTAAAATTTTCTCGCCGACAAATCGAATATCAAGATGCCGTGACATTTCCGCCACCGTTTTGTCATCGGTTAACGGCACACCTTGCCGCACAGCCGCTAATGCGGCCAAACGGTAAAGGGAGCCACTATCCAAATAATGAAAGCCCAACGCATGCGCCACACGCTGTGCGACGGTGCCTTTACCGGATGCGGTGGGGCCGTCAATAGCAATGACGGGCCAGATGACGGGTTTAGTGACAGCCGTGTTCGAAATCAAATTCATGGGCTTTACATCGTTGGAGAAAAAAGAAAAATAAACGCAATGGGTGCGTAACCAAAGTCTGCAGCCTGGCTTTATGTTACCAAAGCCCCTTGGCACAGCTTCGTATATACCGAAAAATATTGATGTTGCTTTTTGAAACTGTTTGCAATCAAGGTGACGATGCGTCATCTTTGCCTAAAGTAGTAGCCCTTCGTTCACCTCAAATTACCTTTAAGGAAACCCATGAAAACCAAAGCTGCCATCGCCTGGAAATCGGGCGCGCCGTTGACTATTGAAGAAGTTGATCTGCAGGGCCCACAGGCAGGTGAGGTGATGGTGGAGATCAAAGCCACTGGCATATGCCACACCGACTATTACACCTTGTCAGGGGCAGACCCGGAAGGTATTTTTCCATCGATCCTCGGGCACGAGGGCGCAGGTATCGTGGTCGACGTGGGCGTCGGCGTGACCTCACTCAAAAAAGGTGATCACGTGATTCCGCTTTATACGCCGGAATGCCGTCAGTGCAAATTTTGCCTGTCTCGCAAAACCAATCTCTGCCAGGCAATTCGATCCACCCAAGGCAAAGGCTTGATGCCCAATGGCACCAGCCGTTTCTCGATTGACGGTAAACCTATTTTTCACTATATGGGCACATCTACATTTTCAAACTACATCGTCGCACCCGAAATTGCGCTCGCCAAAATTCGCAAAGATGCGCCATTCGACAAGGTTTGCTATATCGGCTGCGGGGTGACCACCGGCGTCGGCGCGGTGATCTTCACAGCCAAGGTGGAAGCGGGCGCAAACGTTGTGGTGTTCGGCCTTGGCGGCATTGGTCTCAATGTGATTCAGGGTGCAAAAATGGTCGGTGCGGATAAAATTATCGGCGTGGATTTGAACCCCGCTCGCGAAGCGATGGCGCGTAAATTTGGTATGACCCATTTCATTAATCCAAAGGATCATGAAAATGTGGTGGATGCGATTATTCAATTGACCGATGGCGGCGCAGACTACAGCTTCGAATGCATCGGCAATACCAAAACCATGCGACAGGCGCTGGAGTGTTGCCACAAAGGTTGGGGCCGTTCAATCATCATCGGCGTGGCCGAGGCCGGAGCCGAAATTTCGACCCGTCCGTTTCAGCTCGTGACCGGCAGAGTATGGGGTGGATCAGCTTTCGGTGGCGCTCGCGGCCGCACGGACGTGCCGAAAATTGTTGATTGGTATATGGAAGGCAAATTAAATATCGACGACCTCATCACTCACACCATGCCACTCGAAAAAATCAATGAAGGCTTCGACTTGATGAAGCGCGGTGAATCGATTCGCTCTGTGGTGCTGTACTGATGATTGAGACCATGAGCATTGAGACGTTTGGTATCGAAACCATCAGCGAACACCGTTGCTTCGGCGGCACCCAGGGGTTTTATCGACATCAATCAAAGGTGATTGGCTTGCCGATGAAATTTTCAGTTTATCGGCCGCCCTCAATGCAACACACACCGCAGGCCTCCATGCCGGTGCTGTTTTTTCTGGCCGGGCTAACGGCGACCGAAGAAACTTTCATGATCAAGGCAGGTGCACAACGCTTTGCGGCCAAGCACGCCATCATGCTGGTAACACCCGATGTGAGCCCGCGCGACACCGGCATTAAGGGTGCTACTGATGAATGGGATTTTGGAGAAGGCGCCGGCTTTTATCTTGATGCAACCGAAGCGCCATGGTCAGGTAATTTTCGGATGGAGACTTATATTGTCGACGAGTTGAGAACCATCGTGACAGATCATTTTGCGGCAGACGCCAATCGCATCGGCATCTTCGGGCATTCCATGGGCGGTCATGGCGCGCTCACCTTGGCGCTGCGCCATCGCGATATTTTTAAATCAGTTTCGGCGTTTGCGCCCATTGCTGCGCCCATAAAATGCGCATGGGGACAAAAAGCGTTTGCGCGTTATTTGGGTAGCGATGAAACGGTTTGGGCGCAACACGATGCGAGCGCATTGATGTCTCAACTCGTAACGCCCTACCCCTCGGGCATTTTGCTTGATCAGGGCTTAGCCGATAAATTTCTGGCAGAACAATTGCATACGCATGAATTTGCCGCCGCGTGCAAAATCGCGCATCAGCCCCTGACGCTTGAGTATCAGGCTGACTATGATCACGGCTATTATTTCATTGCCTCGCTCATTGAAAAGCATCTTGCCTTCCATGCGAAATCGCTTATTTTGCAATCGTAGAAAACACGGAAAAATAATCCGGGAAGGTTTTTGCCACACATCCCGGATCATTGATGGTGATCGGCACATTGCCAAGCGCTACCAGTGAAAAGCACATTGCCATGCGATGATCGTCGTAGGTATCAATGTTTGCATTCGCGATCAATTTTTCAGGCGGCGTAATGCGGATAAAGTCGACACCCTCTATAACCGTTGCGCCCACTTTGCGCAGCTCAATCGCCATCGCGCTCAAGCGGTCCGTTTCTTTGACACGCCAGCTTGCGATATTGCGAATGGTCGTAGTGCCATCGGCAAACAATGCCGCGATGGCAATCGTCATCGCCGCATCGGGAATGTGATTCAGGTCAGCATCAATCGCCTTAAGCCTGCCTGACGCAGGCGCTTCAGCCTCAATCCAGTTGTCACCCATGGTAATCGTGGCGCCCATCAACGCCAGTGTTTCAGCGAAACGCACATCTCCTTGAATACTCGTTTTGCCAACGCCTATCACCCGTACACTAGCCCGCACCGTGCCTGCACCCGCCCGCATCGAGCTGACACCAATAGCGCCCGCAGCCAGAAAATACGAGGCACTGGAAGCATCGCCTTCAACATAAATCGTGCCGGGCGCACGATACGATGCCTGGGCCGGGATTATAAATTCCCGCCATTCACGCCGCTTAACCTGCACACCGAAGAGCGCCATCAGGTTGAGCGTAATGTCGATATAAGGTTTTGAAATCAGCTCGCCGATGACTTCGACCGTTATTTCTTTTTTGAGCAGCGGGAGCGTCATCAACAGCGCGGTTAAAAATTGACTCGACACATCACCGCGAACTTTCACTCTGGAAACATTGGAATTGGCATAGGGCAAAATTTCCAATGGCGGAAAGCCTACGTTGTTTAAATAGCGGATTTTCGCGCCGACATGGTTTAACGCTTCGACCAGGTCACCAATGGGCCGCTCATGCATTCTGGGTACGCCATTCAACAGGTAACGGCGATCCGCTGGCCGACTCTGGAACGCCAGCGCGGCGGTGAGTGGCCGAAACGCAGTGCCTGCGTTGCCTAAAAATAACTCGGCTTGCGTTACCGGAAAACGTCCACCGCAACCGATGATGCGATAGTCATTTTTGCCCATCGAATCGATGCGCACACCGAGCTTTATCAGTGCCGCCAGCATAACATCCGTATCATCCGATTTCAGTAAATCCCGCACCACCGTTTCGCCATCGGCCAAGGCCGCCAATAACAGCATGCGATTCGAAATACTTTTTGAGCCGGGCAGTGTAATGGAGCCGGCGGCATGACTAAAGGGGCCCAGGGTGAGATGCTTGAGATGGGTGAGTGTGCCCATAAGGCTAAACCGACTCATCGCGAAAGTAATCCAGCTCGCCCGCCAGCCACAGCGCCTTGGCATCATGTGAACGCTGCATTAGAGCTTCCAATTGCGGTGCATCGGCCCTTGAAATCAGCGCGCGTAATTGCGCCGCTTTGATCAGATAGGCGTCCATTTCCGCCAGCAATGCAGCCCGGTTATTCAACGCGATATCACGCCACATTTCCGGGCTCGATCCGGCGATACGCGTGAAATCCCGGAAGCCCGAAGCCGCAAATGAGAACAAGGTTTTAGCGTTGGGACGCGCGGCGAATTCATCCACCAAGGCAAACGCGAGAATGTGCGGTAGGTGGCTCACGGCAGCAAAAATAGCATCATGCGATTCGGCTGACATGGTCGATACTTGTGCGCCGCACGCGCGCCACAGCGCGGCGGCTGTTGCCACGAACGCCGGTGAATTTTCGGTGAGCGGTGTCAATACCACTTTTTTGTTTTCAAACAGCAGCGCATCGGCTGCTGCAACACCGGACATTTCACGCCCGGCAATCGGGTGCGCCGGAACGAACTGCGAAATTTTTCTGCCCAGCTGCAAACGCGCTGCAGCCACCACATCCTGCTTGGTACTGCCCGCATCCATCACCAACGCATGTTCGCGAAGGTGCGGTGCAATGGCGGAAAAAATTTCAGGCATTTGGCGCACCGGCGTGGCGATCAATATGCAATCGGCTAGCGCTGCGGCTTCGGTCAAATCCAGCACCCGATCAATCACGCCTAAGCCCATCGCTTCATTGAGCGATGCCCTGCTGCGCCCGACGCCAATCACTTCGCCGACAGCGTCGGCTTGTTTAAGCCTCAGCGCCACCGAACCACCGATGAGACCAACGCCGACGATAGCAATCTTCTCAATTTTCAACATGCAAACTCAAGCACTGGGGCGGCAGATGAGGCCAAAATGGTTTCTAAAGCCCGTGAATGTTATAGTTTTCACTTTTTATGATCCAAGCGCGGTCTGCAGTGCCGTTAAAAATTTGGCGTTTTCATCTTTCGTTCCGATTGAAATCCGCAAATAATCCGGCATGCCATAGCTTGCGATGGGCCGCACAATAACGCCTGCTTTCAGCAGCGTTTGAAACACCGCACCAGCTCCCCCACCGCGTGCGCCAATTTTGATGCAGACGAAATTACCGAATGAAGGAATATGCGTAAGCTTGAGCGCAGCAAAACCTGCCAACATCTGCGCCATGCCCTGCTCGTTTACCAGAAATGAGCGCTCAAGAAAATCATTGTCAAGCAACGCTGCTGCCGCTGCCGTCTGCGCCAGCGAATTCACATTAAACGGCTGGCGCACACGGTTCATTAGCCCCACCACATCCGGGTGCGCCAGTCCGTATCCCACGCGCAATCCGGCCAGTCCATAAGCCTTGGAGAAGGTGCGCGAGATGACCAGATTCGGGAATACTTTAATCCAGCCAGCCGTATCCACACGCAGATGTTTGGGCAGATATTCGGTATAAGCCTCATCCATCACCACCAACACATTGGCAGGGACGTTTTTGAGCGCGGCATAAAGCAGCGTGGCGTCGATAAACGTACCGGTTGGATTATTCGGGTTCGCGATAAACATCAGCCTGGTATTCGGCTCAATCGCGGCCAGCATCGCATCCAGATCGTGGCCAAAGTTTTGTGCGGGCACTTCAATGCCGCGTGCGCCAACACTCTTCACCGCCAGCGGATAAACCGCAAACGCATGCTGTGAATAAACGGCAGAATCAGCGGGCGTCAAAAACGTGCGTGCGGCAAATTCCAGAATATCGTTGGAGCCATTACCCAGCACTATATTGTCGTGATTAACGCTGAATTTATTCGCGATCACGTCTTTCAAGGCGAACCCGTTGCCATCAGGATATAGCGCCTGTTGCGATAGCGCGGCCGTCATTGCGGCAAGCGCTTTGGGGCTCACGCCCAGCGGATTTTCATTCGATGCCAGCTTGATAATATGGGCTTCATTCAAGCCTAGTTCGCGCGCCAGTTCCGATACCGGTTTGCCGGGCTGATAAGGCGCAATGTCGCGGATATGCTGAGGAGCCAAATCAGTAACAGCAGAGAAACTCATGAATAACTTTCAAACGTATTTTTGTAAGTGAACCGCTACAGAACAGCGGTTGGGTACGAGCCCAACACCTTCACATAGCCCGCAATTTTGCGGACTTCTTCCAGCGCTTCTGCGACATTGGCATCGGTTTGATGGCCCTCAATATCGACAAAAAACAAATAATCCCAGATCGCAACCTTCGATGGGCGCGATTCAAATTTACTCATGGATACCCCGCGCCGTGCAAACGGTGTGAGCATTTCATAAACCGCGCCCGCCCGGTTCGCCGCCGACATGACCAGCGAGGTTTTATCATGCCCTGAAGGCTTCGGCTCGTAAGCGCCCAGCACTAAAAATCGGGTCGTGTTGTTCGGCTCATCCTCAATAGTCGATTCGAGAATTTCAAGATTGTAATGTCCTGCCGCCATTTCACCGGCCACAGCGGCTGAAAATGGTTCTACCGACGCGCGGCGTGCGGCTTCGGCGTTGGATGAAACCGCAATACGTTCGGCATGCGGCAGATGAATATTTAACCATTCATGGCACTGCGCCAATGACTGCCCGTGTGAAAACACCCGCTGAATATTGCCCATTGCTGTCCGGGTGCGCGACATCAAATGATGATGAATCCGCACCACCACCTCACCACAGGTTTTCAACGGTGTTTGCGGCATCAGATCGAGCGAGCGCCCGACCGCACCTTCGGTTGAATTTTCAACCGGCACCACCCCAAAATCAGCCGCGCCCGATTCCACCGATCGATACACCTCATCAATACTGGAGGTGGGCTGCACATCAGCGCCTTCTCCAAAATGTTTAATCGCGGCCAGCTCACTGAAAGTCCCTTTAGGCCCCAGATAAGCCACCGTAACTGGACGCTCCAGCGCCAAACAGGCGGACATAATCTCGCGAAATAATCGCGCCACCACCTCATCAGGCAACGGGCCTTGATTAATGGCCTTGATTCGGCGCAGCACTTCGGCTTCTCGTTCCGGCCGATAGGCTTGGCCAACCTTGAGTGAACCCACTTGCCGGGCAATGGCGGCACGAGCATTTATTTTGCCCAAAATTTCAGCATCGAGCGCGTCAATGGCATGGCGCAGTGCGATCAAATCGGGGGCCGCGGACAAAGGCGATGCAGAAGAATCGGACACCATAGTAATTTTCAGTTTCAGCAGAAAGTCTATCGATATTACGAGGTAAGAATGTACCCTAAAATTTAGCCGCAAATGATTTCATGTAGGCCACCAACGCCTCCACCGCAGTCGGTGATACCGCGTTATAAATGGATGCGCGCATGCCGCCCACCGCCTTGTGGCCTTTCAAACCTGCCAGACCCGCGGCCAGTGCACCTTCCAGAAAAGCGGCATTCTGGGTTTCATTGCCCAGAAAAAACACCACATTCATTTGCGAACGATCTGCAGGCGCAACATGGTTTTGATAAAAACCGTTTGAGCTGTCAATCGCGTCATACAGCAATTTTGCTTTATGCGCGTTGACGACACCGATGCCGGCGACACCGCCTTGACGCATTAACCATTTGAAGGTGAGCCCCGCCAAATAAACCGCAAAGGTAGGCGGCGTATTCAACATCCAATCGCTCTCGGCCTGCTGGGTGTAATCGAAAACCGATGGCGTCAGGGGATGTGCATGCCCCAGTAGATCATCACGCACAATGACCAACGTAAGTCCGGACGGCCCGATGTTTTTTTGCGCCCCTGCGTAGAGGCAGCCAAACCTGGAGACATCCATCGGCCGCGACAAAATATGGGACGACATATCAGCGACTAATGGCACCTCGTCATCTATTTTCGGAATTGAAAAATATTCGACGCCATGCACCGTCTCGTTAGTGCAAATATGCCGGAAAGCCGCGTCTCTATTGGGTTTCCAGCTATTTACACCAGGCACATAGGTAAAGTTTTTATCTTCACTAGATGCAATAGTTGCCACCTCGCAATACTTGGCAGCCTCTTTAATTGCGCCGGTTGACCACAGCCCCGTATTCACATAATCCGCACGGGTTTTACCACGCAATAAATTCAGCGGAATGAAAGAAAATTCACCCTTGCCGCCGCCTTGCAAAAACAGCACTTTGTAATTTGCGGGGATCGACATCAGGCCACGTAAATCCTGCTCAACCTCATGCGCCAGATCCATGAATACTTTGCCACGATGGCTCATCTCCATCACCGACATGCCGCTGCCTTTGTAATCGAGCAGCTCGGCTTGCGCTTGCAGCAGGACTTCCGTGGGAAGCGCGGCAGGCCCGGCGCTGAAGTTGTGGGTGCGATGAGTGGCGAGTGTCATTTCTTTTTCACAAAAGGGGTTACGGGTTTTTAAAGCAGGGAATCGCGAAATATCACAATCTGCCGTCCATCACTCTGACACCCCGTGATGATCACAGAACGCCACTATTTTCGCATCATGAATCATGCCGCAATTAGCTTTTGATGAAGTGAGCATTTTATCCAGAATATCAAGATTGCCGCGGCTCTCACCGATAAAACCAAACGAAGGGAGCGACAAACAATTTTTTAGAAACTGCATGGCCACAGTATGCGGCGTGGCGGGGCGGTGAAATTTTGGGTTGGTGACGACGCCTAAAAATTTATGTGCGCACGGCCACGGTGTAGTCCGGCGCGCTCCGGCTACCGAAAGTTCAGTCAGAGCCTGATGTGCTTTGAGGTAAAAAGAGTATTCGGCGCGAGCAGCGTAAACCAAAGTGTTGCTATCGCGCACGCACATAAAGATTGGGGAGTTATGCCCTTCATAGCGACTACAGCCTTGCCAACATTAACAACCCTAACGACCCTCATAGCCTTCTGAGCCTTGGGTGACGTCACACAGCGCGTAGCTGTTTTTACCGGTTGTATCGAATCAACAACCAAAGCAGAATTTGTAAACGGATAGGCATAAAGTTCATCGCGAACCTTTTCCCACGGCACGTTCAGAAATTCAAGCGCAATCTCGCTGGAAACAACAGGGATTTGCAAAACATAAGTCATAGCTGCACGTTCGCATGCTTCCAGGCACGTGATCGACGCTGCCTCAATCGCTGCCTCAATCACTTCCTCAAACGTTTTGCCCTCACGCTCGCCAAGCTTTTTGGCGCGACGAAAAAGATTGTCAGAAATCTCAAGCGTTGGCTTCATTGAGCTGACCGTATCATGATGTATGGTTCGCCGTCAATTTGGCGGAGGAGAAAAAAGCGGCATCAACTTTTTCTGGTTGATGCCGCTGTTGTCTTGCTAAAATTTAGGCTTCAAATAAAACAAAGCGCCTAACAAATTCGCTTAGTTCGTCTCACGCGCAACGCCAGTTTTGACTTGCGCCTTAGCCTGCTCTGCAATATCTTTCGCCATTTTGCTCATAAACACATTCATGCGTGGAGTAATCAGCGCCATCATTTCCGGCATGCTCTGCTGCATGATTTGTGGCTGGATGGACAACATTTTGCTGCCCGCCGGGCTTAAGTAAAAAGCGGTAATGGCTTTGATTTCATCAACCTGAAAATTGCTGCCGTAAAAACGCGCCATGATATCTTCCATGCCTTGAACAATTTGCGGATCGTTAAAAACTTCGATCATCGATTTTCTCATGCCATCCCTCGACTTAGCTTCTAATTTTATAGCTTCTGCCTTCTGTTCCACAGTCATTGTTTCGCTAGCTGAAATCACTTGCTCCATCATCTGTGGCATGTTTTGCGCCAACGCTCCCGCCGTTTGCGACATCATTTTTTTGAAGTTCATGGCAACTAGTAGCTCTTTGACAGCCGCTTTTTGTTCAGGTGTTGCCGCGGCGGGCGCAGTACCAGAGGCTAACGGCGTCTGCGAATTTGCTATAAAGCTTGCGCAAACCAAGGCTGCCGCTAAAACATTTTTAATTGTTTTCATGTGCTTTCCTCTTCATCAGATTCGACTACTTTTTGCAGCCCGGATAACTTGGAACCTTCATCCAAATTGATCAGCGTTACGCCCTGAGTTGAGCGCCCCATTTCGCGAATCTGTGTGACCTTGGTGCGAATCAGCACACCGCCTGTAGTGATCATCATGATCTCGTCTGTTGGTCGAACCAACACGGCAGCGACGACCTTACCGTTACGCGGTGAGGTTTGAATCGCGATCATGCCTTGCGTGCCGCGACCGTGGCGCGTGTATTCCGAAATGGCGGTGCGTTTGCCGTAGCCCTTTTCAGTTGCGGTCAACACGGAGTCTTCCTCATTTTCCGCCACCAGCATCGAAATAACTTTGCCGCCCTTGCTCAGATTCATGCCGCGTACACCACGGGTATCACGGCCCATCGAGCGTACATCGGATTCCTCAAAGCGCACCGCTTTGCCTTCGTTCGAGAACAGCATTACGTCATGCTTGCCGTCGGTTAATGCGACGCCGATGAGGTTATCGCCTTCGTCCAAAGCAATCGCGATAATGCCGGCCTTGCGCGGGTTGCTGAAATCAGACAACGCGGTTTTCTTGACCACACCTTCCGAGGTCGCGAAGAACACAAACTTGTCTTCAACAAACGCCTGCACCGGCAATACCGCGCTGATTTTTTCATCCGTCTGCATCTGCAGCAGATTAACAATCGGTTTACCGCGCGAGATACGTGAACCCTGCGGAATTTCATATACTTTCACCCAATATACCCGGCCCTTATTGGAGAAACAGAGCACGTAATCATGGGTATTGGCGATAAATAAAGTCTCGATGAAATCATCTTCTTTCATCGCCGTCGCCTGCTTGCCGCGTCCGCCGCGCTTTTGCGCGCGATAGTCGTCGACCGGCTGATATTTGATGTAACCGGTATGCGACATGGTGACGATCACTTCTTCTTTCGCGATCAAATCCTCCATCGACATTTGCTGGCCATTGATGACGATTTCAGAACGACGCTTGTCGCCAAATTTTTCCTTAATCGCTTTCAATTCTTCCGCAATAATTGCGCTGACCCGCTCTGGCTTCGAGAGAATATCGAGCAAATCGGTAATACGATCCATTACTTCTTTGTATTCGGCGACAATCTTGTCTTGCTCAAGGCCGGTCAAGCGCTGCAATTGCATTTCGAGAATGCGTTGCGCTTGTACGTCCGATAAACGATAGCCGTTATTGTGCAAGCCAAATTCTTTCGCCAAACCTTCCGGGCGATACGCTTCAACACCCGCATCTGCGGCGGTTCGAGCGAGCATTTCCTCGACCAGCTTCGAGCGCCATACTTTGCCCATCAGCTTTACTTTGGCCTCAGCTGGCGTTTGCGCGGATTTAATCAGCTCGACGATCTCGTCCACGTTTGACAATGCAACCGCCAAACCTTCCAGAATATGGCCGCGATCACGCGCTTTGCGCAGTTCAAATACGGTGCGGCGCGTGACCACTTCACGACGATGGCGCAGGAACGCTTCGAGGAATTGTTTTAACGTCAATAATTTTGGCTGGCCGTCGCAAATAGCGACCATGTTCATGCCAAACGTGTCCTGCATCTGCGTCATTTTGTAAAGGTTATTCAGCACCACTTCGGGCACTTCACCACGCTTTAATTCAATAACAGCGCGCATACCGGATTTATCGGATTCATCACGCAAATCTGATACGCCTTCAAGCTTTTTATCGCGCACCAATTCGCCAATCTTTATCAGCAAGTTGGCTTTGTTTACCTGGTATGGCAACTCGTCAATAATAATGGCCTGACGACTACCTTTTTCCAGTGGCTCAAAATGTGTTCGCGCGCGCATGATGACGCGGCCACGACCCGTGCGATAACCATCACGCACGCCGTCGGTGCCATAAATAATGCCCGCCGTCGGGAAATCAGGCGCTTTGACAATATCGATCAGCGCTTCAATATCAATATCAGGGTTATCCAGAACCGCCAAACAGGCGTCGCAAATATCGTTGAGGTTATGCGGCGGAATGTTGGTTGCCATACCGACGGCAATACCGCCAGAACCATTCACCAGCAAATTCGGAAATTTCGCGGGCAAAATCAGCGGCTCACGTTCGCTGCCGTCGTAGTTAGGGCCGAAATCAACGGTATCGCGATCCAGATCTTCCAGTAATTCGGCCGCGATTTTGGACATACGGATTTCGGTGTAACGCATCGCCGCCGCGTTATCGCCGTCGACTGAACCGAAGTTACCCTGGCCCTGTACCAATGGATAGCGCAACGAGAAATCCTGCGCCATACGCACAATCGTGTCGTAAATCGCGGTGTCACCGTGCGGATGATATTTACCCATTACGTCACCGACGATACGGGCGGACTTCTTGAACGGCTTGTTCCATTCGTTCGATTGTTCGAACATCGCAAACAAACAGCGGCGATGCACAGGCTTCAAGCCGTCGCGTACATCCGGCAACGCGCGGCCAACGATCACGCTCATCGCGTATTCGAGGTAGCTGGTGCGCATCTCGGATTCGATGCTGATCGGGTGAGTTTCTTTAGCGAATTGGGGCAATTGCGGTTCAGTCACGGCAGGCTCTTCTCGTTAATCTAGCTAAGTAATTGATTTTTATGCGCTTTGGCTATAGCCAAGCATAGTAATTTAGCATATTGATCGTAAAAATGCCACGTCAATTAGCCCAAACCACAAGCAATGCTGCTTTTGCTCATATTCAAAGCACAACCTGTAGTGGTCACGCCTGCGTTCTGACATCTGTTGTTAATCTACAACTTAAGTTGAAAGACTGTTGTCAAAACGCCATGTGAAGGTTGTGTCCGACAAAATGAATCGTGTATCATCCACCCAGTATTTAGGAATCAATGGCCAAGTGTTGCACCGGCCGTTGTCTCAACATGTACAGCACGCCATTGCACGTTGATTATTCTTATAGCAAGCTGTGAAGTCGAAGAAACTCGCAACTACTGGTCAGCATTAAAGTAGACCAATCCGAATTCAGCTGAAACAACAAAAATTTTTAATTCTCTTGGGAGTACGAAATGAAGAGTTCCTTCATCACGAAATTGATCGCCGCAGCACCCGCGCTGGCCGCTTGCGCAGCCATGGCTGGCGTTACGCCAAACTTGCTGGATTCACAAGGCCAACCGGTACGTGACGGTTCAGGCGCTTGCGTCCGAAGCGAATTCAGCGTTGAGCATCCTGATTGTGTAGCCAAAAAAGCAGAGCCTGCTAAACCCGCCGCGCCTGCAGAACCCGCCGCCCCAGTGGCACCTGCTGCTCCTGCAGCGCCAGCTGCACCGGCCGCACCTGCCTCGGTTAAAGCATCGATCACGATTCAAGCTGAAGCATTGTTTGACTTCGATAAATCAGTGCTGAAGCCAGCGGGCAAAAAATCGATTGATGAAGCTGTGGCAAAAATGCAAGACCTCGATATTGATGTCGTCATCGCTACAGGCCATACCGATTCGGTGGGTACTGATGCATATAACCAAAAGCTCTCCGAGCGTCGTGCTACATCGGTGAAAGAGTACATGGTCAGCAAAGGTGTTCCAGCAGCCAAGATCACCACCCTGGGCAAAGGCGAAACACAGCCGGTTGCAACCAACAAGACCGCCGAAGGTCGCGCCAAGAATCGCCGCGTGGACATCGAGTTCAAAGGTGTAAAAAACAAGTAGTCGGTTTAAAACCTGAAAGCCCCGCGTGAGCGGGGCTTTTTTGTTTGTACGTTCTGTTTTTGGATTGCCATTTTCCGACCTTCAGCTTAACAATAAGCCTCTTCCATATTTCCTTTATTTTCTTGATCGGCAATGACTTTGACTGATTTTCAAACCCGTACAACCCAAATCATCAGCGCCCGCTGGATTATTCCGGTTGAACCGCGTGACATCGTACTTGAACACCATAGTATTGTTATGACCAATGGTCGTATCGCTTCCATTTTGCTGACTGCCGACGCGCACCAGCGTTATCCGGACGCACCTGAAACCAAGCTCGCACATCATGTGCTGATACCCGGAATGATTAATCTGCATACGCATGCCGCCATGACCATGATGCGTGGTCTGGCGGATGACACGCCGTTGATGGCGTGGCTACAGGATCATATCTGGCCGGCCGAGACCAAACACCTTTCCGAGCAATATGTGTTTGATGGTACCGAGCTTGCCACGGCGGAGATGATTCGCTCGGGCACCACCTGTTTTGCTGACATGTATTTTTATCATGATGTTGCTGCCCGTGCCGCGCTCAAATCCGGTATGCGTGCCGCTTTGGGCGGCGCCATTCTTGAATTTCCGACGCCCTACGCTGCCGATGCGGAAGGCTATCTGGCCCGCGCCATTGCTACACGCGAAGCGTTTTTGGCTGAACCGCGCTTGAAGCTGATGCTGGCACCGCACGCGCCCTACACCGTCAGCGATAAAACCTTTCAGCGCATTATGACGATCGGTAGTGAAATGGATGTGCCGGTCATGATGCACATTCACGAAACCGCGACCGAAATTACGGACAGTGAAAAACAATATGGGATGCGCCCCATCGAGCGATTAAATCAGCTGGGCCTGTTGAATCCCAGCCTGATTGCAGTGCATTGCGTTCATCTGAATCAAGCCGAAATCGAGTTGTTCGCCCGCACCGGCGTGCATGTAGCCCATTGCCCGGTGTCCAATCTCAAACTCGCGAGCGGCATTGCGCCGGTTAAAGCGATGCTAGACGCAGGCGTCAATGTTGGTGTCGGCACTGACGGCACCGCCAGCAATAACCGGCTTGATATGCTCACCGAAACCCGTCTTGCATCGCTGCTGCAAAAAGGTATTTCAGGCGATGCCTCGGCGCTACCCGCGCATCAGGCGTTGGCAATGGCCACACTCAATGCCGCCAAGGCGCTGGGCTGGGACGATGAAATTGGTTCACTTGTTCCCGGTAAAGCCGCCGACATGATCGCAGTCGATCTATCGAGTATTGAAACTCAACCCTGCTACGATCCTGCATCGCATTTATTCCATGCCGCTGGTCGCGAGCATGTCTCACATAGCTGGGTCGCAGGGGAACTCTTGTTGGATAATCGTGTTCTGACACAACTCGACATGAGTGAGCTAAAAACAAAAGCTGCCCGGTGGCAGGAACGTTTCAGGAAGTATTGAAAATGAACGCGCAAACCCATACCAACACAAATGAAAATACCAATGTTGATCCGGCCGAACTTGCAAAATTCGGCGCACTGGCTTCGCGCTGGTGGGATCCGCATAGCGAATTTAAACCGCTGCACGATATTAATCCGCTGCGTTTAAATCACATTGACAAGCTGGTCGGCCTCGACGGCAAACGCGTTATCGATATCGGTTGCGGTGGCGGGATTTTAGCGGAGAGCATGGCCGTACGTGGTGCCGATGTGACCGGCATAGATCTCTCGGAAAAGCCGCTGACAGTGGCCCAATTACATTTGCTCGAGAGCGGGCAAAAAGTTGATTACCGACTGGTGGCCGCCGAGCAAATTGCCGATGAACAACCCGACAATTTTGACTGCGTATGCTGTATGGAAATGCTCGAGCATGTGCCCGAGCCTGCCTCCACTATCCGTGCTGCTGCCAAGCTCGCCAAGCCGGGCGGATGGGTATTTTTTTCCACACTTAATCGCAACCCAAAATCATTTTTGTTTGCCATCGTTGGTGCTGAATATGTGTTGAACCTGTTGCCCAAAGGTACGCACGAATACAAACGCTTCATCACGCCTGCCGAATTGGCCGCCATGGTGCGCGAAGCTGGGTTAACGGTATCAGGCCTGACCGGAATGACCTACAATCCTTTCACCAAGCGCTACGCGCTTAATGATGATGTGTCGGTAAATTATATTGTTGCCTGCCGCAAACCTGCTTAACATTTAATCCCGTTTATCCAGTAAGCCATGAACCGCCGAGACTTCATCACCGCATCCGCCAGCCTGCCATTGATCTGTTCACCGTGGAGTGGCTCAACATTTGCGTCAACAGACGCTGCACAAAAACTGCTGGTACTGATTTATCTCAAGGGCGGAAATGATGCGTACAACACCTTTGTACCGCACACCAATAGCAAATATAAAAAACTTCGTCCGACTCTGGCGCTGCGTGGTGAAGATCTGATTCAGGTTACGGATACGCACGGTTTTCACCCCTCACTCAAAGCGCTCCTGCCCGCCTGGGACGCCAGCGAAGTCGCGCTCGTGCAAGGCATTGGCCAGCAGGAAATTACCAACCAACACTATCGTGATCTTGAAATGCAATTCACCGGTGCCAGCCTCAACGAATATCTGGACACCGGCTGGATAACGCGTGCGCTGCTTAAAAATCCGCAGCCAGCATTGCAACTCGATGCGATCGCTTTTGATGATTTGGATATTCGTGAAGCCGATCCGATGGGCCCATTCCGCGGCCAGAAACTGCGTGTGGTCCAGATGCAGCATCCGTCCGAATGGCTTGCACAGCGTCGCATTATCGGCACTAAACACGTGGTCACCCGCCCTGCCGAAACCGCCGAAAAAAACTTCATACAGCAGGATGCTGTCGCACTCAAAACCAGGTTTCCTGCAGACGCATTCGGCGATGCCCTGAAAGCCACCGTCCAGCTTGCCGCTGCAGGCATCGCGCCGCCGGTGATTCACATCACGCTCAATGCACTTGATGGTGACCAGCACCATGCATTTGACACTCATTGGGCCCAACTCAAATATCATGGCACGGCATTAGCGCGTCTGGCGACGGGCATCGCCGCGTTACGCACAGGCATGATTGAAATCGGACGCTGGAACGAAACCCTGCTGGCGACCTATGATGAATTCGGACGCTCGCCCAAAGAGAATATCGACAACGGCACTCATCATGGCTGGGCCAGCGCGCAGTTTGTCGTTGGCGGTCGCGTCAAAGGTGGTCTTCACGGCGAGGCGTTGCCGGTGGTTGATGTGTTCTCGCTAGACGGACCGCCACCCGTCATTGATTACCGCCAACTTCATACCACCATCATCGAAAATTGGTGGGGCGGAAGTGCCAACGGCGTTTTTGATCGCCGTTTCAAGCCACTTGATTTACTCAAAGCGTAGTTCGGTGCACAGCTCACCAGCAATAGCAATCAAAGCGGTACTGTTTGATTTGGACGGCACCTTTGCCGACACCGCACCCGATATGGCTCGCGCCATCAACGCCGTGCGTGGCCATCACGGCATGCCCGCGCTAGCCCTGACCCAGCTCCGCCCCCATGTTTCAAACGGCGCTCGCGGCATGGTTGCGGCGGCCTTTGACGTCAAACCGGGCGAAGCAAACTTTACCGAGCTGCGCGAAGCGTTTCTGATCGAATACGAGCGCGCCATTTGTGTTCACTCCACGCTGTTTGATGGCATGCTGGAAACCGTCACCTTGCTTGAGCAGCGCAATATTGCATGGGGTATTGTTACCAACAAAATAACCCGCCACAGCGCCCCGCTGATGCGCGCATTCGGCGTCGAGATGCGCGCCGCCTGCATTGTCAGCGGCGACACTTGCGCCCGTGCCAAACCCTATCCTGACCCGCTACTCCACGCCGCCAAACTCATGCAGATTGATCCCGCGCACTGCCTTTATATCGGTGATGATTTACGCGATATTCAAGCCGCACACGCCGCCGGCATGCGCAGTGTGGCTGCTCTTTACGGCTATTTGGGCGATAGCGATCCCCAAACCTGGAACGCCACCCTCTCCATCCAAGCGCCCGGCGATATTGTCGCGCTGCTCTAAACACGCGCCTAGTCGCACTCTTGAAAACCATCTACCCCGACCACATCTCTATGAGACAATAGGAAACGCAAAGAATCCGGGGCCGACCTGGTTTCGACGTGGGCATCAAAGCAGAACCGTGCATACCGAGGGGTGGTCACCTCGTAAATACAACCGCAAACAAATAGTCGCAAACGACGAAAACTACGCACTAGCCGCTTAATAACCGGCCGCGCTCTGCACCGGTGGGCCTCAACGCCGGGCTTGGCAACAAGCAGCAGAGTCATTAACGAGGATCGCTTTCTGCCGGGCTACTTGGTAGGAAGTTAAATTTAGGTGGCTAGCGTCGCGTCAGCCCGGCCATTGGCGTACGTGGGGCGAAATCAAATAATGGAATCTAAGTATGTAGAGCGGCCTGTAGAGGGCTTGCGGACGCGGGTTCGATTCCCGCCGGCTCCACCACATTATAATTTAGAAACGTCCAACAGTGTTTATTAGCCCGCTTTCTTCATAGGTAAGCGGGCTTTTTCTTGTCCAAAATTGTACCTTGGCATCCTATAAAATCCAGCCCAATATGGGGGTAAATTTGGGGGTAAGTCCAATATTTTTACACAAACATGCAAATTTTTACCCCCACCCCGTGTATGAAACGCTTAATGGTTAGGCTTTGAAACGCTTAATGGTTAGGCTTTGAAACGCTTGGAGATGGGATGGCGCCTATCTGCTTTGTACGCAGTTGAAGCAGGTTTTTGATGCACTGCGTGAATTGATGACGCCGCCCGATCCGCCGAAGCGACCGATTGGGTTTGTGATCGATGACAAGGCCAACAGCAAGCCGCGTCAAAAAAAAATAGCAAGAAGTCGCGCACCGTGCAACGCGGCGAGTGAAACACTCAGCGACTAAAGGCAAGAACAACAACGCCCGCAATGCGGGCGTTGGGGGTAAGTTTCTTTTTTATAAAGAGAACAGGCAGCGAGATTTAATTCGACCCTGGAACCTTTAATTCAAGAGATTCGCAAATTTCGATTTGTTTGTTCATTACCTCGCTGTGATTTGCCTTCGCCGCAGGCCTGTGCAAGACGAAAAACGTCTAGTCTCAAACTCAAATCCGATTCGGGCTTAACCAAATCCTCGATATTGCTAGCCCAATCACGATGCCAATTGGCCCAGCAATCGTGAGATTCCATAGGGGCATCCAAAGCAAACCTAATGCAGCTGTCGACGATGTGGGGGCAATGAAAACAGCATAAACGTTAGTGGCGTCTAGTATTAGTGGTGGAATCATTCCGCAAAGCGCAATGATGGGGTTTGAGGGTGTCCTAGATTTTGTGTTTATTAATTTTGCTAGGCTTGGTTGAACTGCTTCTCAAAACGAATCATAAAAATAGTTCGTATAAGTTTGAATAGGCCTGAAGCTCAGCCGGCAACCGTATTTTTGATCGCCTCATTTGATTAAGCCAATACCTGTTTCAATGCTTCACATCCTCAAACCAGGGTGTGTCAAGGAAGTGACGGCGTTGGCCCATGCGGGTTCTTAACCTAGCTCACAGAAATTTATTGACCTAGCCCCACGCTCATGTTCATGATGAGCCTTCTAAGATTTGCGATGAATCAGTCAAAATTGGCTAGTTGGGTCGATATTGTGTGGGTGTCAACATCAAGAGGGCAGCGCCTGCATTTTCTCATCACGGTAGATCGTCTGGCTAATCGCCAATTGATATGCCATTTCGTAGAGTGCGGCGTTAGGTAATTTTGTTATATCGGGAATGGCGCAGCAAGCCTTGCTTACGGTGTACTTTTGATTTGATGTCGTGTTTGAATTTTAAAATCTGGATGGATATAGGAAAATGAAAATGGCTGAGAAATGCGAAGAGGAAAAAATGAACAAGAACAGCCTACGAAAAGCAATTTCAACACATGACATCGAGCAGATCCGAGCCGCATTAAACAACTGGACGCCGCCCGCGATAGCGCTGGCAATCAAAGATTTGACCGGCGTTGAACAAGTCATCGTGATTCGTGTCCTGCCCCGTAAAGCTGCCGCCACAACGTTCCAGTTTCTGGACCGGCCCGAACAAATAAAACTACTCAAGGCAATGGGCCAGGAAGAAGTCGCTGCGATTTTGAACGACATGTCACCTGATGACCGAACTGGGCTCCTGGAAGAATGTCCGGCTGCAGTAACCACGGAGCTCTTGACCTTGCTGTCTCCAGACGAGAAGCGCGTCGCGCTATCGCTGCTGGGCTACGCGAAAGGCAGTGTAGGTCGGCTGATGACGCCGCACTTTGTAGCAATCAAACAGGAATGGACTGTAGAGCAAGTACTGAATTATGTCCGCGAACATGGCCAGGACAGCGAAACATTAAATGTCTTATACGTAATCGATGAGCAAGGGCTATTGATTGACGATATTCGCATTAGAGAGTTTTTATTGGCGCCGCCTATGAAATTGGTTGCAGACATCATGGATCACCGATTCGTGACGTTGACAGCGACCGACTCAGAGCGAGTCGCGGCGAAAGTCTTTTTGAATGAAGATCGCAAGGCATTGCCCGTCACCGATACGACCGGCGTGTTGCTTGGTATTGTGACCATCGACGATGTATTGAGAGTGGCGGAGGCGGAAGCCACCAAAGAAATTCAGAAAATCGGCGGCTCGGAGGCATTGGATGAGCCTTACATGTCAATCACCTTTTGGCGCATGGTCAAGAAACGCGCAGGTTGGCTGGTAATTCTTTTTCTTGGCGAAATGCTGACCGCGACCGCCATGGGGTTTTTTGAAGGTGAAATCGAGAAGGCGGTGGTGCTCGCGCTGTTCGTGCCGCTGATCATTTCCAGCGGTGGCAATTCGGGCTCCCAGGCCACGACACTCGTGATCAGAGCGCTCGCATTGGGTGAAGTCAAACTGAAGGATTGGTGGCGCGTGATGCGCCGTGAAATTTTTGCCGGGCTGGCGTTAGGAACGATTCTCGGCTTGATCGGGTTTTTGAGGATCGCAGGCTGGTCGCAATTTTCCAAAATTTATGGTCCCCACTGGCTTCTCGTAGGATTAACGGTTGGTGTGTCTTTGGTCGGGATCGTCATGTGGGGAACGCTGGCAGGATCAATGCTGCCGTTCATTCTGCGGCGTGCAGGGCTTGATCCTGCTACGTCATCCGCTCCATTCGTTGCAACCTTGGTCGACGTCACCGGTTTGATAATTTATTTTAGCGTGGGATATGTTTTTTTGAAAGGCACGCTGTTGTAGTCGCCAATTGCTCGAAATTCGCTAAAGAATATCATTTGCTACATCGTCGCTAAGCTGAGGCGATTCGTTAATATAAATCGCAATATGTTGCTCTCGCAAATGGGGCGCAACGGTTTCGCAAAACTTTTATCGTGTGAGCATTTGCATTCGCTGCTGCGCTCGCATCATCGTTTCAACAGGACTTTGCACGAAAATCCTCACCGTTTAATGGAAGGGTCGATAGCGCGCAAGGCGAAGCTTTCCATATCTTTGAATTCAATTTAGTGCGGCGCTCGATGTGCTTGCGAGTAACGGTAATGGGCGCTCTGCCGCGGCTTCCAAAAAAGTAACTGAGCGACCACAGCATATTGCCCACCCGTTTTTTCTTGATACATGGCCACCCTCGTCATCATAGCCGTATTGGTAGGCGGCGTGTTCGGTCTGGCGCTGGGTGGTGTTGGAGGCGTCATTGCGGTGGATGCCGATATGTTGACACGCGTGATTTCGCGCATCGTTGAATTTGAGCTTGAGGGATATGACCATGTTGTAGATGGTAGCAGATTATGCATGCAGTTTATGTAATAATGAAAGACCTGACCCCATCTTGCTTGTTGCCATATTCAATCGGCGCGAAGACGTACGTAACTACGTCAGCAATGGAATTGGTTTAAACATAAAAATATACAGCACACTCGTAATGAACAGAAAAAACTCGGGCCAACGAGATTTAAAAAACCCCAGCTTGCTGATCGAAAGCTCAGTTACGCTTGACACCACTATACCAAGCATTACACCCAGTGAAATTGATGACCACCAGATGGCCGACCTAATCCCATATTCAGCATGGGGTGTTGCTTGGTGGCTGACGAAAAATTCCGCCCAACTGTAAATCGAAGCCTCATTGAAAACAAATACCAAGAAAGCAATCAGAAAGAATATTCTCTGAATCGAAGATTTAAAATTCATTGATTGCCGCCCTTCCCTGTTGTGTGACGCTGAGTTGTTGGCCGTATTGGTCGTAGGTAAAGGTCGCGATGCGTTCATCAGTTGTCCCTTTAGCCTCGGTCATTTTAATGAGGTTGCCACGCGGGTCGTATTCATAGGTGCTGAGCACACCGGCTTCGTCGATGCGGGTTAAGGGATTGGCAAACACCGCATCATAGGTGGTGCTGACACTGGCACCGTCGGGATAGGTGATTTTGATGGGGTTATAGTTTGCTTTTGGCATCGTCTTGATAGGGACTGAGAAATGAATGGGCGGTTGCCGTACCCGTCACTTCAACTCGCGCACCACCCTCTTTACATCACTCGCACTAGTCCCGTCCACCTTTCGATATCCCACCCATGTTGACGGATATCCACTGATGTACATCGTTTGAGTCAATTGTTGCCTCTCTTCGCTCTTCTCGACGTCAATCTCCAGAAAATCGATTTTTCCGTCCTGTAGTTCTTTGCGAAGCTTCGCGCAGTAGCCACACCAACTGGCGGCGTACATGACAATACGCGGCTTTCCATCATCGGCGAAGTGCTCGCGGAAATAACGCCGCTCCTCAGAGGTGAGGTAGCTCTTCCCAAAATTTTCGCCAAGCACGCCGGCAAGCTGCGCCGTTGAATCGCCGGTCATTTTTGAATCCCCAGCAACAATAAATGGTGCGGCATTTTTTCCACCCAAGCGACTCAGCCATTTCATGTTCTCGTCGGATGAATTGGCAGGATCGAACGCCATTTCTTCAAACGGTGCCTTACGCGTCTTCAATTCGGCGAGAACTGTTTCACAAGGGACACCACAACCGGCGAATGTGAATATCAACAGCATCGGCTTTCCGCTCTTGTCAAAGGAGCCTTGCGCTTTGCCGCCGGGCAAATTACCTGTTCGCCATGCCCAAATGGCACCGACGATGACAATTAAAAAAATGAATTTGCGCATGCTTTGTAATCCTATGTCAGTTTTTCTTAAACGCAGTTGGTGTCCTTGCCTGCCATTTTCATCGCTAACCGTTATAAAGCCCCATCGATAGCGGCTCGCAGCAACACCAAATTTACGTCGGATGTTGCGCGGTAGACGACGTGGCCTAATCGGTCGAGAACGACGTGCATGGGGAATGTCATCTGTCCATCTGGAAAATACTGTTGCGGATTGTCTTTGCCAAAGGTGACGACCTCATATTTGAAGGGATGACGTTGCAGGAAGGGCGAAACAACGGACTTTTGCTCGAAGGTAGGTGCGACAAACACAACGTCTTTTTCACGATAGGCTTCGGCGAGACTGTTGAGCGCAGGAATTTCCTTAACGCAAGGCGCACAGGTCGTGAACCAATAATTTAACACCACGACTTTTCCGACTAGGGCGCGTGAGGAATATGTTCCTGCGTTGATACTTGGATAACTAAACTGCGGGAAGTAGGGTTTTATGCTGTCACTCTCAGCCGCGCCAGCACATAGTGAGACGAAAAATACGATCAGGCCAAAGGCGACGCTCTTTGCAGTCGGTTTCAACATTCTAGCTTCCTCACGTGCTCAATTTATTAAAACAACCTTACTGTATATTTTTCAGTTTGATCGAAACTTAATTAGACGCCAATATTTGTTCAGACCGAGCCACTGAGCTTAAAAATGCTCCTTAGTTAGACTCAGCGAACATTCAGATTGAAATCACTCTACGAGCGTGCATTAGGTCGCTTTAGAGACGGAATGCGTCTGAAAGCTTGCCATTCATGTCATGCGAGAATCAATCAGGTGGTCCATTTGTACCGCGGCTATTGGCCGACTCACGACTTATCTTCGACCCCTAGAAATCGTGCTGTACTGCGTGGCCTCGCGTGGCCCAACAGTGCTTGCGCCGCTTCAAGGCTCTTGGTTCGCTGGTAAATCAACATCGGTTTTGTCCGGCGCAAGGACTCGGTACCATAGATGGCAGGATCCAGCCCAATCTGGCTCACCCATGAAGCGACGATCCGCGCGTATTGTCGCTCCAATATATGCGGCGATTCACTTATCCGGCTAGGAAAGAGGTAGTCACCAGGCTTGAGATTTTCCTGTGCAATCCAGGAAGTAACAGATTTTTGCGTTTCCTCACTCAGTTCGAACTGCACTGCACGGCTTATAGCCGATTGACTGACCTTTATATCGGTGGCAACACGCTGCCCTATGCAAATATCGCGAACGCGGAACTGGAGAAGGTCGCCCGCGCGAAGTGCACTATCAAAGGCGAGATTGAACAGTACCAAGTCACGCAATCGCGACTCTAAAGTCAGGCGACGGCGGATTGCCCGAATGTTTTTCAGAGCGAGCGGCATCTTCGGGCCAATCAGTTGGCCCTTATTCCAGGGTTTACGCTTACGTTTAGGCTTGGGCTCTTGTGTCATTTCGAGTTCGCTACTTGCACGGGAAGTGTCATTATCACCCGAGTACGTTGTTTATTAGCGTTGCGTACGTGCCGGCTGCTGGCCGTCCGCTATGTGGAAAACTAAAGACCGCTGCTGAAAGACGGCTCCTAGCCGGTTTCATCAGTCTGTGTCAAATTGGATTCCAATCTTGGCAACCCATTTGTCCGCACTGCCAAGTGTTGGGCGCAGTGCTTGGCCCAAGCCGATATTGAAACGGCCAAACGAAGTTAGCTTATCCCATACCAAGTATAGCGATTCGTCACGCTTTGATGAGGGGGAAAGCTTTTTTACGCTGCCCCAGTCTGCGTAATACTCCACGCCAATTTCATCTCTAGCCGCTAACGGCATTGCCAATTTCGCCGATGGGTGGAATCGGGTCGTCATCTCGGAGCCCGTTAGCGCTTTGTCCAATGAAGGGTTAAATACGAAGCGGTAATTGGTGCCGCGATAGCCAATGATCGGATTGATTTCTATGCTCCTAGCCGTATCGTCCTCATAAACTGAGGCAGTGCGCCCAACCTCGCCGCGAATTCCCCAATACCAGCCGCTAGCCTTATCGTGCGGGGCAACATACTGAAGCTCAAGAGCGACGCCCTGCACCTTGCGACGTTGATTCGAATAAACGGCCGGCACTTGGACTCCTACTTCCCAGCCTAGTGCGATGCCGTAATTCACCTCCGCCAACATCTGCCCAATACGACCCGACAGATGACTTCGGCTGGTCGGCCGAGCTAATGAAAAGATCGTCTCAAATTCAGTCTCGCCAGGTGCGGCCATATCCCGGGAATAAACGGTCAACTCGTAAGGAGCGGCAACGGCCTGGGCAACGGGGCAGAGCGAAAGCAGGCAAGTACAAGCTATTTTTGTTTTGTTGAACATTAGGATCGATCAGAAAAGTTAAGCGCTGGCTCTGGTCAAGATTCTGTTGAAATTCTGACTAATCAGACAGCACTGGGGAACGACTGCAATTGGCCGATTTCACAATTCTATTACCGCCGCGCTGACCCAATATTGAGCCGACTACGCAAGCTCTAAGCGAATCTGCCGCCCCACGATCGCAGCTGCCCTCGCGAGCGTAGAAATTTGCACATCACAATCCGGATTCAGCAATCGATCAAGCTGAGTCCGGCTGGTGTGCATCATCCTCGCCATTTTTGCTTTCGAGATCGATTGCACTGCCATCGCTTCTTGCAGTTGCCACGCGACGACTTCTTTGATCGCGCGGGCCTCAAACTCACCTAGTACGCCTTCTTCTTCCAAGAAGCTATCTAAAGTAGAACCAATCGCTGGGTTCTTTGATTTTTTGTTCATCGTGTTACCTCTTTCATACGTTGGCGAGCGAGATAGATGTCCGATTTCGGAGTCGATTGAGTCTTCTTGATGAAGCTGTGCAACCCGACCAAGACGCCATCGAAGTGGCACAGGAGCACACGTGAGATGCGTTGACTTGGTAAGGTACTTCGCACCTCAAAGAGCCCTTCTCCCATCGCGCGCACTAACGGCATGCCGACCGGCCAGCGAAACTGCGTACGCATCAAGTCTTGGCCGATCACGTGTCGGTCACCCACGGGCAGGCCGTGTAGCCATTCACGGACGGGCTCTCGCCCTTGCGGGCTTCGATAGAAAACAAAAGGCGTTCTTTGTAACGTTGTTGCCATATGTACTAATTATAGTACATGTACTACATAAAGTGCAACACGTTCACCGGTGGAGTCGGTGATCCATTAGCTGGAACCCCAGGAATCAGAGTGAAGTCTTTTTTCAGCGGATTGGTCGGATGCTTATATGAAATCAGAAGCTGCTCGGGGACCGCGGCTTCTGGCCGTTTTGCTCAGCGAACAGCCGCTTTTGGCCGCTAGGCGGCGATCAATACGTCAGCCGAAATGCCAAAATCATTGTGCAGTTTGCGAATCATCGCTAACGATAACGGGCGCTTGCGGCTTAGAACCTCATAAGCTCGATTTGGACGACCAAAAACCGGCGTCAAATCGTGAATCGTCAGGCCGCGTTGTTCCATCACGAATTTGATCGACTCGACAGGGTCCGGCGGCAGCATCGGGTAGTGCTTCGCTTCGTAGGCCTGAATCAACGTAACCAACACGTCGAGCGTATCGCCATCAGCCGTGCCGACCTTGGCACCCATTAGACCTTCGACAGTCTTGAGCGCTTCGTTATGGTCGCGTTTTGAACGAATTGGCTTGATAGTCATGGCGTCTCCTTCATATCGTTTGTGCATCAATTTGGTCATATTGCCTGTGCGTGCCAATGAACCGAACATACACCACTCGAAACGGATAGTTAATCCATACGACAAGACGATATTTGTTGCCCGCTAAATTAAACACCACACGACCGTCTTTCAGAATACTAGCCGTCCCCAGATCAGCCTTTACGTCTGCTGGACTTTTCCAGTCTGCGGAAGACGCATGCTGAAACCACGCCCGCGCAGGTTCCACAACATCCCGGTAGGCGGGGCTTGATTCTCCGAAATCTCTCAGCGTTCGATAGGCGATGACTCGCATATCTCAGTATAGTCCCATAATGGGACTAAATACAAGGGTCAATAGTGAAAAGCGCGGACTGGAATTAAAGCGGTTAGGCTTGATACATTCCCGTCGCCGACCAGAGGGAAGTCGAAGTGGATCTCATGATTCAGCGGGTTTACATTCGTAATTGGACGCTCAACCGGAATGACAGCTATTGGCCGATTTAGACAATTCTACCAGTTGCATTCGTATGGCCGTAGCGGGCACATTGGTTTTCGCTCGTCACAAAAAACCAAATGCACAATTTATTCCACATACATGATCGAATCTTCAACCCGTTGAAATAGAATGGTCGCATCAGGAACCCGTTAACTCAAGAGGCCACAATTGCGTGTTTTAGTTCTCGGCGGGTATGGCTTTATTGGTGCTGAAATTTGTCGCGCGCTTTCGGCCTCAAAGCATGAGGTGGTTGGGTTCGGCCGTTCTGTCGTAAATGGAAAGCGCTTGCTCCCCGCGGTTGGCTGGCTTGCTGCCGATATGGCGACTCTATGCGACGCAAAGGCCTGGCATCAGTTTCTGACAGGTATTGATGTCGTGGTCAATGCTGCTGGTGTATTGCAAGACGGACTGCACGACGATGTTCATCGGGTTCAGCAGCAATCGATAGTTGCGCTCGTTGCCGCTTTGGAGAAACAACAGACAATCCGCCTTGTTCAAATATCTGCACCACGCGCACGCACTAACTCGTCAACGGCTTTTATGCGGTCAAAAGCGATCGCGGACGAGACCATCAGGAAGAGCAGTCTCGATTGGGTCATTCTTCGTCCAGGCTTGGTAATCGGGTCAAATGCCTACGGCGGGTCGGCGCTAATTCGCATGTTGGCTGCATTCCCTTACGTGCAGCCAATTGCCCTTGCAGACAGAAGAATCCAAACCGTAGCGCTTGACGACGTCGCAAGGATTGCGATCGAAGCAGTCGAAGGTACGATTGCCAAACACAGCGACCTAGATATTGTGGAAGAGCAAGCCCATCAGCTGGATGACATTGTGGCCAGCTTTCGCAAATGGTTGGGTTTCTCGAAGGCATCTTTACTGATCCCGGTCCCGAATTGGGCACTCTTTGTGATTGGGTTCTTTGCCAATCTAGCGGGGCAGTTGGGCTGGCGGTCACCATTGAGAACAAGCGCGATTCGCGCCCTTGGCGATGAGGTTCTAGGCGACCCACAGCCACTAAAGAAAGTCACATCGACGAGGATTAAGGATTTTGAGCAGACGCTTGCTGGCATTCCTTCGACGTTGCAAGAACGCTGGTTCGCGAGGCTCTACCTCTTGATGCCGTGCCTTGTTATTGGGCTATCCATGTTTTGGCTTGTATCTGCAGGTGTTGCAATTTTTCATGTTGAGAGAGCGGCAGCTGTGGTTCCGCCAGATCGACTGGCACCAGAGATCTCCCGTTGGCTGGTGTATTCAGGAGTCGCACTTGATGCGATCTTGGGGATGGGCATTCTTTTTCGTCGTACTGCCGTGTTTGCTTGTGTTGGCATGGCGATGACGTGCGCAGCGTATCTCGTACTTGGCACGGTTCTAACCCCGTTACTTTGGTTGGATCCACTCGGGCCATTCGTCAAGGTGCTTCCAGCGGCGTTGCTCGCACTGGTAACAATACCGATGCTGCAGGACCGCTGATGACACTGATCGCAATCCTGAAATGGATACACATCATCGGTGCCGCGGTGCTTCTTGGTACGGGCGCCGGTATTGCATTTTTCATGTTCATGGCTAACCGGACCAAAAATGCTGCGTTGGTCGCGCATACAGCGAGCATCGTCGTCATTGCGGACGTTGTCTTTACAACCACTGCCGTCATCATCCAGCCAATCACCGGCACGATACTCGCCTATCTCATTGGTTGGAGTCTTGGCGAAGGCTGGATTCTGCTCTCGATCTCGTTGTATGTAGTGACCGGTTTGTGTTGGCTGCCCGTTGTTTGGATTCAACTCAAGATGCGCAATCTCGCCCGCGTTGCGCAGACGACGAACACCGAGTTACCGACGACATACTACAAACTCTACAACCTCTGGTTTATCTTGGGCTTTCCGGCGTTTGTGTCGGTCTTGGCGATTTTTTGGCTGATGGTTGCGAAGCCTCAATTCCAACTATTCTGGTAGCTATCTAGACCTATTACGTCGCAATTTCGTTGTAATCGGATTGCCGTCGGGAACCGCCGCTATTGGCCGGTTTCGTCGATTCTACAACGAGGTTGTTTTTTTACCCATATCGCTCCTACGATTTTCCCGAAACGGCGGTTTAATATTCGAATTGAGACACGTACGTAGGCTTCGGATTGAGTGACGGGTTAAGCCCCGGGTTGCAAATCCTTTTCGTAGATCGCCATTTCGATCGCAAGTCCCAGGCGGCCAGCCAACACAATTAGGTCACGTGGTAGTTGATCGTTCTGGTTCACGATTTCTCCGTACAAACGCGAGTACAGCGGAAAGTCTAGGTAGGCGTCAGTTGCGTTGTGCGACGCGATTAGGTGAGCAAGTTCAATTTCGTGGTTCGTCAAGAATGCGATGGCATCGGCTACTTGGCCCTTGAAGTCGTCCCAATCTTTGTCGGAAACGGAAACGGAAATTCGATGCGAGCTGTATAGCTCCCCAGTTCTTCGGCTGCGGATCTGGCCCTTGATGTGACAGCTAACAATGGATAACGCTGTTGACTCGGAATAGGTCTGAAAAGATGTCGTATCGCTGTAGATCTTCAGGATGCACATGGGGGATTAGATTAATTTATGACGACAACCCGAGCCTCAGCGGGTTGAAGCTGGCAACCGCGGCTTTTGGCCGGTTTCTGCAAGTGTACAGGAGTGTTGTTTCGACCCAAAGCGGCTGTACAGATTTCCCGAAAGTGGTCGTTCGTTTGGTCGCGAAGTCTCTTGAGGGCTCAGCTTATATTGCTATCAGCTAAAAACAATTCGATTCTGATACCTGCTGTTGGAGTTGACAAAATATCTCGAATTGAGATATACTTCGTTGTCGGTCGAACAATAACCGTCAGCAACGCGGCCTAGTTCTCCTAAGCATCACACCTCGCCGGTGCGATTAAGAGAGGACAGGATGCTGGGCTAAACCGTTATGAAAATCGTTGTTAGTTCTAACACCTTCCTTCAAGGAGACTGTAATGAGAGTTTCAACTCATCAATCAAACGCCGTCTACTCTCGATCCGGGATTGTGGCGGCCATTAGCAAAGGAAGCAACGATGCACGTCATCAAGAAAGCTGCCCTCGTCAGTTTTTGGGAAGTTCATCCAGACGCTAAAGCGCCGCTCGCAAGTTGGTACAGCATCATTTCGAGATCCCATTTTTCGGATTTCAACGATCTGCGTAAGACTTTTCAGCAAGTCGACTATGTTGAAGGCAAGTACGTATTCAATGCCGGCCAACCCTATAGATTGATCACTGCAATTCACTTCAAAACGCAGAAAGTGTTTATTAGGCATGTGCTCACACACGCGGAGTATGACCGCGGCAAATGGAAGAAGACATGAACCTTTCGCAAAGAAAGTCCAAGCAGCCAGAAGCGTCCTTTAGCCAAATGGCGAAGGCGTGGGCGGCGCTGAATCGCGAAACGCAAATCGGAGTCATTCGAACTGACCGCGACTATCGGAAGATGTCGGCGCTTGTAGACAAACTCATCGACGAAATCGGCAGCGACGAAAATCACGGACTTTCTGGTCTGTTGAGCGTATTGGGATCGTTAATCGAGCAATACGAAGAAGACAACGTTCACATCGACGAAGCGCTGCCCGCTGACGTTTTGAGATTCTTGATTGCCGAGCATGGATTGAAGCAAGCAGATTTGGCTGCCGAAATTGGCTCGCAGGGAATCGTGAGCGAAGTGCTAAACGGGAAACGAAAATTGAATGCTCGACAGGCGAAGGCGCTCGGCGAGCGGTTCGGCGTGTCGCCTGCAGTGTTTTTGTAGGTCGAGTCCGCCTACACCACCTAGCACTCGCTCTCTCGGATGAATCAACTCATTTGAGCCACAAATAGGCGCAGAAGACTTCCAATGACTACCGGCAACTCTAAATACATCGTTTACGCCCTTCGCGAACTGCGCCCCAGTATCTTCGGCGAAACATATGCCATTGCAACCGGAACTGAGTTTGCTTCGGCACAGTTCGTCGCTGAGTATTTTATTTTGACCCAGCGACCATCAGAGGACTTGGACGCTGGCAGCCTTCAAATTGGAGGCAAAGTTCCTCCAGAACTGGGTGTAATCGATGTCGACTTCGCGCTGGAGGAGGCTGACCAACAGGCGGAAATAGACTTATCGTCGATGCTAGAAAACCGCGCAAATCAACTGGGGCACCAAGAGCTGGCGTTTGCGCCTTTTGAGCTGCGGCAGCGCTTATGAGTGCTTGGATGCGCGGTCGCTTCACGCAGCAGCTTATCTCTATCGGGAGTTCCACCAAGTGCCCCAGTTTGGCTTTGTACCTTGACCTGCTCCAACAGAACCTGATTCTCGCTACTCTGAGCCATCGTTAGAGGCCACGCGCTATTTTGTTGGTCTGGTGAGACTGGCCAATGCGAGCATTTGGAACACTAGGGGTCATAGTCATATTGTTTTTCATCGAATTCAAAGGGTCAACGTATGAAATCAGAATGCACTTGCGAATAACCGCTTTTGGCCGAGTTTCACGATTCTATTACCCGCCGCGATGAACGAGAACCGACATTTAGATTGCCCGTCAATTAACATCGGACTTGACGGGTGACCACGAGGCGCGTGCACGAATTGCACTGAAGCACTTGGGTCCGCGTCGAACTGCTAGACCACGCTACCATCCTCGCATTGCAACAGAGCTCATTCGAGCCCAGACAGGCTCCGAGATCTCGCTCCGCCATACCCCGCCGAGCAGCATTGCAAACCGAGGGTTGCGTCGTGCCTCCGCTTCAGCTCGGTCAATAAATGCCTCACCATGGAGGTCCATCAGATCTTCCAAGGGGCCCGCAGCCAAAACTGCGAAGCGCCGGTCATCAGCAGGCGGCCCCATATGCTCCAGTATCACGAGGATGCAACTCCAAGCGAGCTCGGGGAAGTCGCGCGGCAGCTCCCAATCCAAAATTGAGTCACCAACTCCGGGGCCAATCGCAGGCGGGTTTGTTCCTGACCAGACATGGAGCCACTCTTCAGCGATCTCAGACGGGGAGCGATCAGTCATAACACCAGGAGTCGGAGTCAGATTATTTTTCATTCGATTCGGTGGATCAAACTATGGAATCAGAATGCATCCGGGAAGGACGGCTTTTGGCCGTATTCGCCTTGTTCAATGAGGAACGGCCTGTGCGACTAATCGAACACCAAGTGCCGCGCAGACGCGGCTAACGGTATCGAAGCGCGGCTGCGCATTCGGGCGTAGCGCCTTGTAGAGTGCTTCGCGAGTGAGGCCCGAGGCCTTGGCGATTTCACTCATGCCTCGCGCACGCGCAATGTCTCCCAGCGCGGCGGCCAGCATTGCGGGATCACCTTCTTCAATCATTGCGGTCAAATACTCTGCTACCGCTTCTTCGCTGTCGAGGTACTCGGCCGCATCAAACGCGGGTAACTCTGTTGGTCGAATTTTCTTAGTCATCTTTAATCCTCGATTTGCGCCGCCAGTTTGACGGCTTTTGCAATATCCTTCGCCTGCGTGGACTTATCACCTCCACCCAGCATCACAATCAACAACGGCCGCGTTTGACGTAATACATGCGCCAGCCTGGACCAAAGTCTTCTCGCATTTCATATACGCCCGATTCAACCGACTTTACGTCCCCCAAATTACCCAGCTGCGCTTTTCTCAAGCGAGCGGCCAATCGTGCGCGGGTCAAACCGTCGCGAAGACCTAAAAACCAAGCGTCAAATTCTTTAGTCCGTCGAACGGTAAACATAATTTATTGTAATCGACCGATTACAATAGGTCAAGCACAAGGTTCGAAACCGTTGAAATTGGAGCAAGCTCGGGAAGGGCAGCTTTTGGCCGATTTCTGCAAGTGTACAGGTGCGTTGTTTTGACCCATAGCGGTCCTACGAATTTCCCGATAGCGGCGGTTTAACGAACAAAGTTAACCGGCCCAACCGAGAGCCGGAAATCTAAAGCATGAAGGT
>ENA-OFCI01000176-OFCI01000176.1-metagenomes-genome-assembly--contig:-NODE-176-length-42478-cov-5.214176_pt1 | contig 42478 bp, 43 predicted proteins | sample MGYA00153391_OFCI01 | MGnify analysis MGYA00153391
CGGCGTGCGCCTGCCGCTGCAGGGCCCAGGCGTCGTCGTACGGGACCAGGCCGAGCCGGCGAAACTCCACGCCCGCGACGCTACGCCCGCGCACAGTCGTGCAGGTCGGCCAGCACGGCCTCGGCCGCGCGCCGGCCGCTGACCAGGGCGCCCTGGATGGAGGCCGAGTCGCGGTGGTCGCCGGCGACGTACAGCCCGGGCTCGAGGCGCACGTCCTTGCGGAGCCGGCCGACCGGCGGGGCCTGGCTCGGCAGCGCCTCGCGGATGTCGTACGACGCGACGTGCTGCCACTCCCGAGTATCGACGTCGTACAGCCGGGCGAGGTGGGCTCGCACCGCCGGCTCGGAGGCATCGCCGCTGACCACCGAGCTCGACACCAGGTGCCGGCCGGGCGCGTAGGACGGGGCGGCGTTGGTCAGGACGACCGAGTTGGTGACCGGCCCGGCGGCCTCACCGTCGAGCACGATCGCGGCCTCCCGGACGGGCGGCTCGGGCGCCAGGTGGTAGTGCGTCGTGACGCTGTTGAAGGGCGCCAGCGCAAGGCCCGGCAGCAGCCGGCCGGCGGCGGCCGGGTCGGTCGCGACGACGACGGCCCGCACCCTGCTCCCGTCGACGACGCCGGCCGCGACCCGTTCGACCGGTGCGGCGAGGTGCAGCACGCCGGCGGGCAGCCGGGCGGCGAGCTGAGCGGGCATCGAGCCCATGCCGGCAGCCGGTACGCACTGAGTGCCGCGTACAAACGATTGCCAGACCAGGTCGAAGGAGCGGCTGGACGTCTCGAGCCGGTCCTCCAGGAACACCCCGGACAGGAACGGCCGGAAGAAGCGGTCGATGACGGTGTCAGACAGCCCGCGGGCCCGCAGGGCGTCGTACGTCGTGCTCTCGGGCGCGGCCAGCAGGCGTTCGGGGCCGGCCAGGGCTGCCCGGGCGGCCAGGACGCCGATCAGCGCCTTGTCCTTGAGCGAGCCGATCGGGGCGGTGACCGTCGAGAGCGCCCAGGTCGGCAGCCGGCGCGGGTCGCCGACCCGGTGCAGCCGGTCCCCGATCCGGACCAGCGCGCCTGCCGAGAACGGCTGGAGGTCCAGCGCGGCGTGATCCAGGACCCGCTGCGCCTCTGGGTAGCCGGTGTTGTGCACCTGGAAGCCGCGGTCCAGCAGCATCCCGTCGACGACGTCGGTGCGGACCCGGCCGCCGACCGCCGTCGATGCCTCGCGCAGCTCGACGTCGACGCCGGCCTCGCACAGCCGCCGCGCACACGCCAGCCCGGCCAGCCCGGCCCCCACCACCACCACGTCGGCCACCCGCCCACGGTAGGTGCGCGGGGGCCGGGCCCGCCGCACCGGCGAAGCATTGCGGGCGACAGCGGCTACCGGGACTGCGCTCAGCAGCACCCATCAGGGAGCAGCACCCCCCGAGTTCTCCTCGGGCTCCCTCTCCTTGGCCCGCAGCAGCACCGCCGAGTAGGACAGCACGGCCACCAGGACGCCCAGCACCGATATCTCGACCAACGCCCGCGCGAACTCCGGCCCTTTGCCGAGGTAGTCGTTGGCGGCCTTCACCGACAAGACGATGATCTCTTTGATACCGGTGAGGATGCCGGCGATGAGGAACGGCTCGGCCACGATCTGCCGCTCCTTGAGTGTCGTGCGGACGGCGTAGAGCAGCTCGACGAAGATGAAGACGAGCAGCAGCGAGTCAAGGACGTTGACCATCGCGTTGTCCACCTCGGACGCCGCGCTGTCGAACAGGACGAACGTCGAGCGCACGAGCACGACGAGGGCGCTCGCCGCGAGCAGCGCCGCGATCGAGACGTAGATAATGTCCTCGACGATGATCAGTAGCCGGTTGCCCGCCCGGACGGCCCTGGGAGTCTGTGTGCCTGCCATTCCCTGAGACTGACGCAGCCCGGGCCGCAGTGGTGGGAGGGAGCGGCCCAGTTCGGCTACGGCTCCCAGCGCAGCGTCTCGAGGCCCAGGCGTGACGAAGGCCCGTGACAGGAGTCAGATGAACGCCATGGCCGTCCTCCTCGTTCCCGACCGAGCGCTTGGCGAGGCCGAGCTCGTGGCAGTTGCCCGCGAGGGCGCCGAGGTGCGGCTGGCTCCGGAGACGCTCGAGGCACTGGCAGCGTCCCGCCGGCTCGTGGACGCCCTCGCGGCCGGCGACGTCCCGGTGTACGGCGTCTCGACCGGCTTCGGCGCACTGGCCACCAGGCACATCCCGGTCGCGCGCCGAGCCCAGCTGCAGCGCAGCCTGATCCGCTCGCACGCCGCCGGCGCCGGCCCGGAGGTCGAGCGCGAGGTCATCCGCGGGCTGGCCCTGCTCCGGCTGCGGACCCTCGCGACCGGGCGGACCGGGGTGCGGCCGCAGACCGCCCAGGCCCTCGCCGCCCTGCTCAACGCCGGCATCACGCCGGTCGTCAGGGAGTTCGGCTCGCTGGGCTGCAGCGGCGACCTCGCGCCCCTGGCGCACGTCGCACTCGCGCTGATGGGCGAGGGTGACGTACGGGACCGCGACGGTGCGCTGCTGCCGGCCGAGAAGGCACTGGCCGAGGCCGGGCTGCCCGCCGTCGAGCTGGCCGAGAAGGAGGGGCTGGCCCTGATCAACGGCACCGACGGGATGCTCGCGCAGCTGATGCTGGCCTGCGCCGACCTCGACGAGCTGCTGCGGCTGGCCGACCTGTCCGCAGCCATGTCGCTCGAGGCGCTGATGGGCACCGATGCGGTGCTCGCCGAGGACCTGATGGCGCTGCGCCCGCACCCGGGGCAGGCCGCGGCGGCCAGCAACATGCGGCGGCTGCTGGCCGGGTCCGCGGTCGTCGCGTCGCACCGCGGACCGGACGACACCCGGGTGCAGGACGCCTACTCGCTGCGCTGCGCCCCGCAGGTGGCCGGCGCGGCCCGCGACACGCTGGCCCATGCGCGTACGGTCGCCGCCCGCGAGGCGGCGTCCTGCATCGACAACCCGGTGCTGCTGCCGGACGGCCGGCTGGCGTCCAACGGCAACTTCCACGGTGCGCCCGTCGGGTACGTCCTCGACTTCCTGGCGATCGCCGCGGCCGACGTCGCGTCGATGAGCGAGCGGCGCAGCGACCGGATGCTCGACGCCCACCGTTCGCACGGGCTGCCGCCCTTCCTCGCCGACGACCCGGGAGTGGACAGCGGGCTGATGATCGCCCAGTACACGCAGGCTGGCATCGTCTGCGAGCTCAAGCGGCTCGCGGTCCCCGCGTCGGTCGACTCGATTCCGAGCTCGGCCATGCAGGAGGACCACGTGTCGATGGGCTGGAGCGCGGCCCGCAAGCTGCGCCGCTCGGTCGACGGGCTGCGTACGGTGCTGGCGATCGAGGTGATGACCGCGGCGCGGGCGCTGGACCTGCGTCGGCCGCGGGCCTGCTCGCCGGCCACCGCCGCGGCCGTCGCGGCGCTGCGGGTGGTGGTGGCCGGGCCGGGACCGGACCGGGTGCTGTCCGAGGAGATCGAGGCGAGCGTCAGCGCGGCGCCCGCGGTGCTGGCTGCGGCCGAGGCCGTGACGGGAAGGCTGGACTGACATGGAGTGCCGGACCTGGCAGGCCGAGGCGGCCTTGCGCTGCCTGCGCAACAACCTGCACCCCGACGTCGCGGAGCGACCTGAGGACCTGGTGGTCTACGGCGGCAACGGCAAGGCGGCCCGCGACCCGGCGTCGCTCGCCGCCATCGAGCGCACGCTGATCCGGCTCGCCCCCGACGAGACGCTGATGGTGCAGAGCGGCAAACCGGTGGCGGTGTTCCGTACCTTCGAGCACGCGCCGCGCGTCCTGATCGCCAACTCGCTGCTGGTACCGAAATGGGCCACCTGGAAAGATTTCTGGGAGCTCGAGGCCATCGGGCTGACGATGTACGGGCAGATGACCGCCGGGTCCTGGATCTACATCGGTACGCAGGGCATCGTGCAGGGCACCTTCCAGACGTTCGCGGCGCTCGCCGAGCAGCGCTACGACGGCACGCTGCGCGGCAAGGTCGTGTTGACCGCGGGCCTGGGCGGCATGGGTGGTGCGCAGCCGCTGGCCGTGACGCTCAATGGCGGTGTCGCGCTCTGCATCGAGGTGGACGAGACGCGGCTGCGCCGTCGCCTTGCGACGCGCTACCTCGACGAGCAGGCGGCCGACCTGGACGACGGGCTGCGCCGGGTACGCGCGGCGGCCGCCGAGGGGCGGGCCCTGTCGGTCGGTGTCGTGGGCAACGCCGCGCAGGTGCTGCCGGCGCTGCTCGCCCGCGGCGAGGCCTTCGACGTCGTGACCGATCAGACCAGCGCCCACGACCCGCTGCACGGCTACCTGCCCGTCGGGCTGTCGGTGCCGCAGGCGGCTGAGCTGCGGCGTATCAAGCCCGACGAGTACGTACGGCGGGCGCGCAACTCGATGGTCGAGCACTGCCGCGCCATGGTGGGGTTCTCCCGAGCCGGCGCGCAGGTCTTCGACTACGGCAACAACCTGCGCGGGGAGGCCAAAGAGGCCGGGCTCGCCGAGGCTTTCGACTACCCGGGCTTCGTCCCGGCGTACATCCGCCCGCTGTTCTGCTCGGGTACCGGGCCGTTCCGCTTCGTGGCGCTGTCGGGCGACCCGCGCGACATCGCGGTCGCCGACGACGCGCTGCTCAGGGCGTTCCCGGACAATGCCGCTGTGCAGCGCTGGATCCCGTTGGCGCGCGAGCGGGTGGCCTTCCAGGGCCTGCCGGCGCGGATCTGCTGGCTCGGCTACGGCGAACGGGCCGAAGCCGGGGCGGTGCTCAATGACCTCGTCGCCCGCGGCGAGATCCGCGCACCCGTGGTGATCGGGCGTGACCACCTCGACAGCGGCTCGGTGGCCTCGCCCTACCGCGAGACCGAGGCGATGGCCGACGGCTCCGACGCCATAGCCGACTGGCCGGTGCTCAATGCGCTGCTCAACGTGGCGTCCGGCGCCGCCTGGGTGGCGGTCCACCACGGCGGTGGCGTCGGCATGGGCAAGTCGATCCACTCCGGCGCGCAGGTGGTTGCGGACGGCACAGCCGATGCGGCGCTGCGGGTCGAGCGGGTGCTGACCAACGATCCCGGTACGGGCGTCGTACGGCACGCGGACGCCGGCTACGACCTCGCCCGCGACGTGGCGCGGGAGCGTGGCATCGACATGCCGATGTTGTGAGGTCGCTGCTGCTCGACCGGATCGAGATGCTGGTCACCTGGGACGACGGGTTGCCGGTACGCCGGGACGCGGCGCTGCTCGTCGAGGACGGTGTCGTCGCGTGGTCGGGGCCCGCCGCCGAAGCGCCGGCTGCCGATGACCGCCTTGACGTTGCCGGCGGATGCGTCGTGCCGGGCTTCGTCGACAGTCACACCCACCTGGTCTTCGGCGGTGACCGCACCGCGGAGTACGAGGCCCGGCTAGCCGGAAAGCCCTACGCCGCAGGCGGGATCCGGACGACGGTCGCCGCGACCCGGGCCGCTTCCACGAACGAGCTACGGCGCCGGGCCCGGCGGCTGGCGATGGAGGCGCTGCGCTCGGGCACGACGACGCTGGAGATCAAGAGCGGCTACGGGCTGACCGTAGAGGACGAGCTGCGCTGCCTGCAGGTCGCCGCTGAGCTCACCCCGCACGTGACGTTCCTGGGTGCGCACGTGCCGCCTGACGTTGCCGTCGGCTACATCGAGCTGGTCACCGGGCCGATGCTCGAGGCTGCGGTCGGGGTGGCGACCGGCATCGACGCGTTCTGCGAGGAGGGCGCCTTTGACGTCGACGAGTGCCGCGAGGTGCTGGGGGCGGGCGCCGCCCGGGGCCTTGACGTGCACGTGCACGCCAACCAGCTGCAGCCCGGCGGCGGGGTGCAGCTGGCCGCTGAGCTGGGCGCGCTGTCGGCCGACCACTGCACCCACCTCACCGACGCCGACGTCGCCGCGCTGCGCGAGTCCGGCGTCGTGGCGGTGCTCGTCCCGGCCGCGGAGTTCGGGGCCGGGTCGGCGTACGCGCCGGCGCGCCGGCTGTTGGACGCCGGCGTCACCGTCGCGCTCGCGACGGACTGCAACCCGGGAACGTCCTTCACGACCTCGATGCCGTTCGTGATCGCGCTGGCCTGCCGCCAGCAGGAGCTGCGGCCGATGGAGGCGCTGCGCGCGGCGACGCTGGGCGGGGCCGCCGCGCTCGGGATCGACGCCGGTCATCTGCGGGTCGGGGCCCCGGCCGATCTGGTCGTGCTCGACGCGCCGTCGCCGACCTGGTTTGCGTACCGGCCGGGGGTCGATCTGGTGCGAGCCGTCCTGCGCGGCGGGCAGGTCGTCAGATGACCGAGGCCCCCGACTGGCCGCGGGCGTCGTCCTGGCTGCAGCCCCCGGGAACGGGCTCGACGGCTGGGAGGGGTTCGGGGAGTGCCACCCGACTGGGGGTGCTCGGGGTCCCGCTGTCACGCAGTTCGCTCTCGCCGTCCTCCGCGCACCTCACCCCCGCCGCGATCCGCGCGGCCCTGCACCGCTTTCCGACCTGGCACGCAGGCCTCGACGTGGACCTGCCGGCTGCCATCGACCATGGCGACCTGGACGTGGCGGGCCTGGCCGGGGGCGAGGCTGTGGCGGCGGTGCACAAGGGGGTGGCTGCGCTGCCACCACATGAGCTGGTGGTCCTGCTCGGCGGCGACAACCTTGTGACGTGGCCGGCCCTTCTGGCGCTGCTGCCGGACCTTCCGCGGGTGGGGCTGCTGACCATGGACGCCCACCACGACGTACGCGGCTGGAGCGCCGGCCCGACCAACGGCACCCCCGTCCGCGGCCTGGTCGAGGCCGGGCTGCCCGGGGCGAACGTCGTGCAGGTCGGCATCGCCGAGCTCACCAACTCCCGCGCACACCGGGAGTGGTGCCGGACACACGGCATCCGGGTGGTGCGGGTCGCCCAATGCCGCGGCCGGGTCGGCGACATCGTCCGGCGTGAGCTCGACACCCTGGCCGTTCGCTGCGACGCCGTGTACGTCGACCTCGACGTCGATGTTGTGGACCGGGCCTTCGTACCGGGCTGCCCCGGCGCCCGGCCGGGGGGGCTGCTGCCGGCTGAGCTGCTCGATGCGGCGCTCGAGGCCGGCCGCCACCCCGCTGTCCGCGCGGTCGACATCGTCGAGGTGGACGCCAGCGCCGACGTCAACGAGGTCACTGTGCAGCTCGCCGCGATGTGCCTGCTGACGGCCGCGGCCGGTCTGGCGGTCCGGGCCCACGCCACCCCGGGCCGTGGCTCAGCCGGCGAGGGAACCGGCGAAGATCTGCCAGGCGAGGATGGATTTGGCGGCGAGACTCAGGACTAGATAGGACTTCTCACCGAAGGCATAGTCACGCCACGGTCCAATCTCCCGGTACTGCAGCCACTGGTTGACGGCGAAGCTGGCGAAGAAGGCGAACAGGCTGAAGAAGATGCCGTACACGAAGCCCGGGACCTGCTGGGCGCCGGCGAAGTTGACGATGATCGCCACCCAGGGAGCGGCACCGACCAGGGCGCCGAACCAGAACGGGGCCATCGTGGTTCGGGTGCGTCCCGGCGGGTTCATGACCTCCTGGAGCCACCCGAACATGATCATCGCGACATTGGCCCCGACAATGCCGATGATCGCGGAAATGCCGGTGATCCCGGCATAGGACGCGATGAGCAACACCATCAGGGTGGCGCTGAAGGAGTACTCGACCCACCGGAAGCGGTTCCTGCCCGCCCGCAGGTCGGACTCATAGCGACTGCGGAACACGGTGGCCGTGAGCAGGTGGTCGACGGCGGCAAGGCCGAGGAACACCGCGACGGCCAGGCCGATCCGCACGTCGAACAGCGCGCTGGGGGCCGCGACCTTCGTGCCGGGTGGTCCGGTGGGGTAGGAGGAGGTCACGGTGATGGCGAAGCCGCTGGCCAGCAGCAGGACCGCCCCGGCCTGGGCGGCATGCAGTCCGGCCAACCCGAGGTTCCAGCGGCGTAGCCCGCCAAGCCTCGCCGGGGTCATTCCCGTCGCCGGCCTCGTTTCATCGATGCTCACCATGTGCGCTCCTGGTTTCTGAGGTCGAGCGCCGAGCATGGTCGACGCCGCGGCGGGGGACCCGGTGGAATCGGTCGCCGCGGCATGCGGGCGCCGAGATGTAGCGGAATGCGGGCAAGGTGCTGTGGATAGTGGCCGGGGTGTCGGGCCGGGTTGTGCTCGACTCGGCACGTGGACGCATGGACGCTGCCGGGCTTCGAGGTCGGGGAGCTGCTCGGATTCGGCGCGACCGGCGAGGTGTGGCGGGCCACGGAGACCGCAACCGGCGAGACGGTCGCACTCAAGCGGCTTCGGGCCGACGCGGACCCGGCAGCGGTGCAGGCCCTGCGCCGCGAGGCCACTGCGCTGGCCAGCCTGGACACGCCCTACATCGTACGGCTGCGCGAGGTCGTCGGGGACATCCTTGTGCTTGACCACGCACCGGGCGGCTCGCTCGCCGCCTTGCTCTCCCGCCGGGGCGACCTGCAGCCGGGCGAGGTCGTCACCGTCGCGGCACCGCTGGCCGCCGCGTTGGCCGCGGCCCACGCCGTGGGCCTCGTGCACGGTGACCTCTCACCGTCCAACGTGCTTTTCACCGCGGACGGCATGCCCCTGCTGAGCGACCTCGGGCTGGCCCGCTTTACCGGTGAGCGGGTCGATGCAGTGTCTGGCACCGCCGAGTACGTCGACCCCGTGGTCGCTGCGGGCGGCCCCCCCGGCCCGGCCTCGGACGTGTGGGCGCTCGCCGCGATCTGCCACCACATGCTTGCCGGTAGCCCGCCGCATGCCGGGGGCGGCGTCGACCAGGTGCTCGCCGCGGCGGTCGCGGGAGCCCGGGCGCCGCTCGGCTTGCTCGCCCCCCGCGCCTCCCGCTCGCTGGTCGCGGTCGTTGAGGCCGCGCTCTCGGCTGACCCGTCTCGACGGCCGACGGCGGAGGCGTTCGCGACGGCTCTGCAGCGGGCGCAGGCACCCGCGCCGGTGCGCCTGGCCGGGGCGCCACCGGTGTCGGCGCCGGTGCCCGACGTGCGCGAGACCCATGTCGTACCTCGCCCGACAGCCCCGCCCGCGCCGACGCCGGCCCGCAGGCGCAGGCGGCCCTCCGCGCTCGTCCTCGGCTGTGTGGTGCTCGTGCTGGGCCTGCTCGCGGGCGGGCTGGTGTGGGCCCGCAGCGGGGAGCCGGCTGGGCAGGTCAGCGCGTTGCCGGTAGCGCGCCAGCCGCCGACCCTGCAGCCGCCGACCCTGCAGCCGCCGACCCCGCAGCCGCCGACCCCGCAGGCCGGGCCCCCGGGCCCGTCGGCCTGGCCACCACCGGTCCCGGGCGCACCCGCCGAGCCGGCGTGGGGCCCGGTGCTCGACGGTCTTGACCGACAGCGCGAGCAGGCCTTCGCGCAGGGCGCGCCGGCCCTACTGGACCGGGTGTGGGTGCCCGGGTCGACCGGGGCCACAGGCGACGCCGCCGCGCTGGCCACGCTGATCTCAGCCGGCCGCACCGCGTGGGGTGTGCGCCACGAGGTACGGGCCCTGCGCCGGACGACCTGGTCGGCAGGTCACGCCGAGCTGCGGGTCACCGATGTCCTCACGCCGCAGGTGCTGCGCGACGCGGCCGGCTCGGCCGTCCAGTCGCTGCCGGGCCGGGGCGAGGCGGCGTACGACGTGGTGCTGGTGCAGGTCGCCGACGGCTGGCGGATCGCGGAGCTCACGCCAGGGTAGGCGGCCGGTCGCCCCGCCGGGCCGCGCCTGGTCCCTGCCTGTGACGCGGACGTCGTGCCGGGGTCCTACAGGCTGGCCCGGAGGGCGGCCTCGAGGTCGCGGTGGGCGAAGTGGAAGCCGGAGCGCTCCAGGACGGCCGGGGTGAGCCGCTGGCCGACCAGGACGCCCTCGTCGGCAAACTCCCCGAGTATGGCGCGCAGCACGAAGGCCGGCACCGGCACCGGGATGGTCGGGCGGTGCACGACGCGGTTGAGGGTCCTGGTGAACTCCAGATTGGTGACCGGCGCCGGACCGACGAGATTGACCGGCCCCGACACGTCCGCGGTCAGCAGATGGCGGATGGCGTCGACCTCGTCCTTCAGGCTGATCCAGCTCGTCCACTGCCGGCCGGTGCCCAGCGGCGCCCCCGCGAACGCCCTGGCCGCCTGCGCCTGCTTCTTGAGGGCCCCGCCGCGGCCGGAGAGCACGATGCCGGTACGCAGGTGCGCGACCCGGACCCCCGCGGTCTCGGCGGCCGCGGTGCTCTGCTCCCACTGGCGGCAGACGTCGGCGAGGAAACCCTGCCCTGAGGGCCCGCTCTCGTCGGTGAGCCGGTCTTCGGTGTCTCCGTACCAGCCGATGGCGCTCGCCGACAGCAGCACCTGCGGACCGGCTGCCTCGGCCATCGCCCGCGCGACGGCAGTGGTGCCCTGCACACGGCTGTCGAGAACGATCTTCTTGTACGCAGGGGTCCAGCGGTGGTCTGCCACGCCCGCGCCGGCCAGGTGCACGACGGCCTCCCGGTCGGCGATGGTGGCCGGGTCCAGGGTGCGGGCGTCCCAGGTCCGCACGTCGCTGTCGGTTGAGGTGCCGCGCACCAGCCGTACGACGTCGTGACCGTCGGCGAGCAGCGCGGCGACCAGGGGGGTGCCGATGAGGCCGGACGCACCGGTGATGGCGATCTTCATGGGTCGATCCTGCCCGACCGGGCGGCAGGCTGCGCGCTGTGGATGGTGGTCGCTGGCGGGCGCCTCCGGTGCAGCGGCTGACAGCGCTGTCGTGGCTCGCCGATGTGCACACCCGCGGGTTGCATGAGGTGGCCGGCGGAGGTGTCGGTCGTCTCTAGAGGCCGAGGTCGGCGGCGAAGTCGCCTTCCTCGATGCGCTCCTTGACCGCGACGAGGAAGCGGGCGGCATCGGCGCCGTCGACGATCCGGTGGTCGTAGGTCAGGGCGAGGTAGGCCATCGAGCGCACCGCCACGACCTCGCCGAGGTCCGGGTCGTTGATCACGACGGGCCGCTTGACCACGGCACCGGTGCCGAGGATGCCAACCTGCGGCTGATTGATGATCGGAGTGTCGAACAGCGCCCCGCGCGAGCCGGTGTTGGTGAGGGTGAAGGTGCCGCCACCCAGCTCGTCAGGAGTCACCTTGTTGGTGCGGGTGCGGTTCGCCAGATCTGCGATCTTGCGAGCCAGGCCGGCGATGTTGAGGTCGCCCGCACCGTGGATCACGGGCACGAGCAGCCCGCGTTCGGTGTCGACGGCCACCCCGAGGTGCTCGGCCTCGTGGTAGGTCACGGTGCCGGCCGCCTGGTCGATGCTGGCGTTCACCTGGGGGTAGAGCTTGAGCGCCTCCACGGCGGCGAGCGCGAAGAATGGCAGGAAGGTGAGCTTCACGCCCTCGCGCTGCTGGAACGCGGCTTTTGCCTGCTCGCGCAGCCTGGCCACCTTGGTCACATCGACCTCGACGACGGTCGTCAGCTGCGCCGACACCTGCAACGACTCGACCATCCGCTGCGCGATCACCTTGCGCAGCCGCGAGAGGTTCTCGGTACGCCCACGCACGGTCGGCTTCGGGGCCGCCTCGTCGGCCTGGCTGACGTACGCCTCCGCTGGCGCGCTGGTCTGCTGGGCCGGCACGGGGATCTGCGTCGCGGGGGCCGGTGCAGGTGTGGCAGTCGTGGTGGAGGTGGCTGCGGGGGCAGGCGCCGCGGAACTGCCGCCTTGGGCGGCGGCGTCGAGGACGTCCTGCTTGCGGATCCGGCCACCGACGCCGGTGCCCTGCAAACCCGCCAGGTCGACGCCGTGCTCAGCGGCCAGCTTGCGGACCAGGGGCGTCACGTAGGTGCCCTCGCCGCCGCCCGGCGTGGAGCTGGAGGTGCCATTCGAGGCAGCCGACGGCGCGGCCGCCGTGGCCGAGGTTGGCGCAGGAGCCGGGTCCGGCGCGACGGGGGCGGGCGCCGCCGGGGCGGGTACCGCGGCAGGAGCCGGGGCGGGTACCGCGGCAGGAGCCGGGGCGGGTGCCGCGGCAGGAGCGGGGGCGGGTGCCGCGGTAGGAGCCGGGGCGGGTGCGGCAGCCACCTCGGGGGTCGGCTCCACGGCTGCGGGGGCCGCGCTCGCGGTGTCGCGACCAGCGGCCTCGCCGTCACCGATGACGGCCAGCTCGACGCCGACCTCGACGGTCTCGTCCTCCTGCACCTTGATCGACTCGAGCACGCCGGCGGCAGGGGAGGGGATCTCGGTGTCGACCTTGTCGGTGGAGACCTCGAGCAGCGGCTCGTCGACCTCGATCCGCTCACCCTCCTTCTTCAGCCAGCGGGTGACGGTGCCCTCGGTAACGCTCTCGCCGAGGGCGGGCATCGTGACGGAGACGGCCATGGTGCGTGGGGCTCCTCGGGTCGGGCGGTGGTTGGCGGGTGGGTTGCTGGCGTCGGCAGGCGGGGGACAGTGCGGTCAGGAGTGGCTGTGCAGAGGCTTGCCGGCGAGCGCGAGGTGCGCCTCGCCGACCGCCTCGGACATCGTCGGGTGCGGGTGGATCAGCTGGGCGACCTCGCTGGGCAGCGCCTCCCAGTTGGTGATCAGCTGCGCCTCGGCGATCAGCTCGCCGACCCGCTCGCCGACCATGTGGACCCCCAGGACCGGCCCGTTCCGGCTGGCAATGACCTTGACGGCCCCGGCCGTACCGAGGATGCGCGCCTTGCCGTTGCCGGCCAGGTCGTACGTCACCTCCACCACGTCGTAGCCGCGCTCCTTCGCGACCGCGCTGGTCAGCCCGACGGAGGCCACCTCGGGGTGGGAGTAGGTCACGCGCGGGACGCCGTCGTAGTCGATCGGGGCGACCGGCAGGCCGGCGAGCCGCTCGGCGACCAGGATGCCCTCGGCAAAGCCGACATGCGCGAGCTGCAGGGTCGGGATCAGGTCACCGACCGCGCTGATCGTCGAGACGCTGGTCTGGCAGTAGGCATCGACCTCGACGAACCCGCGGTTCATCGTCACACCGGCCTGCTCGTAACCGAGGTCGGCGCTGACCGGGCCGCGGCCGATGGCCACCAGCAGCAGCTCGGCCTCGATCGTCTTGCCGTTCTCGAGAGTGACCGTGACGCCCCGCTCGGTCGAGGCGACGCTCTCGAAGCGAGAGCCGAGCTGCTGCTTGATCCCGTGCTTGCGGAAGGCCCGCTCGAGCAGCTTGCTGCTGCTCTCCTCCTCCAGCGGTACGAGGTGCGGCAGCGCCTCGACGATCGTCACCGTCGCGCCGAACGAGCTCCAGACGGAGGCGAACTCGCAGCCGATCGCGCCGGCTCCGAGGATCACCACGGAGGTCGGGATGGTGTCCATCCCGAGGGCGTCGTCGCTGGTGATGACGCGCTCGTGGTCGATCTCCAGACCCGGGAGCGACCGGGGGACCGAGCCGGTGGCCAGCAGCACGTGGCCCGCCTCGATCCGCCGGGTCGAGCCGTCCGGCAGCGCCACCTCGACGGCAGTGGGCGAGGCGAGTCGCCCCGTACCCTGCACGACCTCGATCTTGCGGCTCTTCACCAGCCCGGTCAGGCCCTTGAACAGCCCCTCGACGACCTTGTCCTTGTAGCTGTTCACCCCGGCCATGTCGACCTTGTCGAACGAGCCCATCACGCCGAACTGTGCGGCATCTTTGAAGGTGTCGACGATCTCGGCGGAGTGCAGCAGGGCCTTGGTCGGGATGCAGCCCCGGTGCAGGCAGGTGCCGCCGACCTTGTCCTTCTCGACCATCACGACGCTCATGTCCAGCTCCGCGGCGCGCAGGGCGGCGGCATAGCCACCGCTGCCGCCGCCGAGGATGACGAGGTCGACGGTTTCGGTCTGGGTCGTCGCGGGCTGGGTCACAACGCTGCTCCCTCGCAGGTACGGGCGGGCGGCTGCTCGTAGCGGCGCCCTGGCGGGAAGTCTCCCATCCTCGCGGTACAGCCCCGGACAGGCCCCGCGGCATTCCGCGCCGGTCAGCCGGCAGCCAGGTCCTCCAGCACCTGCACGAAGGTGCGTACGGCGGCGCCGGTACCGCCATGGGGCGTGTAGCCGTACGCCGTGCCGGAGTTGTACGCCGGGCCGGCGATGTCCAGGTGCGCCCAGCGCACCCCCTCGGTGACGAACTCCTGCAGGAACAGCCCGGCGGTGAGCATCCCGCCCTCGCGCGGCCCGCTGTTGATCATGTCAGCGATGTCGGAGTCCAGGCCCTTGCGCAGCTCAGCCGGCAGCGGCATCCCCCACGAGGCCTCGCCGGCCCGGTCGGCGGCGTCGACGACCGCGACCCGCAGCGCGTCGTCGTTGGCCATCACCCCGGCGGTGCGGGCGCCGAGGGCGACCAGCTGGGCACCGGTCAGCGTCGCGACGTCGAGCACGATCGCTGGGGAGTCCTCGCAGGCCCGCGCGATCGCGTCGGCCAGGATCAGCCGGCCCTCGGCGTCGGTGTTGGTGACCTCGACGCGCTTGCCGCCGCGCATCGTGAGCACGTCCGACGGCCGGATCGCCGTACCGCTCGGCATGTTCTCGGCCATCGGGATCCACGCCTCGACGTCGATCGGCAGCTCGAGCCGTGCGACGGCGGTCATCGTCGCCAGGACGGCGGCCGCGCCGCCCATGTCCATCTTCATCTCCTCCATCGCCGCGGCCGGCTTGAGCGACAGACCACCGGAGTCGAAGGTGATCCCCTTGCCGATCAGCGCGACCGTGGGCGCCGACGACGACCCGCCGCCCCGGTAGCTCACATGCACCATCCGCGGCGGGTTGACCGAGCCCTGCCCGACGCCGAGCACGCCGCCGTAGGCGCCCTTGGCCAGCGCCTTCTCATCCAGCACCTCGACCGACAGGCCCGCATCGCGGCACTGCACGCGGGCGATCTCGGCGAGCTCGACGGGGTGCAGGTGCGACGGCGGCGTGTTGACCAGGTCGCGGGCCAGCAGCACGGCCGCGCCGACGACCTCGGCGCGGTGTACCGCGGCCAGCGCGGCCGGGTCCTTCGCGTCACCGACGAGCAGCACGACCGCCTTCACCGGCGCCTTGACATCGTCGCTCGAGGCTGTCGACCGGAAGGTCGTGAAGGCGTACGCGCCGAGCAGCGCGCCCTCGGCAACGGCCCGCACGCCCAGCGGCCCGAGGGTCGTCGCGACGGTGCCGCTGCCGGCGAGCGCGCGGATGGCTTCCCCGGTCGCCCGCCGGAGCACCTCCGGGTCGTAGGAGGCCTGCTGCTTGCCGAGCCCAACCGCGACGACGACCGGCGCGTGGGTGGCGCCAAGGGTCGCGAAGCGGGTGACCTCGCCGGCCTTGCCGGTGGCGCCCAGCCCGACCAGGGCCGGCAGCAGGGGCTTGCCGACGGCCTCGGCAACCGTCTCGGCACCGGGCGCCAGGACCAGCCCGCGGCTGCCCTGGGCGACGCCGATCACCAGGGCGTCGGCTTTGATCTTGGTGGCGGAGGAGGAAGACAGCGAGAGGGTGGTCACGGCGGCGAGGATAGGTGGCGGGTCCCGACCCGCGCGCGAGCCGCTACAGCCCCGCGGCCTCCAGCAGCCGCAGCCACGCCTCCGAGACCGTCGGGTAGGACGGCACGGCGTGCCACAGCTGCTGCAGGCTCAGCCCGGCGGTGACCGCGACGGTGGCGCTGTGCAGCAGCTCCGCGACCTCCTGCCCGACGAAGGTGGCCCCGAGGACGACATCGCCCTCGCCGACCAGCAGCGAGGCCCGGCCGCGGTAGCCGTCGGCCAGCAGCGCCGCGCCGGCGACCCCGCCCAGGTCGATCGAGACCGTGCGTACGACCAGCCCGGCGCGCCGGGCATCGGCCTCGGTCGGGCCGACGGAGCAGGCCTGCGGGTCGGTGAACACCACCTGCGGCACCGGTCCGGTCGCCCGCAGCGCCGGTCCGTCGTCCGGACCGCCCGCGGCACGGGCCACGATGACGTCGCCGCACACCCGGGCCTGGTACTTGCCCATATGCGTGAGCAGCGCCCGCCCGTTCACGTCGCCCGCGGCGTACAGCCAGTCCGAGCCGGGCACCCGCATCGAGTCGTCGACCTCGACGGACGAGCCGGGCTCCAGGCCGACCGTGTCGAGCCCGAGGTCGCCCGTCCGCGGCCGGCGGCCGACAGCGACCAGCAGCTCGTCGGCGGTCACCTCGCCGCCATCCTCGAGCACGACCGTCACGCCGCCGGAGTCGCGGCGCACCGAGGCCGCCGAGGCGCCGTACCGGATTTCCACGCCGGTCTCGCGCAGGCCGTCGGCGACGAGCTCGCCGGCGTACGGCTCCATCCGCTCGAGCAGCCGCGTACCGCGTACCAGCAGGACGACCTGCTCGGCGCCGAGGCCCTTGACGGCCTGCGCCATCTCGACGGAGACGACGCCGCCGCCGAGCACGACCAGCCGCCGCGGGACCGCCTTCATGCTCGTGACCTCCCGCGACGTCCACGGCTGGGCATCGGCCAGTCCCGGCAGGTCCGGCACGAAGGCGGAGGTACCGGTCGCCAGCACCACGGCGTGCGTCGCGCGCAGCGCGGTCACGGCGCCGCCCGGCCCGGTGACCTCGACGCGTTTGTCGCCGACCAGGCGGCCTTGGCCGCGGAGGGCGGCGATCCCGGCGCCGACGACCCACTGCTGCTGCCCGGCGTCGGACAGGTGCGAGGTGAACTCGTCGCGACGTGCGAGGACCGCCGGTACGTCCAGCGGCCCGACCGGTACGCCGGGAAGCCGGCGAGCCATCGCTGCGACCTCCATCGGGCGCAGCAGTGCCTTGCTCGGCATGCACGCCCAGTACGAGCACTCGCCGCCGTACAGCTCGCTCTCGACCAGGGCGGCGGTCAGGCCACCGCGGACGGCCCGCGCGGCAACGTTCTCGCCGGTCGAACCACCGCCGATCACGACCACGTCGTAGGTCTGCTGGGCTTCGGTCACGGTGATCTCCTCGGGGTTGAAGGGCGGTCCCGGGCGCGGGCGGCGAGCACGGTCTCGACCGCGTCTCCCGCCGACCCACCGGCATTGACGGTGACCCTCGGCTCGTCGGGTTCGAGCGGCTCGTCGGGTTCGAGCAGCTCCAGGTCGGCGAGCTGCCTGGTCAGGGCCCTGCCGGCCCGCTCCTGCTCGCCGATCCAGCTCGTGACCGACTCCAGCCAGGGTCGCCGGTCGGCGTCGTCGAGCAGGCGGCCGGGCCGCATCGTGGCCACGTTGGCGGCGGGGTGCAGGTCGTCCCCCTCCTGCATCCGGCTGAGCCGCGCTGCCAGGGCAGGCGCGACCGTCGTCCGGCCCGCGCCGGACACACCCATCACCACGCCCGCTGTCGGTACTGCCACCCGGTCGTCGTGCCCCGGCGCCCCGGGCGCAACCGGAACCGCCGGTGCTCGCCCGCGCTCGGTAGATTTGACCGATGAGCACCTCTGATTTGCAGCGCAGCCCGCTGTACGACAGGCACGTCGCGCTCGGCGCCAAGCTGGGCGACTTCGGCGGCTGGGAGATGCCCATCCAGTACGCCGGCGTCCTGGAGGAGCACCTTGCCGTACGGCAGCGGGTCGGCGTCTTCGACGTCAGCCACCTGGGCAAGGGCGTCGTGCGGGGCGAGGGGGCCGTCGAGTTCGTCAACGACCGGCTGACCAACGACCTGCGGCGGGTCGGCGTCGGTCAGGCGCAGTACACGCTGTGCTGCGACGACCAGACCGGCGGTGTCGTCGACGACCTGATCGCGTACGTCCGCAGCGAGCAGGAGGTCTTCCTGATCCCGAACGCCGCCAACACCTCCGCGGTCGTCGCCCTGCTGCAGGCCGACGCGCCGCCCGGTATCGAGGTCGAGGACCTGCACACGAGCCTGGCAGTGCTGGCGGTGCAGGGCCCGGACAGCACCCGGGTCATCGAGGCGCTGGGCCTGCCGACCCACCACGACTACATGAGCTTCACCGGCGCTGATCGGGACGGCCGGCCGGTCGTGGTGTGCCGTACCGGCTACACGGGGGAGCGCGGCTACGAGCTGCTGCCGCGCTGGGCAGAGGCCGGTGAGCTGTGGGACGCGATCCTGGCGCTCGGCGTGCCGCCCTGCGGGCTCGGCGCCCGCGACACGCTGCGCACCGAGATGGGCTACCCCCTGCACGGGCAGGACCTGTCGCTGGAGATCACGCCCGTGCAGGCGCGCTCCGGTTGGGCGGTCGGCTGGAGCAAGCCGCGGTTCTGGGGGCGCGACGTGCTGCTGGCCGAGCGGGAGCACGGCCCGGCCCGCAGCCTCTGGGGCCTGCTGGCGCTCGACCGGGGCATCCCGCGCGCTCACATGCAGGTCAGTCGAGGGGACGCCGTCGTCGGCGAGGTGACCAGCGGCACGTTCTCCCCGACCCTGCGCCTCGGCATCGGGCTGGCGCTGCTCGACCGCGCGGTCCCCGAGGGTGCCGAGGTCACGGTCGACGTCCGCGGCCGCACCTCCACGATGCGGGTGGTCAAACCGCCGTTCGTCCCCAGCCACGTGCGCTGACCACTGCCGGCAGATCGGCCCCCGCCAGCAGCCTCGGCGGCCGGCGGGACACCGGGCGGCAGCTCAGCGCAGGGCGAGGACCAGCAGAGCGGCCGTGGTCGACACCTCGACCAGGGCCCCGAGCACGTCGCCGGTCATGCCCCCGAGCCGGCGGACGGCGTGCCGCCGCAGCACCGCGGCCACCGCGAGGCCGGTCAGCACCGCCGCAAGGCCCCGCCAGCCGTCGAGGGCGGCACCGAGCAGCGCCACGGCGACCGCCTCGCCGACAGCCACGACGGGTCTTACCGTGCCCGCAACGAGCGCGCCGAGGCCGTCCGGCGCGGCCGGGGGGGTGGCCGGGGTGCAGGCCAACGGCACCGTGACCCGACCCACCACCGCGGCGAGCAGCACGGCCGCCCCCCCGCGGGACCCCGCGCCGGCCAGCGCCGCTGCCTGCAGGCCCAGCGACAGCACGACCGTGACCATGCCGAGCGCCCCGACGTCCGGGGCCTTCATCACCTCGCGGGCCCGCTCGGCGGGCAGATAGGACGCCAGCCCGTCGGCCGTGTCGGCCAGGCCGTCCAGGTGCAGGCCGCGGGTGAGCGCCGCGAGCACCGCAAGGGCGGCGACCGCCGGCAGCAGGTCGCCCGTCGTCACCTCGCGCAGACCCAGCAACACGGCTGCGGCGATCCCGCCGACCAGCAGGCCGACGGCCGGTGCGAGCGACATGGCGGCCCCGGCTGTCGGCCGGTCCAGGCGCTGTGGTTCGCGTACGCGCAGCACCGTCAGGGTGGTGAGGGCGAGCCGCAGGCCGTTACCCACCGGACGCCCACCCACCGGACGCCCACCCACCGGACGCCCTCTCACCGGACGCCGCGAGACCGATCGCGCCGACCAGCAGCCCGAGCGCGAGCTCGGCGGCCGCCGGCTGGTCGAGCTCGAGGTCCAGCAGCGGGGCGAGCCCGAGGTCGCCGAGAGCACGCTTCGCGGCCCGGTCTGCCGGGCTGCAGGCGGCGAGCAGCCAGCCCGTCGTCCCGGGCGCGATGCGGCGCGCCACCAGCGCCGCCGCGCACACGTCGAGGGCCCCCGAGATGAGCACGGGCGTACGCCGTACCGCGCACTGCAGGAGCAGACCCGCGAGCTCGGCGACCTCGGTGGCGCCAGCGGCGTCGAGCATCGCGACCGGGTCCTCCAGGTGCGGGCGCGTGGCGCGCAGGCCGTCGCGGACGTCGGCGACCAGCTGCGCCCAACCCGGTACCGCAACGGTGCCGACGACCGAGACCGGGTCGCTGTCCTGCAGCGCAGCGAGCATGACCAGGGTGGGGGTCCGGGCCCCGCCGCCGGAGACGACGACGAGGTCGGTGCCGCTATTCACCAGCCGGTCGGCCGTCGCCGCACCGGCCTCGAGCGCGTCGCGCGGGGCGAGCGACATCGTCCGACCGGGGTCCGCGTCGACCCGGGCCACCTGCGACGGGGCCGGCGGCGGCCAGTCGCCGCGCTGGGCCGCCCAACGGGCCAGGAACGGCCCCAGGCCCCCGAGCCAGGCGGGCGGGGTTGACGGGTCCGCGGGCATCGTCACCGTGAAGTGCCTGACGCCGCGTCCCTCGGGGCCAGCTGCAGCTACCGGGTCCGGCACGTCAGCTCCGCCCCGTCAGTCTGCGTGGGATCCCCGCCACCACCTGCACGACCTCGTCGGCCTGTGCCGCGAGCGCCGCCGTCGCCGTCCCGAGCAGATCCCGGAACACCCGACCAGAGCGATGCTCCGGCACCACGCCCGACCCCACCTCAGGAGCGACGAGCACGATGTCGGCGGGGGAGGTCGCCCAGGCGTGGCAGAGCTCGCCCAGCGCGGCGGCGAAGACGTCGTCGGCCGCCTCCCACGCCTGCGCCGCATCAATCACCTGGACCAACCACAGCCCCAGGTCGTCGACCAGCACCGTCCCGCTTGCCGAGCGCAGCACCTGCGCCAGATCGCCGGTCTCCACGGTGCGCCAAGCCGCTGGCCGGCGGGCTACGTGCGCAGCCACCCGGGCCGCCCACTCCCGGTCGTCCGGCCGGGCCGGCGCGGTGGCCACGTAGGTGACCGGCGCGCAGCCGGTGACACGTCGCTCGGCGTGCGCCGACTTGCCGGACCGAGCGCCGCCCAGCACCAGAACCCGGGCGCCACGATCGACCCGGTCGGGGCCCAGCGACAGCAGGTCGCCGTCACGACCGGCCCGACAGCCCCACGACCCGAGCAGGGCATCCAGGATGTCCGGCGGCGGGTTGCCGTGCCCGAGGTGGACCGCGACGAGCTGGGTCCGGTCGGTCACGGCCCCGCAGCTGCGCAGTCGTTGGACCTGCAGCGGGAACGTCGTCAGGTCCAGGTGGCTGCCGGATGTGGCGTTCGTGAGCTCGAGCAGCACCGCGTCGTACGCCCGACCCGACGCGAGCGCCAGGGCGGCCTCGGGCAGCACCCCGGTGTCGGTGGCGTACAGCAGGCGGGACCCATCGGGTCCGGTGACGTCGTACAGCACCGCGGCACTCCCGTGGGCCGCGGGCAGCACCACGACCGCGTAGCCGGCCACGGTCAGCCGATCGCCCGCCGCCACGGGCAGCAGCTCGAGCCCGTCGTGCGCCAGGGAGGCGCAGGCCTCGAGCACCGGAGGTGGGCCGGCGAGGCGCAGCGGCGCCAGGTCGTGATAGCCGCGCCACCGAAGTGTCGCCGGCGCGCAGTGATCTGCGTGCAGGTGCGTCACGAGCACGCCTTCGACGGCGGCGAGCGACACGCCCTGTCGCAGGGCCGCGCGCGGCAGCTCGGGCCCCAGGTCCAGCAGCAGCCGGTCGTCCACGAGCGCGCCGGTCTGCCCGCGTACGACACCCTGGGTGGCCGCCGCTGCGCAGGACGCGCAGCTGCACCAGGGGTCGGGCCAGCCGCTGGCCGCCCCCGTGCCGAGCAGCCGCACGCGCATGGCTCTAGCCTGCCGCACAGCCGGCCGCCGCCGGCACGCGCGGGACGACGAGGGAGCGCAGATGAGCTGGAGCTGGCGCAGATGAGCTGGAGTTGGCGCTACGAGGCGGCGGACGGGGCTGTGCTGCCGCCGCCCGAAGGCGCCGCGCAAAGCTTCCCGAACCAGGCCGACGCGGAGAGCTGGATCGGCGAGACGTGGCGCGAGCTGCTCGACGGCGGGATCCACCAGGTCGTCCTGCTCGACGGCGACCACGAGGTCTACGGGCCGATGGGCCTGTCCACCCCCTGAACCCGACGAGGCGGCAGGCGTTGGGCGTCTTCGGTGCGGCGGCCGCGGGCCTTGCCGGCGTCGGTGCCGCGTTGGGGCTCGGCCGGCGCTCGCCCCGGCCGAAGGTGGTCGCCGGAACCGTACGCACCGTCGAGTCGTACGGCAGCGAGCAGCTGCAGCGGGGCGAGTGGTGGCTGCCACCGGGCGAGCACAGCCGCGATGGCCGGCTGCCGACCGTCGTCATGGTGCACGGCGGGTACTGGCGTCCGACGTATGACCGCTCGCTGGAGGACGCCGTCGCCGCGGACCTGGCGGGCCGGGGGTACCTGGTCTGGAACCTGGACTACCGGGCGGCCGACGTCCCCTGGCCCGCGACGCTGCTGGACGCCGCCGCCGGCTACGACCACCTGGTTCGGGGGCGGTACGCCGCCCGCGTCGCCACGTCGCGGACCGCGGTCGTCGGGCACTCCGCCGGCGGCCAGCTCGCCCTCTGGCTGGCATCGCGGAGCAAGTTGCCCGCCGGCGCGCCGGGCGCCGCGCCGGCCGGGCCGGCCCCCGTTCTGGCCGTCGGCCAGGCACCGGTGGCCGCCCTCGGCGTCGGCGCCCAGCAGGGGCTCGGTGGCGGAGCGGTCGTCGAGCTGCTGAACGGGACGCCGGATGCCGTCCCCGAGCGCTACCGCGTCAGCGACCCGGTGGCCCTCGCACCCGCGCCGGTGCCGACCCTGCTGCTGCACAGCGACGCCGACGCGCTGGTGCCGGTCAGCCAGAGCGAGACCTACGTCGCCGCGGCGGGCCCGACCGCGCGGCTGGTGCGGGTGCCCGGCGACCACTTCGCGCACCTGGACCCCCGCAGCCCGGCGCTGGAGCAGCTGCGGGCAGCGCTGGCCGAGCTGGGCCGCTGAATCCGGTCGGTCACACGGGTCAGGGTCGGCGGGCCGGGCTCCGGGTGAGTGCCGGGTCACTGACCACCGCGTCGCCGAGCACCTCGTCGACCTGACGCATCAGCTCCGGGTCCAGCCGTACGCCGGACGCCCTGACGGTGTCCCGCAGCTGCTCCGGCCGGGTCGCGCCCACGATCGCGGCCGAGACCCCCGGAGCCTGCAGGACCCACGCCACCGCCAGGGCAGCCATCGACAGCCCGGCCTGCTGGGCGAGCGGGGCGAGCCGCTGCACCCGGGTCAGCACCTCGTCGGTCAGCAGCTGCTTCATGAAGCTGCCGCCGTTCGGGTCGGTCGCGCGGGAGCCCTCGGGAGGTGGCTGCCCAGGCAGGTACTTGCCGGTCAGCACCCCCTGCGCGATCGGCGACCAGACGATCTGGCCGATCCCCTCGGCCTTGCACAGCGGCAGCACCTCGGACTCGATGACCCGCCACAGCATCGAGTACTGCGGCTGATTCGAGACGATCCTGTCGAGCCCCATCTCACCGGCGAGGCGTAGCGCATTGGCGATCTGCCCGGCCGTCCACTCGCTCACGCCGATGTAGTGGACCTTGCCGGCGCGTACCAGGTCGTCGAAGGCGCGCAGCGTCTCCTCCAGCGGCGTCTCGGCGTCGTAGCGATGCGCCTGGTAGAGGTCGATCGTGTCGGTCTGCAGCCGCCGCAGCGACGCCTCGCACGACTCGCGGATGTGCTTGCGGGACAGGCCGCGGTCGTTCGCGCTGCCGCCGGTCGGCCAGTAGACCTTGGTGAACAGCTCGTAGGACTCCCGGCGGGTGCCCTTCAGCGCGTCGCCCAGCACGGTCTCGGCCTTGGTCCCTGCGTACACGTCAGCGGTGTCGAAGGTCGTGATCCCGAGCTCGAGCGCCTCGTGCACGCAGGCGGTCGCCTGCTCAGCCTCGATCTGCGAGCCGTGGGTCAGCCAGTTGCCGTACGCGATCTCGCTGATCTGCAACCCGCTGCCGCCCAGGCGTCGGTGCTCCATGTGGTCCTCCTCAGGGTCGTGGTGGAACGTGTCAGCGGCGCAGCAGGGGGGCCGGTCGCACGCGCGGCGGCGGCATCCTGAACCGGCGGAACACCGTGCTGCGGATGAGCCCGTAGAACAGGTGACCGCGGGTGCGCCGCTCCGCCGGGAAGTCGGCCTTGATCAGCCGGCGCAGTGCGTAGGCGGTGGCGAGCAGGTCGCCGATCACGACCAGCAGCACGACGGTCCAGACCCGGTAGACGACCGCGAGCAGCCGGGCGTCGCCGGAGAACTGGACAGCGACGAGCAGCAACGCGACCGGCAGCATCAGGACACCGGCGTTGCGGCGCCCGTCGACATGGTCGCGGACGGCAGAGCGCAACGGCCCGGCGTCGCGGCGCAGCATCTTGCTCTGGTCGCCGGCCATCGTGCCGGCACGCACCGAGCGGCGGTCCTGCGCCTGCTGTACACGCAGTCGCTTGGCGGCTTCCCGGCGGCTGGTCGGCGGTGGTTCGACCGGTCCGCCGCGGCGCTTCTGCGCGTCACTGCGCTTGGGGGTCGGCCGGCCCTTGCCGAGGGTGACCTTCGCGTCGTCGCTCACGGCACGACAGTAGGCGCGCGCCTCACGGCAGCGCGAGCATCCGCTCCAGGGCGACCTTGGACCACCGCGCGGTCGCCTCCTCGACGACGATCCGGTTCGGGACCCGGCCGGCGACCAGCTCCTCGAGCGTGCGCACCAGGTGCGGCAGGTCGATGCGGTTCATCGTGGAGCAGAAGCAGACGGTCTTGTCCAGGAACACGACGGTCTTGTCGGGGTGGTCCTGGGCCAGCCGGCGGACCAGGTTGAGCTCGGTGCCGATCGCCCAGGACGAGCCCGGCTCGGCGGCGGCCAGCGTTTTGATGATGAACTCGGTCGAGCCCACCAGGTCGGCGGCCAGGACGACGTCGTGCCGGCACTCGGGGTGTACGAGGACCTGCACGCCCGGCACCCGCTCGCGGACGTCCGCGACCGTCTGTGCGGTGAACCGGCCGTGGACCGAGCAGTGCCCCTTCCACAGCACGACCTTCGCGTCGCGCAGCTGCTGCGTGGTGAGCCCGCCGCCGGGCTTGTGCGGGTCGTACAGCACGCACTGCTCCAGGGTCAGGCCCAGCTCGAGCACGGCGGTGTTGCGCCCCAGGTGCTGGTCGGGCAGGAACAGCACCTTCTCGCCGCGCGAGAACGCCCAGTCCATCGCCCGCCGGGCGTTGGAGGAGGTGCAGACCGTCCCGCCGTGCCGCCCGGTGAACGCCTTGATGGCGGCGCTGGAGTTCATGTAGGTCACCGGAACCGTGCCGGCCGCGACGCCGGCCTCGGTGAGGACGTCCCAGCAGTCCTCGACCTGGTCAAAGGTCGCCATGTCTGCCATCGAGCAGCCCGCGGCGAGGTCGGGCAGCAGGACCGCCTGGTCCGGACCGGTCAGGACGTCGGCGCTCTCGGCCATGAAGTGCACGCCGCAGAACACCACGAACTCTGCCGCCGGCCGGGCGGCGGCCTGCTGGGCGAGCCGGAAGGAGTCACCGGTCACGTCGGCGAAGGCGATCACCTCGTCGCGCTGGTAGTGGTGACCGAGCACGAACACCCGGTCGCCGAGGGCGTCCTTGGCCGCCCGGGCCCGCGCGACCAGAGTCGGGTCGGAGGCGGACGGCAGCTCGCCCGGGCAGTCGACACCGCGCTCGGACTCCGGGTCGCGCTGCCGGCCGAGCAGGAGCAGGGCCAGCGGGCTCGGCTGCACCCCGGGCATCAGGTCACCGGGCATCAGGGCACCGGGTGTTAGGGCACGGGGTGTCAGGTCGAGGTTGGTGCTCGTCACAGGGACTCCTGTCGGTCTGACCGGGGGGGGATAGCGTCGCACAGACGACAACCTCGGGCAGGGCCGCAGCAGTCCCGTTTCCGGGTGAGCGGGCAGGATCATCCCGTGCGCATCGTGCTGGCCCCCGACGGCTTCGGCGGGACCCTGTCGCCGGTCGCTGCGGCCCGTGCGCTGGCCGCGGGCTGGGCGACGGCCGCGCCGCGGGACGACCTGTGCCTGGTGCCGCTTTCCGACGGTGGCCCCGGCTTCGTCGAGGTGCTGGCGGCAGCGCTGCCCGGGTCCCGTGAGCTACGCCCCACGGTCGACGACCCGCTCGGCAGGCCGGTCGAGGCAGCGATGCTGCTCGACATGTCGACGGCGTGGGTCGAGAGCGCGGCTGCCTGCGGGCTGCACCTGCTCTCGTCGGCGGAGCGTGACCCGCGCCGCACCACGACCTACGGCGTCGGGCAGCTGGTCCGGGCGGCCCTTGACGAAGGGGCCACCCGGATCGTCGTCGGGCTGGGCGGCTCGGCCACCGACGACGGCGGCGCGGGGCTGCTCGCCGCGCTTGGCATGACGGCTGTGGACCGAGCGGGGGAGCAGCTGCCGGCCGGCGGCGCTGCGCTCGCCCGTGCCGACCGCCTCGAGGGCACCCCGGACCCGCGCCTCGCCGACGTCGAGCTGCTGGCCGCCACCGATGTCGAGGCCCCGCTGCTGGGGCCGACCGGTGCGACGGCGGTGTTCGCCCCTCAGAAGGGCGCCCGGCCGCCGGACCTGCGCGAGCTGGAGGCGGCGCTGCGGCGGTGGGCCGACCTGCTCGAGCCCGCGCTGGGCGTACGCGTGCGCGACGTGCCCGGCGCCGGTGCGGCGGGCGGGCTCGGCGCCGCCCTGCTCGCCCTCGGCGCCCGCCGCGAGCCCGGGGCGGCGCTGGTAGGCGATGCGGTTCGGCTTGCCGACCAGATCGCCGGGTCCGACCTGGTCGTCACCGGCGAGGGCACCTTCGATGCGACCTCGCTCACGGGCAAGGTGGTGTCGGCCGTCGCCGCCCACGCGGCTGCTGCCGGGGTGCCGTGCCTGGTGCTCGCCGGGCAGGTCCGGCTCGGCCCGCGCGAGTGCGCCGCGGCCGGCATCGCGGGGGCGTACGCCGTTGCCGACCGCGTCGGGCTGTCCGCGGCGCTTGCGGACCCGGCGGGTGAGCTGGCCCGCCTTGCTGAGCAGGTCGCCCGGGAGTGGTCGCGGACGTAGTCTGGAACACGTCCGCGACAGACCGCGTTGACTCAATCGAGCGGGACGATGGCAGCGCCCGGAGCAGAGGGAGACATCTATGACGGCCCAGGACACCACCACCCCGGTTCAGGACACGACCACCCCGGCGTCCAACGAGACCGGGGTACTGCTGACCGACCCGGCGGCGGAGAAGGTGCGTGCCCTCCTCGCACAGGAGGGTCGCGACGACCTGGCCCTGCGGGTCGCCGTGCAGCCCGGTGGCTGCTCAGGGCTGCGCTACCAGCTGTTCTTCGACGAGCGGGCGCTGGACGGTGACGCCATGGCGTCCTACCAGGACGGCTCGGTCAAGGTGGTCGTCGACCGGATGAGCGTGCCGTATCTGTCCGGCGCGACGATCGACTTCGTCGACACCATCGAGAAGCAGGGGTTCACGATCGACAACCCCAACGCGGGCAGCTCGTGCGCCTGCGGTGACAGCTTCAGCTAGGTCCGCCCGCGCTCGCCTACGGTCTGCGGATGCGCATCGCCGTCGCCGGGTCCATCGCGACTGACCACCTGCTCACCTTCGACGGCCGCTTCGCCGACTCGGTGCTTCCCGAGCAGCTGGCCAGCCTGTCCGTCAGCTTCCTGGCCAGCGACCTTCAGATCCGTCGCGGTGGGACCGGCGCCAACATCGCGTTCGGAATGGCGTCGCTCGGGTTGTCGCCGCTGCTCGTCGGGGCGGTAGGCACCGATGCGGCCGAGTACGTCGCAGCCCTCGCGGAGCGCGGCGTCGACGTCTCCGGGGTGACGACGAGCGCGACGCTCGCCACCGCGCGCTTCACGTGCACGACCGATCACGACCACGCGCAGATCGCGACGTTCTACCCGGGCGCCATGAGCGAGGCTGCCGAGATCGACCTGGCCGGTCTCGGGGAGTTCGACCTGGTCGTCGTCGCGCCCGACGACCCGGCCGCGATGGCCCGGCACACCAGCTTCTGCCGGGATCGGGGGGTGCCGTTCGCGGCTGATCCGAGCCAGCAGCTGGCCTTCCTGCAGGGTCCGGCGATCCGGCAGCTGATCGAGGGCGCCACCTGGCTGTTCACGAACGAGTACGAAGCCGGGCTCGTGCACGAGAAGACCGGCTGGGACCCGGCGCAGATCCTCGAGCGGGTCGGCACCCGGGTGACGACCATCGGGGCGAAGGGTGTGCGGATCGCGCGACGCGGCGAGCCGACGGTCGAGGTCGGTGTCGTACCGGCCCGCACGATCGCAGAGCCCACCGGGGTCGGCGACGCCTTCCGGGCCGGCTTCCTGACCGCGACCGCGTGGGGTCTGGGCCTGGAGCGGTCAGCGCAGGTCGGCGCCCTGCTCGCGACCTGCGTCGTCGAGACGATCGGCACCCAGGAGTACGTCGTGAACGCGGGCGAGCTGCTCCAGCGGTTTGCCGGGGCGTACGGCGACGTCGCAGCCGCGGAGGTCGAGCCGCACCTGCCGGTCTGAGCGCGGCGGCCTCAGCTGTCCTCGCGACTGACCCCGGTCGGCGGGCCGACCGAACGCACGAGCAGCCCGCTGCCGACCGGTGCGGGCCGGGCGCCGAGGTGCGCATGCCCTCGGAGCCGGCAGAACGCCGGGATGTCGACCAGCGCCGCCGGGTCATCGCTGACGACCTCCACGACGGTGCCGGCCGGTAAGGCCAGCAGCGCCCGTGCGAGCTCGAGCACCGGCACCGGGCAGGGCCGGCCGACGCAGTCCAGAACGAGGTCGGGCGCGGGCAGGTCGGGGGTCGTCACAGGTCCTCGGCTCCGCTGGCCCGGCGTACCTCGGCCACCACGTCGGGCAGCACCAGCAGGAACCGCTCGATGTCCTCGGCGGTTGTCCCACGGTGCAGCGAGAGCCGGAGGTTGCCGTGGGTGAGCACGCCCATGGCGACCAGTACGTGGCTCGGCTCCAGGGTGGAGGAGGTGCAGGACGAACCGCTCGAGACCGCGAAGCCGCGCCGGTCCAGGGCCGACAGCAGGGCCTCGCCGTCGGCGTACAGGCAGGAGAAGGTCACCAGGTGCGGCAGTCGCTCCCGCGGGTCGCCGACGACCTCGACGTCGGGAACGGTCGCCGGGACCCGCTCACGAATTCGGTCGACGAGCGGGCGCAGCCGGGCGTCTTCGGCCACCCGCTCGGCCAGGACGGCCTGCAGGCCGACGGCAGCGGCGACGACCGCCGGCAGGTCGACCAGGTCCTCGCGGCCGCCACCCGGCAGTGGCGCCCGCCAGCGGGTGCCGGTACGCACGACCAGCACACCGACCGAGGACGGTCCGCCCCAGCTCCGGGCGTCCGCCGACAGCAGCGACCAGCCGGTCGGCAGCCCGACCCTGCCCACGGCGGCCGAGGCGTCGACGTGCAGCGGCACGCCGCGGGCCGCGCAGATGGCCGCGACCTGCTCGACCGGCTGCACGGTCCCCACCTCGTGGCTGGCCACGGTGAGACAGCCCAGTGCGGTGTCGTTGCGCAGCAGGCGCGCCCACTGCTGCGGGTCGACCCTGCCGAGCCGGTCGACCCCGACCGCGTCCGCCGCGCCCTGCCCGACGGCGGACAGCACGCAGGAGTGCTCGACAGCGGAGTGCACGACGTGGTCGGCGCCGCGCCGACGCGACCCCTGCACCGCCCACCGGCTCGCGGCGCAGCCGCCCGGCGGCAGGACGACCTCGTCGGTGCGCACACCCAGGCCGTCGGCGATCGCCTCCCGGGCGCCGTCGAGCAGCAGCCGGGCGCGCCGCCCCGCACCGTAGAGCTTGGCCGGGTCGGCCCAGCCGTCGTCCACGGCCGCCAACAGGGCGGCCCTGGCCGCCGGATGCAGCGGCAGCCCGGCCGCCGCGTCCAGCAGCACGGGGGCATCGGGCGCCGGCGGGACGGACGCGAAGCTCACCGCGTGGACGTTAGCGCCCGTCCGGCGGTCAGCCCGCTCTGGCGCGCCTCGGCAGGAAGGACCGGCCGGCCTGGGCTAACGTCGTGACTGCCACGAAAGCCTCCCAGGCGACCCGTTGCACCGCCCGTGCCGTTGTTATCAAGTGCCGTCCATGTCGAGGAAGGTCCGAGAGGTTGCGTCCTATCCCCTCCCCGGCTCGGCTCCGTAGGCGTTCGACGGGACGCCTGCTCGCCGTCGCGGCTGCGACGGTCCTGCTGACCGGCGGCTGCAACGCCCGCTCGGCGTATGAGAACACCCTGAGCCTGGGCTTTCCCGACCCGATTACCGACCAGGGCAAGAACATCTTCGACCTGTGGCTCGGCTCGGTGGGGGCCGCGCTCATCGTCGGGCTGTTCGTCTGGGGCCTAATCCTGTACGCCGTCGTTCGGTACCGGAAGCGCACCGACGAGCTGCCGCGCCAGGTGCGTTACAACCTGCCGATCGAGGTGCTCTACACCGTCATCCCGTTCGTGATCATCGCGGTGCTCTTCTACTACACCGCCGTCACCGAGAACGGCATTGACAAGATCAGCAAGAACCCGGCCGTCACGATCGGCGTCATCGGCTTCCAGTGGAACTGGACGTTCAACTACGAGGACGGCAACCCGGCGACCACCGACCCGTCGGTGACCGGTGCGCCCGGGCAGCCCGCGGAGCTGGTGCTCCCCACCGGCCGGTCGATTCGCTTCGTCGAGACCAGCAACGACGTCATCCACTCGTTCTGGGTACCGAAGTTCCTGTTCAAGCGAGACGTCATCCCGGGTCGGGTGAACCAGTTCGAGGTCACCATCCGCCAGGAGGGCACCTTCATTGGCCGCTGTGCCGAGCTCTGCGGGGAGAAGCATGACCGGATGGACTTCCGGATCAAGGTGGTGTCCCCGCAGGAGTACGACACCTTCATCGCCGCTCAACGGCTGCGAATGACCTCCTCCACGACGGCTGCGTCCAGCACCGTTCCGATTGCCGCCACCGTCCAGCCTGCTGGGAGCCCCTCGTGACCCTGATCTCCAGCGCCACCGCGCCCGTCCAGACCAAGCGGCCCAGCCCCGGGCCGGGTTCGAAGATCGCCAAGGTCCTGACGACGACGGATCACAAGACCATCGGCCTGCTTTACCTCTGCACGTCGTTCGCCTTCTTCATCCTGGCGGGGCTGCTGGCAGAGCTGATGAGGGCAGAGCTGGCCCGGCCAGGTCTGCAGTTCTTCTCCAACGAGCAGTACAACCAGCTGTTCACCATGCACGGCACGATCATGATGTTCCTGTTCGCCCCGCCGGCTGCCTATGGCCTCGCGAACTACATCATGCCGCTCCAGATCGGGGCGCCGGACATGAGTTTCCCGCGCCTGAACGCGTTCTCCTACTGGCTGTACCTGTTCGGCGGCCTCACCGCGTCGGCCGGCTTCCTCACCCCTGAAGGCGCCGCAAGCTTCGGCTGGTTCGCGTATGCGCCCCTGAACGACGTCATCCACTCGCCCGGGGTCGGCTCGGACCTGTGGATCGTCGGGCTGATCTCCGCTGGCCTCGGCACGATCCTGGGCGCCGTCAACTTCATCACCACGATCATCACACTGCGGGCTCCAGGTATGACGATGTTCCGGATGCCCATCTTCACGTGGAACATCCTGGTCACCTCCATCCTGGTGATCATGGCGTTCCCGGTGCTCACGGCCGCGCTGTTCGCGCTGCTGGCTGACCGACACCTCGGGGCGCACGTGTACGACGCGGCCAACGGTGGCGCGATCTTGTGGCAGCACCTGTTCTGGTTCTTCGGGCATCCCGAGGTCTACATCGTGGCGCTGCCCTTCTTCGGGGTGATCACCGAGGTCATCCCGGTGTTCAGCCGCAAGCCGGTGTTCGGCTACAAGGGTCTGGTGTTCGCCACGATCGGCATCGGCGCGCTCAGCCTCACGGTGTGGGCGCACCACATGTTTGCCACCGGCGCCGTGCTGCTGCCGTTCTTCAGCTTCCTGAGCTTCCTGATCGCCGTACCCACCGGCGTGAAGTTCTTCAACTGGATCGGCAGTATGTGGCGCGGCCAGCTGTCGTTCGAGACGCCGATGCTGTACGCCATCGGCTTCCTTGTGACCTTCCTGCTCGGCGGCCTGACCGGGGTGCTGCTGGCCAGCCCGCCCATCGACTTCCACGTCAGCGACACCTACTTCGTGGTGGCGCACCTGCACTACGTGCTCTTCGGCACCGTGGTGTTCGGCTTCTTCGCCGGCATCTACTACTGGTTCCCGAAGATGACCGGTCGGATGCTGGACGACCGACTCGGCAAGGTGCACTTCTGGACGCTGTTCGTCGGTTTCCACCTCACCTTCCTGGTGCAGCACTGGCTCGGCGCCGAGGGCATGCCGAGGCGCTACGGCGACTACACCGCCCGCGACGGCTTCACCACGCTCAATACGATCAGCTCGATCGGGGCCTTCGTGCTCGCGATCTCCACGTTGCCGTTCATCTACAACGTCATCGTGAGCTTCCGGCGTGGTGAGAAGGCCGTCGGCGACGACCCGTGGGGCTTCGGCAACTCCCTGGAGTGGGCGACCTCGTGCCCGCCACCGCGGCACAACTTCGTCACCATCCCGCGCATCCGTTCCGAGCGACCCGCCTTCGACCTGCACTACCCGCAGGCGGCTGGGCGGGTTGATTTCCACGCCACCCCCGAGCTGAGGTAGAGCGGTGAAGGTCGAGGGCCTGCTCTTCGCGGTGTACGCGATGTTCCTGGTGACCGTGAGCGCGGCGTACTGGCTGCTGTCACAGGATCCGACAGGCACCACCTGCATCGCGCTGGCCGGCGGACTGGCCTTCATCATCGGCTACTACCTGCTGTTCACGGCGCGCCGGATGGAGGCCCGCCCGGAGGATCGGCCGGACTCCGAGATCAGCGAGGGTTCGGGAGAGATGGGGTTCTTCTCACCCCACTCTTACTGGCCGATCTACCTGGCGGCAGCCTTCTCGGTGATGACGCTGGGCCTGGTCTTCGGGGCCTGGCTCTTCCTGATCGGGCTGGCGGCTGTGGTCATCGCGTCGGGTGGGTTCTTGTTCGAGTACTACGTCGGCATCAACCGCTCGCAGGGTCAGACCCTGCAAACCCTTGAGGTGATGGGGGAGTCACCGACCAGTTCGCGCAAGTTCCTCGGCGACTGAGCCCACCCTCGGGCCGGCGCTGGAGCCGGAGGTGCCTCGGGGCCTACGGCCAGCACCTCGTCAGCGCGGTCGAGCAGGTCAGCACGACGGTTGGGCTGGCCCTGCCACGCCCGCGCGAGGTGCTCAAGCAGCAGCCCGCCCAGCCGGATGCGCACCTGGACGTCCGGTCGTTCCCCGAGCCGGGGGTCGGCGTCGTCGCCCAGCGCACGTGCCCGCAGTGCCGGGGAGGGGTCCTGGGCGGCCGCTGCGTGCCGGGCCAGCGCAGGCGGGTGGTAGGCAAGCGCAGGACGCCGGAGAGCAGCGTGTAGGACAACTCCGCGGCTCCGACGGCGACCACGGCACTCGGTCCGCTCCACGATCGTCCCGACGACGCCGGCACCATGCCGCGCTCAGCCCTGGCTCGGGACCGGGCGGCGGCCGTCCGCGGCCAGGATGGCCTCCTGCTGATCGGTCGCTACCCGGTGGGTGGACATGCGCAGAGGCTGCGCATTCGAAGCGGGTCGGTGCACCGCGAGGATGTCGCATCCCGGGCCGCGGCGCGCTGCCCGGTGGGCTGGGGTCCGGCTCAGGTCAGCAGGTGCACGAGCTCGGCGGGTGTCGCTGCCAGGGCCGCAGCCCCGGCCTGCTCGAGCTCGCCGGGCTCGCCGTATCCCCACAGCACCCCGATGCAGGGCACCCCGTGCTCGGCGGCGCCCTGCACGTCGTGGCGTCGGTCGCCGACCATGACGGGGAAGGTAGGTGTGCCCAGCGCAGCCAGGGCGCTGGCAATCACGTCACCCTTGGTCAGCCGGCCGCCTTCACGGTCCGAGCCCACAACGACGTCGAAGAAGCTGGCGAGCCGCTTACCCGCGAGAACCAGCTCGGCGAACTGCTGGGGCTTGTTGGTCGCCAGGGCAAGTGGCAGGCCCGCCCCGCGCAGCGCCTGCAGAGCGGCTCGCACGCCCTCGTACAGCGGGCTGGCCAGTTGGTCGTGGTGCGCGCGATAGAGCGCCACGGCCCGCGCGACCACCTGGTCCGACAACCCCATCGCGGCGAAACTGTCCTCCAGGGGCGGCCCGACGAAGCCACGCAGTTCTTCGCGCGACAGCGGGCGCTCGCCGATGCGTTCAAGGGCTACCGCGACCGAGACGCCGATCGCTGCGCCGGCGTCGGACAGGGTTCCGTCGAGGTCGAGCAGGACGGCGTCAGGGCAGCGGGGTAGCCGTAGACCTCCCGGCACCGTACGGACCTGTCAGTCGATCGTCTTCTCGAGCTCGCGCTGCTCCTGGGCCGGGGGGGCCACCGGGCGCTTCTCGAAGAAGAAGCCTCGTACCTTGTCGCGCTTGCCGTGTGGGGAGGGAGCCGGACCACCAGCGACGAGGACCTCGTGCTGGTCGCCGTACCCCGAGCCGGTGGCGTGGCCCTGCTCGCCGTGGGCCGTGGGGCCGGCCAGTGCGGGCCGGTCGGACTCCACCCCGGTCAGCAGGATGCGGTGCGCAACGGGGAGCGGGACGGTCTCCTCGACGAACTCGCCAGTCGGCAGTCTGCGGATCGTGCCGGACTCGATGCCGTGGTGCAGCAGCTCCGAGTCGCGGCGCTGCAGTCCCAGGCAGAGCCGCTTGGTGATGACGTATGCCAACGGCGGCACCAGGAACAGCAGGCCACGACAGACGTACGTCATGTTGTTCACGCTGATCTTGAAGATATGGGCCACGATGTCGTTGCCACCGGAGATCCACAGGATGACGTAGAACGACAGGGACATGGCGCCGATAGCCGTGCGCACTGGCACGTCGCGCGGCCGGTCGAGCAGGTTGTGGTACTTGCGGTCACCGGTGAAGCGGGCCTCGAGCCACGGATAGAAGATCAGCAGCGTGAAGATCAACCCGGGCATCACCACGGTGGGGATCAGGACGTTGAACGGGATGGTGTGCCCGAGACCGCGAAACTCCCAGCTGGGCATCAGGCGCGTCGAGCCGTCCAGGAAGCCGACATACCAGTCTGGCTGCGATCCGGCGGAGACCTGCGACGGGCTGTACGGGCCGTACAGCCAGATCGGGTTGATCTGCGCCAGACCACCGAGCGCCGCGCACACGCCGAACACCAGGAAGAAGAAGCCACCGGCCTTGGCCGCGTACGCCGGGAACATGCGACTTCCGACGACGTTGTTCTCGGTCCGCCCGGGCCCGGCGAACTGGGTGTGCTTCTGGTACCAGATCATCGCGAGGTGGAACGTGATCAGAGCCAGGATCACCCCCGGGACCAGCAGGATGTGGATGGCATACAGCCGCGAGATGATGGACTCACCTGGATACTCGCCGCCGAAGACCAGGAAGGCCGTCCAGGTCCCGACGACCGGGATGGACAGCGCGATCGAGTAGGCGATGCGGGCGCCGGTACCCGACAGCAGGTCGTCGGGGAGCGAGTAGCCGGCGAAGCCCTCCAGGATGCCCAGGATGAGCAGCAGCGAGCCGATCACCCAGTTGATCTCGCGGGGCTTGCGGAACGCGCCGGTGAAAAACACGCGCATGAGGTGTACGACGATCGACGCCATGAACAGCAGTGCCGCCCAGTGGTGGATCTGCCGCATGATGAGGCCACCGCGGACATCGAAACTGATGTTGAGTGTCGACGCATAGGCCTGCGACATGGAGATGCCCTTGAGCGGGATGTAGCTCCCGTTGTAGATGACCTCGCGCATGCTCGAGTCGTAGAAGAACGTCAGGTAGGTGCCGGTGAGCAGCAGGATGATGAAGGAGTACAGGGCGATCTCACCGAGCATGAACGACCAGTGGTCCGGGAAGACCTTGTTCAGGCTGCGCCGGACGAAGTTCGACGATCCCAGCCGGTCGTCCACCCACGTTGCCGTGGTGTCGGCGCCCTTCTCCAGGATGCTCATCTACGTACCTTTCGAGTAGCTGGGCTTGCGCTCCCAGTAGCTGGGGCCGACTGGTTGGCTGAAGTCGCCGCCGGCCACGAAGTATCCCTCGCTGTCCACACTGATCGCCAGTTGGGGTAGCGGGCGAGCCGCCGGGCCGAAGATGACGTGGCAGCCTCGGTCGGCCTGGAAGGTGGACTGGTGGCAGGGGCACAGCAGGTGGTGCGTCTGCTGCTCGTACAGCTTGACGGGGCAGCCCAGATGCGTGCAGATCGCTGAGTACGCGACGTAGCCGCCGACCGCCCACTCGGCTGCCTGACCGGTGAGCTGCAGCTCCTCGGGGCGCATGCGGATCAGCAGCACCGCTGAGTCGGCCAGCTTCGTGCCCCGCGGCACGTCCGGGAAGACCGACTCGACACCGCCGAGCTGCATGTCATTGCGGTTGACCGGGGTGCCGTTCTGCCGGATCAGGCGGACCCCACGCTTCCACCCGGTGGTCGCGAGCACCTCTTCCTTGTGCTGGAAGGTGCCCAGGCTGAACAGCAGGGGGACGGGGAGCAACGCGAGCGAACCGGCACCGAGCAGCAGCGTGTTGCGGAGCAGCGAGCGACGCGGGAGCTGAGTCTGCGCAAGGCCCTGCTTGAGGGCCTTGGCGGTCGCCGCACGCTCGTCGGGGTCCGAGCCGAACGGATGCCGCTCCTGCACAGCCTCCTCGTCGGGCATCAGGCGCTTGGCCCATACGACGGCGCCGGCACCGATCCCGCCGAGCGCCATCGTCATGAACACCCCGAGCAGCGGCGTATAGAACTGGTTGCCGCTGTCGACGGCGTACCGGAAGGGCGCCGCGATGTAGGTGACGATAAAACCGATGACGCCGAGGAAGCTGACCATGAACAGCGCCGACACCAGCCGCTCGGCGGCCCGGGCGGCTGCGGGATCCAGGTCCTCGGTCCGGGGCTGCTGGATCTCGACCGCCTCCGGTGGTCGGCTGCCCGAGAGCTGCCGGTCATCGCGCCCGGCGGCGTGCAGGTCACTGCGGCTGTCGGTCTGCTGGAAGTCGTCCTCGGTGACCGACGAGCCGCGGGTGTCTCCGCCTGGGGACTGCTGGTCGGGCGAGCGCAGCCGGTCGCGGACCGAGCCCGCTGCGTCGTAGGAGGTCTCACCGCCACGCGGCTCGCTGGTCGGGGTCTGGCCGCCGGAGAACCCCGGGGTGCGATCGTCGGCCGGGTGCTCGGGTGTGCTCATGCGCGGTTACCGATCCACAGGGTCGTGATGACCAGCGCGCCGATGCCCACCAGCCAGATGACGATGCCCTCAGGCACCGGACCGAACTTGCCGAGGTCGGAGCCGCCAGGCTGGGCGGCGCGGGTGATGTAGCGGACGTAGTAGGTGACTGCCTTCTTCTCATCGACGGAGAGCTGGCCGTCGGAGAAGCGCGGCATCGACTCCGGCCCGGACTGCATCGCGGCGTAGATCACCCGGGCGCTCGCCGGCTCCAGCTTCGGGGCGTACTTGCCGTAGGTCAGCGCGCCGCCGGCGCCGGCGAAGTTGTGGCACGAGGAGCAGTTGGTACGGAACAGCTGCCCGCCCATCTGCAGGTCGCCGTCGGTCAGCGAACCGCCGGGCAGGGTCGGGCCACCACCATTGGCCTGGATGTACGCGGCCAGCTGGTCGACCTCCGCGACGGAGTACTGCGCCTTCTTGCGGGGCGCCTGCACGTTGCCCGCAGCCAGCGGCATGCGGCCGCTCTCGACCTGGAACACGACCGCGGAGGCCCCCACACCGAGCAGCGTCGGACCGCCGGCGCCGCCCTGCAGGTTGAGGCCGTGGCAGGTCGAGCAGCCCTGGAGATAGAGATCCCGACCTGCTTTGACGGCCATCGACTGGTTACCGGCCGGCGCGGCGTCCTGCGCCGAGCTCTTCGGGGCCAGGAAGGCCGTGTAGAGGCCACCGACGAGCGCGAGCCCGAGCAGGACAACGAGATAGGACGACAGCCGGGAGATGCGGCCCGGTCTGCTGCTGGCGGTGCTCACGGTGCTGGTGGTCCCCGTCCCTCGCGTCACTGCAGGATGTAAATGGTGGCGTACAGGCCGATCCACACGACGTCCACGAAGTGCCAGTAGTAGGACACCACGATGGCGCTGGTCGCCTTCTCAGGCGTGAACCGCCCCACGGTCGAGCGCAGCAGCACGACGACGAAGGCGAAGAGCCCGCCGATCACGTGCAGGCCGTGGAAGCCGGTCGTGAGGTAGAAGACCGAGCCGTAGGGGCTGGAGGACAGCGTGGTGCCCTCGTGCACGAAGTTGCGGTACTCATTGGCCTGGCCCAGCACGAATGTCAGGCCCATCAGCAGCGTGAGCGCGAACCACCGGCGCAGCTTGTAGACGTCGCCGCGCTCGGCGGCGAACACGCCGATCTGGCAGGTCACCGACGACAGCACCAGGATGATGGTGAAGAACGCCGAGTAGCCGACGGCCAGGGCGGCGCCCTCCGGCGGCCAGTTACCTGCCCCGGTCACCGAACGGATCGTGAAGTACATCGCGAACAGCGCCGCGAAGAACATCAGCTCGGAGGCCAGCCAGACGATGGTCCCGATTGAGACCATGTTGGGTCGGGTCAGGGAACCGTGCGCCGGCACCTTGTCCAACACGGAGGCAGAGGTCACACACAGATAGTGCCAGCCGGCGGGCCGTCCCACCACGCGGGGCCTGCGCCGCGCCGTGCGCCCGCTGCACACCTACGATGACGGAGTGGACACGTTCCGCACGACATGGCTGAGCCATCCGGGGGTGTCGATCCTCGCGCACGGTGGCGGAGCAACGGACGGGCTCCCCACGTTCGGGCCCTGGAGCGTGCTCAGCCAGGCGCGGTTGCCCTTGCTGCCCGTCCTGATGGTGGTCGTCCTGGCGGGGCTGTATCTGTTCGCGGTGTCCCGTCTGACCGCGCGCGGTGACGTCTGGCCGCTGGGTCGCACGGTGTCGTTCGTGGGGCTCGGGCTGGGTAGCTTCGCGCTGGCCACGATCAGCGGCATCGCTACATACGACACCAGCCTGTTCTCGGCGCACATGGTCCAGCACATGCTGCTGGCGATGGTCACACCGGTGTTCCTCGCGCTCGGCGCCCCCGTCACGTTGGCGCTGCGGACGCTGCCCCGCCGGCCGCGGGCCGGCCTGCTCGCCGTACTGCACAGCCGTCCGGTGACCGTGCTGAGCTTCCCCGTCGTGGGATGGCTGCTGTTCGTCGGTAATCCGTTCGCGCTGTACTTCTCCGGCTTCTACCAGGCGACCCTGGACTCCAGTTTCCTGCACGAAGCCCTCCACCTGCACCTGCTTGCGGTCGGCTGTCTGTTCTTCTGGCCGCTGCTGGGCATCGACCCGGTGCCCGGCAAGGTCAGCCACCCGATGCGCCTGCTGCTGGTGCTGGCGACGCTGCCGTTCCACGCCTTCCTCGGGATCGCGATCATGAGCGTCGGCGAGGACGGCAAGGGCCTGCTCGCCGCCGACCACTACCTCGCGCTGCACCCGCTCGCCGAGGCTGTCTCGCAGCAGCAGATCGGCGGGGGCCTGCTCTGGGCCTCCGGTGACCTGGTCGGGCTGCTGTTCATCTTCACGGTGGCGTTCCAGTGGATGCGGGCGAGCGAGCGCGAGGCGGTTCGCGAGGACCGGCGCCTCGATCGCCTCGAGGCCGCCCAGGCCGCGCGCGGCTGACGATGGGCCTGCTCGACCGGTTCCGGCGGCGCGTCGCGCCCCCGATCGCGTACGCCGACGACGGCTCGCTGACGCTGCTGCTGACCGCGGTCGACCCGGCGCGGGCCGACTCCGCGGTGCTCGCCGAGGCCGCCGCCGCGGGTGTCGACCTCGACCGCCCGCTACTCGTACGCCACCACATCATCGGGCTGCCCGACGACGCCGCTGTCGCCCGCGCCGGACACCTGCTCGGCCAGGACGGCTACGCGCTGACGCGACTGGGCGGCCCGCCGTACGCGGTACGGGCCTGGCGCACCCAGGTGCTGACGGTGCTGTCCGCCTCGCAGGAGCGGTCGCGGATGGCCGGACTGGCCCAGCGCCTCGGCGGCGACGTCGCCGGCTACGACGTGCTCGGCCCGATGGCGCCCGGCCCCGGTGCGCAGCCCGGCCCGGTGGCGCCGCCGGACGGCCTGCCTGGGCGCCACTAGGCTCGCCTGCATGAGCGACGCCTTGCCCGAGCACCCCGCGACCGCGGTGGCGAGGACGCACCGGGTGCTCGTCTACAGCGACGACCCAGCCGTCCGGTCCGTCGTACGGACCGCGCTCGGCCGCCGGCCGGCAGCCGACCTCGGCCGGGTCGAGTGGCTGGAGCTGGACAGCGGACGCAAGGTCGTCGCCGCCGTCGACGCGGGCGGTCTGGACCTGGCGATCTTCGATGGCGAGGCCTGGCCGATGGGCGGGCTCGGGCTGTGCAAGCAGCTCAAGGACGAGGTCCGGGACTGCCCGCCGATCCTGGTGCTGGTGGCCCGGCGCGACGACGCCTGGCTCGCCACGTGGTCGCTCGCCGATGCCGTCGTCCCGCTGCCGATCGACGCGCCTGAGCTGACCGCGGCGGCAGCCGAGCTGCTGCGCGGGCGCGAGGCGGCGCGGCCGGTGCGCCGCGCTGTCGGCTGACGCTGCTGCCGATGATGACGACCAGCTGGCCGGGACTGCTGAGCAGCCTGCTGTGCGGCCATGACCTCGGCGCCCCCGATACGGCGTGGGCGATGCGCCAGATCATGTCGGGCGAGGCGACAGCCGCGCAGGTCGCCGGCTTCGTGGTGGCCTTGCGCGCCAAGGGAGAGACCGCCGCCGAGGTCGCCGGGCTGGTCGAGGTGATGCTCGACGAGGCCGCCGAGGTGGCCGTCCCCGGGCGGGTCGTCGACACCTGCGGCACCGGGGGCGACCGCAGCGGGACGGTCAACATCTCCACGATGGCCGCGCTGGTCGTTGCCGGCGCCGGTGTCCCGGTCGTCAAGCACGGCAACCGGGCAGCCTCCTCGGCCTGCGGCTCGGCCGACCTGCTCGAGGCGCTCGGTGTCGTCATCGACCTGCCGCCGGCCGCGATCGGGCCGTGCCTGTCGCTGGCGGGCATCGCGTTCTGCTTCGCCCCGGTCTTCCACCCCGGCCTGCGCCACGCCGCCCCGACACGTCGCGAGCTAGGCGTCGGGACCGTGTTCAACGTGCTCGGGCCCCTGACCAACCCGGCCCGGCCGCACGCCCAGGCCGTGGGGGTGTCCGACGCCCGGCTCGCACCTGTCATGGCGCAGGTGCTCGCAGTGCGCGGCGCGGACGCCCTGGTCTTTCGCGGCGACGACGGGCTGGACGAGCTCACGACGACCGGCCCGTCGACGGTGTGGGTCGTCGGCGGCGGTGCGGTGCGGGAGGAGCGGTTCGACCCGGCGGCCCTCGGGATCTCGCGCGCCACCCCCGACGATCTGCGCGGCGGCGCCGCGGCGCGCAACGCCGAGGTTGCCCTGCAGGTGCTCGACGGTGCGCCCGGGGCGGTCCGCGATGCGGTGCTGCTCAATGCCGCCGCGGCGGTGGCGGCCCACCGGGGCGCTGACGACCCGCTCGAGCAGCGGCTGCAGGCCGGGCTGGAGGCGGCGACGGCGGCACTGGACGACGGCGCGCCCGCTCGGCTGCTCGCGCGGTGGGTTCAGGTGTCGCGGCAGCTGCGTCCGTAGGCATGCTGTGGCCTTCTCCTTCGAGCGTCTGCACCACGTCCAGCTCGCGCTCCCGGCGGCGGAGGAGGACCGAGCCAGGGCCTTCTTCTCCGGCGTGCTCGGCATGACCGAGCTGGTCAAGCCGGCGGCGCTGGCCGCGCGGGGTGGTTGCTGGTTTCGTGGCGGCGGCTGGGAGGTGCACCTCGGGGTGGAGCGGGACTTCACGCCGGCGAGAAAGGCGCATCCTGGCGTGCTCGTCACCGACCTCGACGCGCTGGCCCTGCGGCTGACCGACGCCGGCGCGCCGGTGCTCTGGGACCCGGACTTCCCCGGCTTCCGCCGGATCTACAGCGCCGACCCCTGGGGCAACCGGTTGGAGTTTCTCGAGCCGACAGCCACCTGCACCCCTGCCTCCCCGTCCTGACGCACGGATGACGTGCCTGGCCGTTACGGCTCCACCCCGAGCGAGAAGGTCGCCTCCAGGTCGTGCCGCGAGTACGCCTGGAAGGCGATGTGGGTCTGCGTCTCGCGTACGCCGTCGACCTTGTTCAACCGGCCGGCGATCACGTCGGCGAGCTCCTCGTGCCGCCGGACCCGGACCATCGCCACGAGGTCGACGTCACCGGCGACGGAGTAGACCTCGCTGACGCCCTCCAACTCGGCGATCGCCTGGGCGACCTCGGGGATGCGGTCGACGGCCGCCCGCACCATGACGATGGCTGTGATCACACCGGCATCCTCTCCTGCCGCGGCCGGGGCACACCCGGCGGCCCGGTCGAGTAGAAGTGCTCAGGCCGGTGGCCACCCGAGCCGATGAACTGCAGACATGACGAACTCACCGCTCCCGTCCCGCAATACCGCCGCCTTCTACCTGCAGGCGGCGATCTCCTTCGGCGTCTCGGTCGTCGCCGTGGGGACCGGCATCGCCTACCTGCCCGTCGACCGCTGGATCCGGGCCTTCCTCGCGCTCGGTCTGCTCTACGTCGTCACGTCCTCGTTCACGCTGGCCAAATGCGTGCGCGACCAGCAGGAGACCTCAACCGTCATCAGCCGGGTCGACCAGGCCCGCCTGGAGAAGATCATCTCCGGCCACGACCCGTTCACGACCCGCAGTGCCTGACCGCGGCGGACCTGTGGACAGCCGCGCGCCCTGTGGACGGCGTACGACGGGACGCCGGCACCGGTGTCACGGTGGAACCTCCCGGTCCTGGAGGCTCCCGTGCATCCCGTCCTTGCTCCCGCGAGCCGTCGCCTGTGGCGGGACGCCGGCACTCTGCAGCTCGGCCGGTCA